>WLWI01002948.1_pt1 | contig 14668 bp, 14 predicted proteins | sample 6701501 | NCBI WGS metagenome assembly WLWI01 (sample SAMN12718690, study PRJNA515312) | sponge metagenome | isolation source: marine sponge | host: Mycale hentscheli | place: New Zealand: South Island, Marlborough, Capsize Point | collected 2014-11-01
CTTCTTTTTTTCTTACATCAAATAAAAAAAAAAAAAAAAAAAAAAAAAACACCCCCCCCCCCCCCCCCCCCCCCCCCCCCCCGATCCTTTCCTGGAATACTATACTCACCTCAAGTACTGGCAAATTCAATTCTCGAGCTGCTTCTCCAAGGGTCTGCCACAGTTCTGATGCTATGTGAGGAGCCATGGGAGCAAGAAGAACGCAGAGAGTAGACACACAGTCGTGGTACTCTACTGTTCCTTGTAAACCTTTCACATCTCTCAGAGTGTTGCTTAGTGACATCAGAGATGCCAAGGCCACATTAAATATATTTTTGTCCAATGAAGTAGTAACCTGTGAAGTAAAGTTTAAATGTGCAACCGTAACCAGACCACAAAGATTAAATTGTATACCTTTTGAATAGCTTCATGTTTTGCTGACATGAGCAGTTTCTTTTGCTCTTGAGTCAACTTTAACTTTGATTGCTGGCCACACGCGTTGGCATGATCATGACACATTGACCACACCCTCTGCAACCAACGCGACATTCCTTGTATAGCCTTCACATCCCATTTTATAGTCATTTCAGGAGGAGCCTAAAAAAATGTTGGTGGGACACTTAGTGCTATAGCAAGGCTATCAAACTCAATATTGTGAATATTTAATCTTAAAGTTAGCCACAATCCATAGTGAGCTAAAAGTAGTAAAAGACAGGAAAATGGTGAACTTAAATCCTATATGACATTGGACAAAAGAAAAATAAAAAAATAAAAAAACAGCTACACATCATGTTGGAGTTTCTGTATAATGGCTACTAAATGAATACTAATTTTATCACTAGACCACATTCCGTGCATGGCTCACCTTAAATAACATAAATATCCTAACAATGTCTGCTCCATGCATTTCAACAGTCTCTAGTGGATCTACTCCATTGTATTTGGATTTTGACATCTTTTCCCAGCTCACTTCTACTTCCTCTTGAAAAGAGTCTAAAGATAACTGCTCTTGTTTGGTAAGGTATCGACCACTAGATTTCACTTTGAATGTCTGACCTTCCACCATTGCCTGAACAACAAGGACATAGGAGACAAAATCATTGCATTTAACCATTTCAACATGCCCACCTTTACGTCAAGTAAGAAATAAGTTAGCAGCTAAAAAGTCTACCTGACTGAGAAGCTTCTTGAAAGGCTCTCTTGTTTTCAGAAGTCCAATATTGTGCAAGAAGTGTGTCACAAAGCGTGCATATAACAAATGCAACGTGGCTACAGACAGCAATGGAGTTTACCCTGACAATGTTATCCATCAGATAAGCCACACTTTACCATGTTCCTTCCCTCCAATATATGTGTCCACTGGCATCCACTTTAACACATCTTCATTGAATGGCCTAAACATGATAGAAATGATATTTGACTTTCTATTGTTCCCTCTCTATATATTATATGATACCTGGTAGTATCCTTAGGGTTGACGTAGCGCAAGAAATACCAGGAAGAGTCTACAAAAGTGTCAATGGTATCTACTTCTCTTACAGCACAGCAGTCTGGTCTATTCAGCAAGAAGTTCCCACAACAACAAAGATGAGAGCATATTTCAGTTCATAGACTACTCACTCACTAAATGCCCAAACCACATTATCACCATGACTATCACTTTTACATATCAATCCTGCCTTACTTGCCACATGAAGCTTTTATCCACGTATGACACTGACTGAGTGGAGAAGGACCACGCCCACTAAGCTTGACCCCACTAGAAGGCAAAACTACAGGCAACTGGTCCTCAGGCACTGGAACTACCTACAACATAACAAGAAAGAAGATGATGGGATTTACAAACCTTCTCCCTCCATATTTTACCCCGCACTTGTGGCAGGAGAGCATGGGGATGGGAGTGCCCCAGTACCTCTGTCTGGAGATCAGCCAGTCTTGAAGTTTGTACTGAGTCATCTCTCCACCAACACCCATGGCTGCTGCATGATCCATTATGGCTTTACCTCCTTCCTCTACAGACAGACCTGAAAACTACAGAGAACCAAACACAGGGCAATGGCTGCAGACTTCATTCATCAATATCTAATTTTACTATTGATAACATATTTGATGAAATTCACTTCAATGAATTACATTTTTCACACCTGCTCAATGCAGGAATACTTGTATCAAAGATAAAAACAATAAAATACTCTGTATCAATATTTTTTTCCTCACTCTTACCATTTCTGAATCTACTAAGCGACCATCTTCACTGATGACATTGAGACTTGGTAACTTTACATTATTTGCAAACTCAGAGTCTCTGTCGTCATGAGCAGGTACTCCCATGACAACTCCAGTTCCATAGTGATCCACCACATAGTCTGCTGCAAGGACTGGAACTGGCCTGCCAGTCAATGGATGCACAGCAGTCAGGTTCAGGAAGACACCTATAAAAGATGGTAGAACGAAGAGACATGAAATGTGCCAATAACTGTATGCATTAAAGTAAATAGGAATTTGCTTAGGGCAATATTGTCTCATATCACCAGCTTTCTTGGTTATTATGTTGGGTAATTAATTATGTAGAATTAGTACTTCCCGTCAGAGCCATCCACAAAATGTTGCCATACTCTTCACTATGTCCAGACACCCACATTATGAGCACCTCTTTACCTGTATTAAACAGCCTCCTGCTGCCTAGTGGCACTTCAATTGATTGTAGCTCTTGCCTGGTTTGTTCATCTTGAGAGCTGAGCTTTCTACAGATGTCGTGATCTACACCCACTGCAATGAAAGTCACACCATACACGGTTTCTGGCTGAGTGGTGAACACCCTCAGGGTATACCCATCAAGTTGCTAGAAATAATTAAATAAATATATAATAAAATAAATCAATAAAATAAATATTTTAAAATCTGAGCTTGCACTCATTTCCCCTTACTCTTTATGTTACTTAACACTTCTCTCTCTATATATATATATCCAATGAAAGTTCAACATTACTTTTGCCCGTTTCTAGGCTAGAGCTTTACATTGTCAAGCAGTCCCTACTTTTAAAACTATACCACCTTCTCTATGCGTACAAAATCTATTCATGGCTCTAACTTCTCCCTTTCCCACTTGTACTTGGAGCTTACCTGTACTTTGAAATCAAAGAAAGCTCCTTTAGACTTGCCGATCCACTGACGCTGCAATTCCTTCACAGTGTCCGACCAATCCACTTCATTCAAGCCCTCCAGTAGTTCCTATATAGCCATTCATAATTACTACTTATAATTCTCTTTTCCAAAGAGAGAAATTTCCATAAAACTTAAAATTAAACATGAAATTAACACTATAGTATACCGAAAATTTGGTAAATTTTAGTCCACATCAATATTGCTCCTTATATTAAAAATTTTATAGTTGAAGTTTCTATTAGGCTATGCAACATCATTATCAGTTGAAAATTGTAGCATTACCCTTTACCAGTTGACATGTTGTTATACCATTCTTTAATGACACGTTACATTACCCTTTACCAGATGACAAACTACCTTTACCAGTAGACATGTTAAATAAACCTTTACCAGTTGACATGTTGGCCACCCTTTACCAGTGTTACATCACCCTTTACCAGTTGACATGTTATATCAGTTTACCACTTGATAAGTTACATTCCCTTTACCAATTTTGACAATTCACCCTTTACTGGTTGACAAAATTATCAACTGATTTACTTCAGCATATTCTGATGTTCTGATGAACCACTGATTTAACTCCTTTTTCTCCACTTTAGCTCCAGACCGCCAGGAATTCCCTTGAGAGTCAACCTGCTCATTAGCTAACACAGTTTGATCCACTGGGTCCCAGTTTACCACGGCCTGCAATACATGTGTAAGGACAGGACAGAGACAGACAGGAGACAGACAGACTGATATACCACATCCTCAATAAAATAAAAAAATAAATAAAATAGCCACACTGGAACTTTTTAAACAAGAATATATATAAGTAGTTTGCTGGCATTTTTGCCTTAAAGGTCAAAGAAATTTGAAGACAACAACAAAAACAACAACAACACTTGATGCCATTTTCTTTGCTTTAATATAGAATTTTTAAAGGTCGTATTGTGTAATAAAGTGAACAAAATTATTATTCCGCTTTCACGAATGGCTAGACAAAATGATAGTTCTAGATTTCAGAAACCTTCCACACCATGAAGAGAGATGGAAGGGGGAGGGGATAACCTGTTAAGCTAATAACTAGCAGAGTATAAAAGATAGTGATTGAGTTGAGACGCTTATTAAAAATGATTGATGCCTAGTGATTGTTAAAGCTGGCTAGTGAGCCACTGTATATTACAGCCCATAAAGTTCTTGTAGTCTTGTGAGGGAAAGTATAAAACACAGTGAACATGTTATGGTATATTTTTACAGTGATAAGTAAAACTAGTCAAATCCACATACTTTCTTCTTGTATGCTAGTCCATGCTTGTAGAGTTGGAGAAATAGCCACTGAGTCCACTTGTAGTAGTCTGGGGAACAGGTGGAAATTTCCTATACAATAAGACACACACACAAAATATAAAATGAATTTTCCCATAAATTTACAATAATCTTACCCTATTCCAGTCAAACTGGAATCCCAAGGAAAGCAGCTGCTGTTTCATCCACCCAATGTTCCTATTGCAGCAATAAAATCAATTAAATTTAAGATACTGATGACATTTTAAGATACTGATGACATAAGTACATAATAATAGAAATACTATGTATAAATTGTAATATGTTAGCTAAAAATTAAATTACTTTAAACCATAGTTGCTGCAGTAACGGCCATGGATAAAAAATGTTATTTCCCTGTTCCCTGTTAATTTTCCTCCAGCGTTGTATATTCCCCCTGCTGCATGCACTTTTGTACTGGGAAGGATATCAACGATAATTTTGACATTTTGGCAACGGGCAAGTTTTATTTCACAATATAATTCAAAAGGTTAGCTAGTTGACTACAATCATGTAGCTAGCTACATTCGTCTTTTCCACTTTAAGTGAATAAAATGGATGAAATGGCATAAATGCGTGTGTGTGTGTGTGTGTGTATAGTACTTATTACATGAGTCAGAGTGTGATATGGTGAAATATTTCAAGAGCAGGCTAATATATTTTCATGAGCCAGAGTGAGTGAAAATAAAACCTGAGAGTGAAATATCTAGCTATATCACTCTGCCCGAGTGTAATAAGTGGTTTATTCCACACTAGAAATCTTCACTACCAGATACAATGCCAGGAACAGAGGTGCTTGACAATTGTGAATACTGGTAAATTTGTATTTGTGTGGTCATTTGGGTTGCTCTAAATGTTCGAGACTGTTTTTAATTTTGTCATTCGTAATTACACAAAGCTTCCAGTGACTTGTTCCCTGTTCTCTTCTGTATTACTTTCTCCGGAATCCCTCATATCAAACATTTGAGTAGCGGAGGTAGCTCTCAAACTATGGTTGGCAAATGTTCCCTCAATGCCTGCCAACGATGGCAGCTTTAGTAGATGATAAGGAAGATGGAACTATAGCAGAAGAACCAGAGGAAGCAGCAGGATCTAGTTGCATTTGTGTGTGGGTGGATATCGGTATCTCCATTAATAAATTCCATTATTTCCTCACAAAAAATACTCGCTTGTGATTGAGTTGGTGAAAATAGTAGTGAAACTATGGTACAAAATAGTTAACCCCCATGGCAACGTTGGAATTATAGTCCCTCTGTATGATGTGTTAACTATTACTTATACCACAGTCGCCGTGGTGACAGCAATGAATTAAAAATGTTATTCCCGTTATTTTCCTCCTGTATTGTATATTCCCCCTGCTGCATTGCACTTGTACTGGGACAGTTATCAGCGATAATTCAGAAAATTTGGAAATTTCACAATGGTAACAGGCAATTGCTGTTTCACACAATATACTTTTAAAGTATAGCTAGTTAGCTACTTGTCTTTTTTCCCACTTTAAGTGAAATAAACAGATGAACATATAATGCATAAATACATACATGTACGTAGGAACAAAATAAATAAATATATAAGTCTATTTTTTGTACTTGGTGTTCATGACATAGTCTTCAAACTCTTATCAGTCAGGTGGGTATTAGAAGAAGCTGGAATAGTGGTAATGTTGATGGTGCAGCTATGTAAATAGTATTGCCAGAAACAGAGGTGCTTGACGATTGTGAATGCTGGCAAATTTGTATTCGTGTGCATCTTATACGGGTCATTTGGGTTAGATTTGAGACTTCTTGATGCTGTTTTTCATTTCGTCCTTCATAATTACGTAAAGCTTCCATTAACTTGTGCCTTTTCTCTCTTGTACCATTTTGCTTACAGCTACATAAGATAGATGAGAGCATTAATTGATTGCTTCTTAAATTATGATTTCTACGTAGCAAGCTTCATATGTATTGTATACACAACTACTTAAGAACTTGTATTCTCAGTAGGCAAACAGTAAAGGTCAGATCTTGGGAAAACATTGTCATAGTAACAACTGTACCAAACTAACTGATCAAAATGTTGAACTATATTCAAACACCAAAAAGAGGAATACACAACAAAACACTAAATTTATATATTGTTAATATCACTCTTTAAAAAGTTGCACACTCCAAGTTGTAGTCACATGACAGTTAGTTCACTCCTTGTTGTAGTCACATGACAGCTCTAGTTCCTCTCTGCCGTTTGATATTTCCAGTAGTAATGTATCATCCTGTCTCCTTTCAAGTACTTCCTTTTTCATACACACTTTCTTCCACCACCGGTGGCAAGTGGTCCGATTGATCCACACCAGAACTGCCAGGATGACTGCAAAGGGAGACAAAGCCATAGCGACCTGAACTCCCGTGGCTTGAGAAGTGTAATTCTCCTTTGGTTCCCCAGGCTGGAACCATCCGTGGAAGTTACACTGAGTGATAGAATTGACCAGTGCTAGTACTGAGAACAGGTACAGATCTAGTCTGTTGTGCCACTTGTTCCGGTACAGCTGAGCCCAAGAATGTAAGCCAAGCATTACAATCAGTTGAATTTGAATGCAAGTGTAGTAAGTGGACAAGCTGTGCACTGCGGCAAAGATCAGCAGAGTAATAAGACGATACAGAAAATACAATCCAGCAAAGTAACGATATTCGTCTTTGAAGCAACTTTGAAAAGAATCAAAGTATGGTTTGAAATTTTCCAGTGGAAATACTTTGCAAATGAAACGAGTGAACTTAGACTCTTGAATACGGAGCACAGAAAATACTTTATAGCACAAAGGATAAATGAACAGCAAAAATGGAGGAAGAAGAATAAGTGGAGAGACAAGGATAAGCACAGGAAAGGCATAAGCCTGATGCTTTCCTTTTAGAAATGTCATAGTTCCATCATAAAATACAACTCTACTCTCAACTTTCATATTTTCCTCATACACCGTGGCAGGAGTCAGAATGAGCAATGACACTTTAGTACATTGAAAGTAGCACAAAATAAGGAAGCTAGACAACCCGTGAATGACTGTAGTCTTGTGGATCCTTGAATGCATTCTTTGTACTCTATTGCAGCACTTGTCTAAGAGTATAATTACAATAATCACTAGTATCAGGGAATAAGCTATTGTGACATATTTAATAGCTATTATGCTTAAAGAAGAGGCTCCTTCCCACAAACAAAAACTTAATTTATCGTGAACAAAGAAATCCAGATTTAACATTGAATACATCAGCTCTAGGTAGTGTAAAACACATAAAGTGTATTTTTGAAATTTAATATACCCATGAGCAGACAATCGAAGAGAATCAAATATTTGAACGTACAGGATAAACCCTTGGATAGCACCAGATGTTAGCTTTATGTTGAAAAAAAGGACACAAATGAAAACAATAGTTATCGGAAGTATTTCTGACAACAAGAAGAAAAACCAACCCATTGAGCATAGATGATTGGGGAAACATGTAAAATATCTGGAGTGAAAAAATACTGAATGATTTTCTATGCACCGTGCACACAGAAACCCAGTTCTGTTGGAGGAGCACATTATTTCATCATAATCTTTACTTGAAGCATCTGTTGAATTTGGCAAAATACATGGATTTCTTCTGCAAGAACTACGGCAATTTCTACAAAGAGAAGACAAGAGTTTATTCTCACAAGTGGAATTATCACAAGTGGAATTATCACTGCGATATCCCATCCAGTAGCTGTCAGATACAAACGCCTCAAATGTTATGTTGTTGCAGAATGTGATACCAACGTACGAAGTTACTGAACAATTACATGTGTTTGTTTCATTCACTGGAACAAACCCTGGAGGACACAATTCCAGAGAAACATTAAACTTTAATATAGTCGTGTTAGCGGTGATGCTTAAGATGGTTGAAGACTTTGGTGTGCCCAATAATGTAATTTTGTTGCTGGCAAAAATACGCTTAGAACCATCGTTCAATTTGATAGCGGAATCATTTGGAAGCAATAACTCAATAACTTCATCGTTGATTACACCACACTCATTCAAGAATTGCTGCAATACGCATGGCCTTCCTGGAATACATTTCAATGGAGCACTTCTAGTATTCGGCAGAAAATTGTAGCTGCATAAACCACTTGCGAAAAACCACAACTCAAAAAATAAAATTAACATTTCAGCTGTTTAAAATGGATAATGCATCAAATACAATAACTTAAATAGATAATTTTATATTCATTTTCCCAGATAAATAGGTGTACCTGGACCACCATATTCTTGGGAAAAGATAAGACGCAGCAATATATGATAGGGAATTAAATTATTGTGGACACTAATGTATTCAGCTCCATACATCATCATGCACACACACACACACACACACACACACACACACACACACACACACACACACAGACACTCACACACACAGACAGTCACACACACTCACTCACACACGTAATGGGAAAATTGAGTCACAGCTTGCACAAACTTCGCATCTAATCCAAGCTTTGGATTATTTTTAAATACATGACCTAACACTTTCAATATGTACAATAAAACTGGTACTATACCCTAGTCTAGACTAGTGATGTACTCAGCAAGCTAGCTGATCAATTCTATTCATCTCCATGCAGAAAAACGTATGCTACTCTGCATAGGAGGAAAGAGGAGAAGCCATAGAAATATAGTTTATGACTGACCGACCAATTGTTGAATTGACAACACACCCAGCTATATCTACACATTTCCATCATTATAGTAATACAAAATATCCAGCAATAGATTAGATCCTAAGTTAACCTGTTCATTAAGTGTGTTGACCAAAATAGCCCAAAATAATAATCACCAAATTTTTGTCAACTTCATTATTTTACATTGAGTACATTACATCCTTGCTGAACTTACTGATTTGTCCATTCTGATGGATTAATGCCTTTATCAATGGCTGCATTTTCCGCTGGTAGTCCAAAAGAATCCCAACCCATTGGATGTAAGACCTAATACTCACAAATAAGCACAGGATTATTGGATGTTTTCTTGTTACTACACGATATTTGTAATAATAGTAAATTCCAATAGTGTTGTTACTGGGAGTAATAAATACGTCCTAAATTAGTAATTATTTAAAATTACATTGTTTAAATTCCCACAGGCACCTAATGGCACTCTCTCAATGCTTGAAATGCAACCCAGGACAATAAATATGGCGGTTCCCTTCCATGCATGACAGTGCCTAATCAGACAGATCTTCAGGTGTGCAAGACATTGATTCAGTCTTTCTCAACTGAATTGAAATTCTCAGTATTAGCTTACAATTGTAAGCTTCAGGGATCACCCGCATACAGAAGCTTGGATTTATGAATTTTTGTAATGTGTTCTTATTAAAAGCTGTCTTATAAAGTTGGGGTGTAGTTTTAACACTCCAGAGTTACCTTTTTCCCTTTCATGTGGTTGTAGTTAGCCAGAGTGTCACTGATAGTGTAGACTCTGACATGTCCCATATGCAGTTTGCCCGACGGATAGGGAAACATGGACAGTACGTAGTATTTATCACCATTTTCACTGTTGTCAATTGGCTTGAGGCTTCCTTGCCAGATCTTCTGCCACTTGGATTCCACGACATGAGGCTCATAGAGCTTGGCCTACAACAACAACAATAACAACAACAACTACTACTACTACTCATAGAGCTTGGCCTACAACAACAACAATAACAACAACTACTACTACTACTACTCATAGAGCTTGGCCTACAACAACAACTACTACTACTACTACTCATAGAGCTTGGCCTACAACAACAACAACAACTACTACTACTACTACTACTACTACTACTACTACTCATAGCGCTTGGCCTACAACAACAACAATAACAACAACTACTACTACTACTACTCATAGAGCTTGGCCTACAACAACAACTACTACTACTACTCATAGAGCTTGGCCTACAACAACAACAACAACAACTACTACTACTACTACTACTACTACTCATAGAGCTTGGCCTACAACAACAACAACAACAACTACTACTACTACTCATAGAGCTTGGCCTACAACAACAACAACAACAGCAACAACGACTACTACTACTACTCATAGCCTACAACAACAACAACTACTACTACTACTACTACTACTACTACTCATAGAGCTTGGCCTACAACAACAACTACTACTACTACTACTCATAGAGCTTGGCCTACAACAACAACAACAACTACTACTACTACTACTACTACTACTACTACTACTACTCATAGCGCTTGGCCTACAACAACAACAATAACAACTACTACTACTACTACTCATAGAGCTTGGCCTACAACAACAACTACTACTACTACTCATAGAGCTTGGCCTACAACAACAACAACAACAACTACTACTACTACTACTACTACTACTACTCATAGAGCTTGGCCTACAACAACAACAACAACAACTACTACTACTACTCATAGAGCTTGGCCTACAACAACAACAACAACAGCAACAACGACTACTACTACTACTCATAGCCTACAACAACAACAACTACTACTACTACTACTACTACTACTACTCATAGAGATTGGCCTACAACAACAACAACTACTACTACTACTACTCAAAGAGATTGGCCTACAACAACTACTACTACTACTACTACTCCTCATAGAGATTGGCCTACAACAACAACAACTACTACTACTACTACTCAAAGAGATTGGCCTACAACAACTACTACTACTACTACTACTCCTCATAGAGATTGGCCTACAACAACAACTACTACTACAACTACTACTACTACTACTCATAGAGCTTGGCCTACAACAACAACAACTACTACTACTACTACTCAAAGAGATTGGCCTACAACAACTACTACTACTACTACTACTCCTCATAGAGATTGGCCTACAACAACAACTACTACTACAACTACTACTACTCCTCATAGAGCTTGGCCTACAACAACAACTACTACTATTACTCATAGATTGGCCTACAACAACAACAACTACTACTACTACTACTCAAAGAGATTGGCCTACAACAACAACTACTACTACTACTCCTCATAGAGCTTGGCCTACAACAACAACAACTACTACTACTACTCATAGAGCTTGGCCTACAACAACAACTACTACTACTCCTCATAGAGATTGGCCTACAACAACAACAACTACTAAGTACTACTACTCATAGAGCTTGGCCTACAACAACAACAACTACTACTACTCCTCATAGAGCTTGGCCTACAACAACAACTACTACTACTCCTCATAGAGCTTGGCCTACAACAACAACTACTACTACTCCTCATAGAGCTTGGCCTACAACAACAACAACTACTACTACTACTACTCAAAGAGATTGGCCTACAACAACAACTACTACTACTACTACTCATAGAGCTTGGCCTACAACAACAACAACTACTACTACTACTCATAGAGCTTGGCCTACAACAACTACTACTACTACTCCTCATAGAGATTGGCCTACAACAACAACAACTACTACTACTACTCATAGAGCTTGGCCTACAACAACAACAACTACTACTACTACTCAAAGAGATTGGCCTACAACAACTACTACTACTCCTCATAGAGATTGGCCTACAACAACAACTACTACTACAACTGCTACTACTCCTCATAGAGCTTGGCCTACAACAACAACTACTACTACTACTACTCATAGAGATTGACCTACAACAACAGCTACTACTACTACTACTCATAGAGCTTGGCCTACAACAACAACTACTACTACTCATAGAGATTGGCCTACAACAACAACTACTACTACTACTACTCATAGAGCTTGGCCTACAACAACAACTACTACTACTATTCATAGAGCTTGGCCTACAACAACAACAACTACTACTATACTACAACTAATGGTTGTGGGCTCACGAACAAGTGGAAGTGCTCTAAATAAAACCTACAAATACTTCTTCAGATTTGATATTTAGGCTCTATTTATTCTTCAAGAAACCACCTTTATGATACCACCGATAGCCAATTTGCCTCAACTGTCTACATATCAATTAAAATTATTACCACAATATTTCTGATAGCAAAAAAAAAAAATTTTTTAAATCTGCAGCAAAAAAACAACAACATCATTGCTGGTCACTATTTAGTATTATTATTTTTATTATTATTATTATAACTTTACAACCACTATATAACAAAGAAAATTAAGAGATGTAATGTGATATGATGGTGGATGAAGGGCAAACTCTATATACAAGAGAGGAGCCTAGTTAGCTAAAAGAAAAAAGAAAAAAAGGATATAAATGATAATAATATCTAATAATTGTGTAGTCAAAAGTTAGCTGTTCTTCACTATTTTGAAACAGCCAAATGCAATTCAACTACAAGCTTACTTTGTTGGTAGTCGCTGTAGACAGAACAGTTCTTGAAGAAAATTGCCTGCAATACAGCTGCAGAGCCATGTTGACGATCTTTACCAGTTTACCATTTAGAACCCATCTTTTGGTAAAGATCACCATTGGCGAGAGAAGATTGAAAACTATTCAAACAATTTGTTGGAATAGATTTGCATGGCAGTGCGCGAATTAGAGCTGCATGCGCAGGTTTTTCGCTAGCATTTTCTTAAATCATTTCAGTGTCATCATTAGTAGCTAAAATTGAGCGAGATTCTAATTTTACTTATAAATACAATGAAATTATCATGGGTGGTAAAAATTGATAAAGCAAATGTTATTTATGTACACTGATGATGCAATCTCAACTCAAATATTCTGTCCTGTTTAATCTACAAAATGAAACTTTCTGTTGCTCTGTGGTATGCTCATGTCGTGTACCGATGATACATGATCCCTCTTCATCAGCTTGTGTGGAATTATGATTTTTTTTAATCCAATACACTCTGAGATAAGATTTGTCATGACATTCTCTCAACATTATTGTCTAGTGAACATGGACATCTCTCCGTCACCCAAACTGGATGACACAATGATAGTATGTAACTAGTTGAAAACGATATTCTTCTAATGTACCTGGAGTACCACACCTCTGATTAATGAGTACCAAATTATCTGCTGGTAAATCATTGACTATGTAAAGTGGTAGTTTGCATTGTTTTTCCTGGAATCAATTTTAATTGGATGCCTTGGCAATGCTCTTATTCAAACAGTTTGATGTAATAGACTTAACATATGGAGCTGCTGCTCGACTAGATTTACTTAACCCAATGGTAGCACTTCTTGACATAACAACTTCAAGAACCGTAAGAAACACCTTACCACATTCAAAACAATACATTTTCCGATACTTAATTTAAAAATAAATTGGTAAATATCGCCAATTAGACTGTAGTAATGTTCTGCTGATCTGTTGATGGTTGCTTGCTTCAGTTAAAATGATTTGTTGTATTGGCGATACTTTACATTCTTGGCGATGTACTACAATATTGACAGGCGCGTGGTGTGTGTGCCACGGTACAGCTGATTTTTCACTGCTACGGCTGGAGATACGTCCTAACGTCTCACTAGAATGTTATGGTTCACACAAGTGGTATGTCTGATGGAGAACTTAACGATAGCTATTTAATAATTTCTGCATCTCGTGTACGTGGCTGCAGGTATTTAAATGGAGAACAGTCGGAAGTTCTGTGTGGCTTTCAGTGATTGTCTTTCCAATTTTGTACTTATTTATTTTGGCAGTTGATCTGCTATCCTGGAATGAGATAAGAGTCTTACCTACTGTGTGGGAGTGCTGTTTTATGACCCTCTACCTATTTGCTCTGTCTCTGAATGTGCTGCTTTATTCAGCTACATATACAGGTGCATACCAAGCATGGTTACATTTGAGAACAATAAATTTGAAATGATGTTACCTTACCAACATAAGATACCTTACCAACATGATGTGTGACTGGTGTTTGTGGCTTAATTTCCGAAGTCTTCTAGAAACTACACACGCACACAAATGCATTCATTTATACATTGCATAGATAACCTATTCCCAATTACATTTCTGTCAAATTGGTAACCACCATTATGTTGGATTTCATTAGCCAAAATATCTTTGTATTCATTATATAAAGCAGGGTAGCTTTATGTTTGTTTTTTTTTTTTTGTTTTTGTATTTTTTGTTGGGAGGGGGGGAGGGAAGGAGACAGGGGCAGTCATCCCATTAGAAGATCTGTGCTCCCTCCCCCCCCGCCCGCGCCCCCGCCCCCATCCCCCCCCTAGCAGTT
>WLWI01002949.1_pt1 | contig 14668 bp, 10 predicted proteins | sample 6701501 | NCBI WGS metagenome assembly WLWI01 (sample SAMN12718690, study PRJNA515312) | sponge metagenome | isolation source: marine sponge | host: Mycale hentscheli | place: New Zealand: South Island, Marlborough, Capsize Point | collected 2014-11-01
ACACAGAGTATTTGGTAATGGTCGTCAACCGGCGCGTTGATAAAGTATATGGTACGAGGTCGACACAAAGTGTGGTCGACTTTAAATTTGGTGAAGTCGACGTTAGGTACCGGTCGACAATTGAGGGGGGCTTACGCTAGTAGCTATATTACAAGTTTTACATTTTTTTTGTTTTTCAAATACTTTAATTTCTATTACATCAGTATGTTTAGCTAATTGCATCTTCAATATTTTGACATCTCCCAATAACCTAAGACATATTATAAATACAACAAACAACAAACAAATGAATGTTTATTAAAGTAGCTACAATTTTTTTCCTCAAAATCACTGTAGTTTGCTAGCTATAGATGTTTGCTGTGTAAAAAAAATAACTATTAAAAAAATCCATTTGTACTAGCTATAAGTATACAATTTAAGCTTTCCCCCCAAAGTGCTGACATATTATATTGTTAAATTTATACGCTGTTTTGTAGAATTTCATCACATTGCTAGCTAATGGCACGAGGATTGTTTCCTATACTGATAATACGCAATGTTTTGGAGGCTTGTGGTAAAAGCTTTTCCCGTTTAGTCACGTGAATAACTGAAAGTATTTTTAACTGAGGCTATAACCTTTTTTTCCCTTTTTTTTTTATTAAGAAAACGAGTTCTGAAGCCTGTGATACTTTGCCAGTGAACTATTGCTAATTAGAATTGCTAGGTTAATCGGTTAACGTTAAGATTGTCAAGTTTTAAAAAATCTACTACTCGAAGATATGGCCAAAATTGTAAGCTGTAACTTGTACACAGTTAGGGCCTGATTGAATATCACTAGCGCTATTAGCAAATGAAAATATATATATGTGATATGATATTCTAGATTATTCTAAAGTGCTCATAATATCCAAGTGGCTTAATTAATCTGGAGTTAACTACCCCCACAAATAAATTGCAACTGAGAAAACATTTTGGGAACATTTTCAATGTTAGCTATTTTAAGCCTGATAATTATGTACTATGTCCATGTTCTAAAAGCATCAATTGTTGATTTATTCCCTTTCATTCATTAAGATCTGTTCCTCAATTGGTTTCAGGGTCTCAGTTATAGTGGGTGTGGTTTATGAAAATTTGAGTGTGGCAATCTCCTGCCTGCCTGCAGCCTAACCTTCCTGTAGGTTGATGTTTTTGGCAGGTGTTTAGAATAGACTAAGGACTCTTGGCGCTTTGCCTGGTTTTGCCATTTGTTTAGTATTTAAAGATAAATATTGTATGTTGGCACAATTCAACAACTCAATGCTTATTTTACATTAAAATGTCTCTTTACTTTCTAGTTCTGGGTATGCTTAATGGTCATCTGTGTTGCATTGTCAAGATTGCCATCAACATTGTCATCTGTTGATGTTCTATATTTGAGAAAAGTCATGTGGCCACAGATTAATATGGAGGCAAAATACATTTTGTGCAATGCAGTTGGTAATGTTTTACAGTGGGGAGGAGCCGATTCAACATCAATAGGTGGCTTTACAAAACAAAGCTTAGTTGGAAGCTCCAGTGTTAGTACGAAAAATACAACAACCTATGTAATAACACTACTTTCGTTGAGACCATCAGTAAGGTCTAACACCATGTTTACTTCAGTTCTGGTATTATACTCAACATTTGGAAATATAAATGATATTGAAATATCATGCTCTAATAATATAGACATAAATTGTACTAGAATTGAGGACAAACCTATATATACTCTATTGCAATATCATATAAATACTAATAATAATGTCTTTGTGGACTACGTCTTATCAGCTCCACTATTTTCAAATAGTTCTTTACTTCTGCATATTTTTGTTGGTGGGACTAACAATCGATATCAGAATATTGCAATTCAGGGTAAATCAGCAGTAGGATTAGATGGTGATGATGCCTTAGGCACTACTAGAACATCACTTTTTATTGGAAACAACTTGATTAACTTGCAGGTTATTCTGATTGCTAAACAATCAAATGTAACTACTACAATCATTTTTGTTATTGAAGATATGAATTTTACACTAATTTATGGTTACCAGTCAAATGTGGTTCATGTTCAGTCTCGACATAAATTTATTTTACTTTCGGAAGTAGATGCAATGGCAACTCCTGAGAATCAAATGATCTCAAAATGTTCGTTGGGTATATTACTTAGTTCAGAATGTTAGGAGCTCTTATATAATTATTGTAATTATTTACATAATAACTTCAATATAATAATTAAACACTGACATTTTAAAAGCAGATTATTTCATCTTGCATGCTATTTTAATATGAGAGTGTCTAAAGAAATATTTAATAATTTGATTGCTTACATAATTGAGATTTGTAATGATGTAATTTTTTATCCGTATTTCTGCTATTGTTGTATGGGTATTTACCAATTTTTTTTATATGATTTAGATGAATTGACTTCACAGTCATTATCAAACGTAATACCTACTTCAACAGAGTTTCTTATTACAATAACATTTACCATATTATTATTACTGATTATTTCTATTTAGCTAATGGTCAAATGTAGTACATTAAGGATATATAACACTTACAACTTACTACATATTTTTTTCTACATTATTGAACACCCAAAATTGTCAATAAAAACTTAACCCAACATTTCAACTTCTTGCCAAAATCCTCGTCAAAGGTCAACTATTTATCAATTTCAGACGAGAATGACTGAAACATTAATGTAGTATTTACCAGGACCTTCTAGGATCTATTTTGTAAAAAAATTATGCATTATCTTGTCTCGATATACATTATTTCATATATGAAATCTTGTCAAAGTGGCATTCACCTGAACAGGTCTTGTGGAGAATATTCATGGAAAAAGTTACTATTTATTGGCTGGGGAATTAATTTGGCGAGTTCAGCGATCTAAGTTATTGTTCCGAGTAGTTTTGATAACCTTTGACCTCCATGTGATCCGTGTATTTCCTGTAGTTACTAGCTAGCATGTCTCTGTACAGTTATTTCAAAAAGACCACTAACCAGCCACTACTTCCCTGGCCTAGATCGCAGATAGAGGAGGCAGCCAACAAGTCTGTGGGCAAGGGTACTCTCTGCAACCACTGGAGCAAAAAAAAAAAGAAGAGAAAAGGCACCTATCAGACCTACTCTGATGAAATAAGAGCAAGGATTGGAAGATATGCAGCAGAAAGTGTTTTTCTGTTACCAATGTAAAAAAAATATTTCGTTTTGGAAAATGTATTAAAGCCAAATTAATATTTACCCGCCAATATGTAGTCCAGAATGGAATAGCCAAATATTTTACCCATCAATATAACATGTTATACAGTAAGCATTCCAATAATCCAGGTTACCCTCTCTGGCTTCAGACTATTAAATCATCAACCACATACCACAATTATTTCTTTAGGGGTTTCAATGTTTAGAGAAAGTATAAACCACAAAAAGGTCATACATCAATATTACGTCAAACCCACTTGTGTAAAATTTGTTTATGCACACATTGCTACAAATCTATTCAGTCACTAAGCCACGAAATTTGTCTCAGTATGGACTCCAGGTAATATTTATCATTGCTTGGTAAACTACACTGGTCATCACCACAGTGACAGCTGAAATTTCATGACTTGTGACAGAATTTATGGCATATTAGCTAGTTTATCAACTTGTCTTGATAAGCATCTGTAATAACTGACAACTTCTAAACATATGGTGCTATTAGCTACCATAATATTTTTGTTTCAGGTTAGTTTAGCAATCACTTTACTTGGCTGACCACCTGTTAAATTCATTGTTATTCTTGGGTAATGCTGACTGGGTCCACTGAGCTGTTCAAACACAGCCGCCTTTGGTGCAAATAGGTTAATCAAACTGCTATATGAATTACCACAAGATGCAAGGTCAGCTAGAGAAAGTGCATGATCTAAACATTTCTCGTACCACACACAGGATGGCGGCGCGACCCAACTTGGCGATTTGCGAACTAGATCCCTTGCAGACGACTTGAATAGGACGGGGGAAGTCATGGAAGTTGTTATGTTGAAAGTCACAAACAATACACATTTAGGTAGCTAACCAATATTAAATCATAAGGTTTCATGTCCATCGAATTGTTTTAGGAAATTTATAGCAAGCTAGAATAATAGTGTAAATACATAATACAGAATTATATATTTTATTTACACATAACTAACTAGAGCTAGCTAGGGTGAGCGCTATAGTCATGCTGGTTAACAGTCGAAACTAGCTGTAGGGGTGCGTTCAAACCAAACTAGAATCACAGCCACACTCACATACAGCCACACAACCAGCCTCACGGGTAGGTCAGGGTAGTCCGTGGAAGAGGCGCGGTTAAACAACAAGGCGTGGTTAACAAATTTCTGGTGTTTGTCCCGATCTTGTCCTTCGACTCGGTAACTCTGTAACTTATAAATTTGTAAATTTCAAATATATTTCGGCCCCTTCCTGTAGTTAGTGCTGAGCCACTTCTGTTGGACAGTCAATATACCCAGTACACTACACCGCCTCTCACCATAAAAGCTTTCCATAATATGTAGCCACCAATCACACTAGCTAGTCTCAACTGCTCTCTTGTTCCAGACTTCCTCTCTATTACTCTTGCACCTCATAGGGATGGCTAAAAAATTCTATGCTTTTTTTTTTAGCAATAACTATTTTACTTTACCATTGTCACAAGACAGTGTACTGTTTCAAGCAATAGCTAAGTGATTTAGTCAATGAATAGTAGTCAAACAAAGTCATTTGACAGACAGATTATCATTGAACTTCAATGAGTCTGAATCTTCAGACAAATTAAGTTAGTTGAAGGGTAACTGTGGTGGAAAAAAAAATCTGCAAATATCATGAAAAGTACGTCTCATATCATGTATAAACATGGCCCAAAACCATACAACTCAAAAGTGAGTGGCTGCTTCACAATGGCAACATTCTTTAAAGCTTTGCTTCCTTAAAATTTACTTCCTGTTGTGGGAGGGGCCTCGTAATGACGCGTAAGGAGGTTTCCTGCAGGCTGATGTTTGTTTAGGCTTGAATTCTATATTCTGAATTCTGACAGGACAAAGTGGGATCCTGGCAGACACAGCAGTAATGGAGTAATTCCAGCAGCCATAACTGTCAGAAACCTTGAGTTGGATCTTAAATCATGTATTACTCAATGTCAGTGAAAAGCCATTTTGGTCTAGACTTACCACCCTGATTATACTAACCCCACCAACCAACACACTGCTATTTGAGATCAAGGCTTGCCGGCCATAAATAGACAGAACAGCTTATTAATCAATAATGGTGGTTGCTGGCTGTCCCAAAGCTAGGGACAGTCCCTGATTTATCACTTAGCCACCGCCCCACAAAGGAATTTAATCTCCTATTCCTTGTCCGAGAAATTGATGAACTTCAGTAAGAAATCTGAGAAGATTCCTTAGCACTAATCCAGTTGTTGGTGGCTTCTATTTTAAAAATCACAAAATAGAGTTCCATTTCTTACTACTTTCATGAAAATACACAAGTCCTGTTACAGTATTTTGGGTGTAGTCTAGCTATGTGTAATCAGGGTGTTCGGTTCCGGAAGTAAGTTAGTAACTCTGGCAGTATTAGCTGTGTGTGACTGTTTCAGCGAGATCATGATGGTGGCATTAGGATTCATAGCTGTGAGTTCTACATCTAATGCTGTTTTCATATTTATGGCTCGAAGATCGCCGCTATGTGAAGTTTCAGATATCAGTGGGAATTGTTTTTATAACCTTGTGTGGGGTTTGCGGGTGTGTGACCTACACTATGTTAAAAGTTCTCTGCCTTGTTTCGGCAGTATACTCTGCCACCAGGAGTTGTCAAATGAAAGCTGGACCAGGATAGAGCTTCCCTTTCCCTTGTTACCAGGTCTCCACAAGTTGCCAAAGTTATCTATCTACCCTGAAGCATGCAGAGGTACCCTCAAGTTAGAGGTTCACGAACAATCCAACACTTTTCGCACTCAGAAGATAAAACTCAACAAAAAAGAGGCCCAGCCAGAGTAACCAGGCATGACTGCATGACATAAATTATTAACCACAAAGTGACACAAAACTAAACACATTGTTAGGCACTTATTAGCTATACATCCTCAATTATGATACATAGCTGTTAGCTAACTCTGATGGTGGCCGGTATATTTAGCTAGTGGAAATAATATATTTCCAGAGACAGATGTATGTTCCCTACTCAGTATAGACAGGTCGGTATTTTCAAAATTCATAATACTGGAGGCATTTGTGGGGAAAAGTTGGCAGACAGAATTTTCTAGACCTATTTGACCTGCTGAATCCAAATATGCTATCTGCCAAGCTTGTCATTATTAGTAAAAATGACACTGAGGTGTTTATAATGAAGCAGTTATTATCTGCCATATAAAAATGCAATGATGTTTTCTGTGAAATGTGGTACATAGTAGAGTGAACCGTTCTCATTCAATTGGCATCAAATGAAGCATGTGTTGTAAGGCTTTATTTGCTACTAAAACTATTGCATTCTTCAAGGCACAATGCCCCATAAAATGTTCAAAATAGTAAAAAATTTGTGTGCCATGTTTCATTTGTCTCATGACATGTTGAATCAAAACACATGTTTTTTTTGTATTTAGAATAATCGGCCCAAAAAACTGAAAGATAATAATAGTAAAATAAAAAATGAAACATGATTATAGTGTTATTGCCCATTGACTTACATAGTGCATAACATGACAATAAAATATGTTTATGACATATTGATTTTTTTCATTCCACTATATTATGTGCTACCTCTGGTACAGTTAAAATTATAAATTGTTTTTTATATTTACAGTATAAACTTTTGCAGACAGTTTTGCACTTACATGCAATAACTTACAGTGTATTTAAACCCTCCAGTTTGGAGTTTTCATGCTTTAACATTTAACTGTCAATAGTTCTTCTTTACTTCAGCAAATGCAATGAAATTGTTCCGGTTAGATGATAATGGCACACCTACATTCTCAATTAGCCTGGGTCAAAGCAGTGTTCTCTCTAGGATTTTCAATCCAAGTGGCGCAAAAAAAATCTGCACACACATTGTTGCGTGCACCTTACGGGGTTATGCATGGACCTAAATATGTGGCGGCACACGTGTTAGTTAAAAGGAAGAGAAAAAGCTACAATAACAACAATAAACCAAGTGGCAAGTCCAAGTATCCAAGTGGTGCATCATGCAAACCAAGCGGTGCAGCACCACTAATAAAAGCCCTAGAGGAAACGCTGGGTCTAAGTGTCTTGAGCGCTCCTTGTAGAAATTTTATAATATTGATCAAACACAACATCAACTCTAGCAATGCATCAGCCCTACATTTAGCAGCTTGAGCAATGTATCGGCAAAAAAATTCCCAAAGACCTGTTGGCTTACCAATTAGGGGTGATGGAAGTGCTACAAATGGGGATGACATGCCAATTTGCTCTCATAAAAACCATTGTCATTGAAGCAATAAAGTTTGGCACTGACTGAGCTGAATAATAGTTTATAATCAGATGTCATAAAAACTTAAAATTGATTTAATTCAATTAAATTGTTCCAAATAATTTCTTTTCTTCAGTTAGTGATGTACCCATTCCATGCTGTCTGCTTTGTCATTGTGAATATGCATCAATATGGAATGCAGAAAATTTATCAGGACCATCCGATTGTTTCATCTTCATCCAAGAAGCTGAAGATAACTGATTTTCCAACTGTAATTACCAACTGATTTCTGTAGTTTGTACTGGTGATAGTGATTTGCAAATTGTATTAATTCATGAGCAATAACTATCAAAAAATTACGTTTGCATTACATTTACAAAAAAAAATGCTGTGTGCTTCAGAAGCAATAATTTTGGGATAATCATGCCTCCTCCAACCTCAAATCCTCCAACCCCCCAACTCTTCCATCACCCCTGTCAATAGCTAATAGTAGTGCTTGTTGTCCATCATTAATTGTGACCGGTTTTGGGAAAACGGCCTAAACGCGGCAAACAATTTTTTTCAGAGACTTATGGTCGATTTTTTTCGAAAAATTTTTTGTGGCAGAAATGGATAGACACCAGTTAGCTCTAGCTTATGACGCTGTTGTAAGCTCTGGCGTGCTCTAGAACTCACACTAGGAGGCTAGAATCACTAGCCGGCTGGACTGTGTACGGAGAGTTGCTAAGAAATTATTGACGGGCTTTTCACTAACAGCGGGGAAAAAACTGTAGCTAACTAATTCACTTACTATTCTACATAATTCACGTACTCACGCAATTCTCGCCATCATAGTTTCTTAAGGAGCCCTCTAAGCCTTTTAGACTTCTTTTAATCCGCCTGTAACCGGTTTATTCCATAGTGTCCCGGAGACACGCAGTAATAGTATACGGACACAAGGCACGCCCCCTGACCTTAGCAACGCCTTTACCCTAGTCTGGCGGAGCCGACCCTTTACCTTCTTTGTTGGTGGGCGCCCGCCAACAAAGAAGGTAAAGGGTCGGCTCCGCCAGACTACCTTTACCCGGCGTTTTTTCGAAATCAGCAATAATACGTGTAGCAAAATACTGAAGTGTTGTAGTGCGTAGGGCGAAGACGGCTTGTGCTACAGCTTCCAAATTAGGAGTAAGGCATCCCAAGGCCCCGTGCAGCCTACTGGTAGAATAAATTAGAAAACTTTAGATGCCGCGTTTAGGCCGATTTTCCCAAAACCCGGTCACAATTAGAGTGGAAATATGTATGTCCAGTTCAGAGATTGCCATGAATCTCAGTTAAGATGATGCTACTTCTAGCCTTGAGCAGTTCAAAGAATTTCTGTCTGTCTCTCCCCTCTATCAATTTTTCTTTCTCTTGCTTAGTTTTGGATTTCCTATCACTGATACCAATGTCATAGACTTGTGTATTAATGGAAGGGATCACTACCTTATAGCAGAAGAGAATAGTCTTTCTTGCACAAACTGACTTAACTGCTCTTGGCCTTCAGTATGTGAACATTAAAAAAATGTTTCAATTTCTTTTGTTGCTAATCTTTGTTGCAATAATTTTCTATCGTTATGAATAAGCCAAAAGAAATCAACTGAACATGAAAGTGATCTTTATTTTGGCTGTCCAGCTTTATTCTACTTCAGTAGATCAAGGTCATCTGTTGTGCTGACGCCATAAAGTGCTCTAGTTTCCAAAGTCTATATGTAATCATAATTTTAGGTTGTAAAACAGAAACACATTAGGACTTGTGGTCTTTCAATTCTTGAATTTACTTTCTTGGCAGACAATATCCTTCTCATAAAAAATTTCAACTTTATATTTTCAAATGCCTCCAGCATTCAAAAGTGAAAATATTGCCTATCCTCCCATAATTTTATTTATAATAAATTACCTTTTTGGGACATAATATTTTAAGAAACATGAACACTATTTTCCCACCCACATATTTAATATCAAATAAAACCTCCTAACAAAAGCTTCAATTTGGGACCAAATACATGAGAATAGCTTCATTCTACAAGGAGCTACACATCACTACATTTATCAAAGTCATTACATTGGTCTACCCTATCATAAAGACTAATAGTGTAATTCCTGACTCAGCATATCTGTAAGTAGTGCGGTCATTAATACAGAAGGTCCAATTACTGGCTGATTTATTTAAAGTAGGGCCTACATCAAAGCTATGTTAACAAGTGAAGGGTATTTCATGTTATCAGAAGTATGAGATGGTATTTTCTTCTCTGTAGATAAGGTTATTAATACTGACTAGCTGTTGTTGTAAAGCTGATTCTTCTTCTGTGGTGAATATTAAATACTTGAGAAAAGTGGAGAGACCTCAATTGGGCAAAAATTTTGAAAGCTACATTAGTTGCAGCACTGAAGGACAAATAATACAATTGGGAACATCAATTTCTACTCTTGGTGGATTTACCACAAATAGTCCTGTGGGAGACTCAATTGCAAATTCTCAAGGAGGAATTGATTATATGATAGTACTTCTTGAACGAAAATTATTGGAGAATTTCAATTTTTTGTTTACTTCTGTTATGATAATATTTGTACCTGAAAACAGCACAGAAATTGAAGTATCGTGTTCGAACAATATCAATATTGATTTCGTAGGAACTGGAAGTAAACCTTTATACTTTGAAACAATGGATACTATTCAAATGTTAAGAAAGAACGATATAGCTGTTGCTCTTGATTATGTTTTAGCCGGTCGTATATTTCCAGATAGCTCATCACTTCTTCACATTATTACTTGTGCAACAAATAATAGTTTACAAATGATTGGATTTAATGGTGAACCTGCTATTGCATTTGGCAATGATAATATTGGTAGTGTCAAAACTGTTCCTACACAAAATGAAATAAATTCTCTGGCTGTTCTCGGATTTAAACAATTTAACGTAACAGTCACAGTGCTTTTTGCAAACACAATTGAAAAATTTACTTATGCTTGTGGTTTTCAATCTTCCGTGCTTGAAACTCAGTCAAAAAGTGAATTTAGTCAATACACTAATGTTACTGCTTCTCCAACTCAATTGTATGATCTGAATGATGATGAAGGTAATCCTATTCTATATAACAGTAGTTATTAGCTATATAGAATGCATTTAGTAAGTAATGTCCATTCATTACCATTAAGGTTTTATATCTATCAGCAGAACATATTATTTTGAAATTACAAATATCTAATATCACAATTATTTTTTTATACAAATAATAATAATTGTCAACCTAAATTACTTATTAGTAAGTTTCTGAAACAATGTCTTGATGTTATAATATATTATTGCTGTATAGTTAATACATAGTTTATATTCTTAGTAGACTTCAACTTCAATTCTTCTTCCTCAAAATCACAATCTACTCAAAAATTAACTTCACCAATTATACTTACTATATCTATAGTCACAGTGACAGTTACTATGGTTTTGTCATTGTGGAATTCAGAAATGTTAAGGTACGTTACATGAGATATTCAAAGAGAATAATTTAAATATAATTCAATACCTTACTTTGCAATGTACAGTTTTACATATTGAGAACAATGTGCTTTTGACTTAAAGGTCCGGATGATAATTGTGTGTTTTTACATTGTTTGAAAGCCACAAATGTATTCAAAAGTGTTCTAATAAAATATTTTAAATTTTAACACTATTATTTTATGTGGTCTTTCTACAATATTATTACTAAAATATATTCTTAAAACCTAACATAATTCGCTGTATTTTTTCCTTTGAAGAATTTTTGTTCAGAAATTATAGTTGAGTAACCATAACATGCTCAAAACGAATTAAAGGATTTGTTTGAAACTGGAACAAAATTATTATTTAACAGACGATTGAAGTTACTAGCCATAATACACTAAATTAATTACAGTTGCAATTAAATATGACTGCAAGTACCCTGCCATATGGTGGTTGTTGTACTAACATTGGAATGCAGTAATGCTTTCTTCTACCCTTAATTTTTCGTGGATTATTATGGTTAGCTATTGTAGGTGAACATGCTTTCCAACTCAGTTCAGCAAATGAGGTATATTCATGAAAACAGACACCCAGTGTTCAATTTTTATAGAGTGAGGAATGGACAGGGCAAGACTTAGGGAAAAAAAGAAGAGGATACAATAGGTTATTAAGGTGCTTGAAACTCAGTCTAAAAGAGAAAAGGAAAATTTTCTATGCACAGCTATTACAGGTAAAACTTATTATATTAAGCTATGTCAACCAAAGACAATTTGGTTATTCTAATACAGTATATGTAATTGGGAAGGAATGTGTATTAGCTACATATTGATCTGTTTTTTTTTAATCAACTTTGATTTTTTTGCAGTTTTCAAATACAGGTATTCATTTAATTGTTTGTTTTATAGTGTTTTGCTTTTTCAGTAGATTCTAACTTACTTCCAAGTAATAACTATTCTTCCTCAAAGTCCCAATTAATGCAAAAACCAACTTCACTAATTGAACTTACTATAGTCATAGTGACAGTTGCAACATTTGTATGATTGTGAATTATTACATCTAGGTACATTACATTTGAATTGTGTAAGTCATCCAAATAATTATGATATTTAGAATAACAATAATTCAGTACCTTATTTGGCACATTACTGATATAATTATAACCACTATCCACTAATTCTTTCAAAGCCATAAGAAATTATAAAATAATATTATCATTAATAGATTTTTAATGTTGTTTGAAATTATATTCGATTATTATAATTATACAAAGTATAGAATTGGGAATATTGTAATTATTTAAGTAAAGGATACAAAATAAATTCTTTTTTGTTTTGTGACATTAGTTTGATGTCACTAAAAATTATAAATAACGTGCTAACACTATTCGTAAACAATGGTGTTGAAATTCCGATACTATTTTTTTAAACTGAATTTTAGTTGGGATCATGAATTCTATTTTATTTTCTAAGAAGCCAACACATCCGATTCACCATAATGAAAGCTGAAGAAATACCAATCTTGTGATAGTATTAATTAATTCAGTATAACCTCAGGGGTCATGAAAGTGGGGGGCATGGGCACTGGCCCTCCGATTTTATTGCTTAGAGGGTGCAAATTTGAGACTTTGACTCGTGGATTTAATTCAATTTGCAAAATTAAGAAATTTGATGCTTGTCACAATACTAGTACACTGATATGAAGCTCTTTGCATTTAATTTATGTGTAGTTGTAAGACACTCATTGGAAAGAATACAAGACATTGCGTTATGTTTTGATAACATATTGGCTGTTAGAACTGAGAAAAATTTGGTATTATTAGCATTATTTGTGTCAATTCTATGTAGGTTTTTGACATCTCTGCACGGATAAAACTGTTTTCATATTCCTTTGTACATGTTCATTGAACTATGTATCTTTACACCTTGTTATCATCCTTGAACCTTTATTCTTGTTTATTTTGTCTGTGTAAATAATACTGAATACTGCCATCCATCACAACTATTTTTCTGACATGTTGCTTGTATTGTCTATTACTGAATTTCAACATCGAATGCTTTTACTGTGTATTTTTGTTTATCATGACCTCCATTTAAAACAATTTTTTATCAAGTTTTGTATCACCTACAATTTTTTTAATGCTCATTGTAAAATTTTTATATATTACGATTATAAAGTTAGACATAATTATTATATATACGATCTAGTTGAGAGTGACCTAATTTGAATCAGCAATATGAAGAATCATTATAGTGCAGCATGTGTTTGTCAATGCCACTGAACAGATTACTAGAGAGACTTTCTAAATGTTGCATGATGTAGTGAACATCATTTCTTGAATTCTTTTTCTCATAGCTTTTTCTCCTTTTTTTTTTTTACTTGTAGCTGGATGTGAATATCTGATTAATTAAGTTTCCACAGCAGGTATGTGGGCCCTAAGCTCCGCAGAACGTTCGTAGCTCGCACAATGGTGGTCAGTTTATAATCGCTGCCGAATCTAACGCCGAAGCAAGTTAGCTCGAAGTTTCCACGAGTATCCTCAGCGGTCAAGGAACGTCTTCCTCTGGTAGGTGTGGGACGTCTCCCAGCTAGGTATCGACCCAGTGAATGCCTTCACTGTAAGTTCGAATATAGCCCGGTTTGAATGTCTTCTCCCAGGTTCGTTGTTGTCCGGTCGGAATGTCTTCCTTCCCAATCCCACCGCTGCCAACACGATGTGGGCCCTAAGCTCCGCAGAACGTTCGTAGCTCGAACAGTGGTGGTCAGCTTATAATCGCTGCCACCACGATGTGGGCCCTAAGCTCCGCGGAACGTTAATGGGGGTCAGCTTATAATCGCTGCCACCAGAATCTAACGCCGAAGCAATCGCAAGTAGTCGTAACTAACATTAGATTATAGATAGACTGAATTACATCAATGATAGTGGGTGGTTTTATACCAAGAGGATAACTCCACCCATGGGAAATGAATACACAGAACAACCGAACGGTACACAACTCATCAACACTTAAAATGTTCTCACGAGTGACTAAGCACAACACACAAACGTTCCCACGCTCAAACGTGACCATAAATGGAAATGTACAAACACCACAAAACTGACATGCGTACAATACAACTACAAGATTGCGACATTAATGTCTACACATAAGTTCTTTCATTATCTTCTCTCTACTTCTCTCTATCTTCCATCTTCATTATGAATGTGGGCTTCCTTTGCTCTGGGAGCCCCCACAAGGTATTATTAATCATTAAGTATGTCACACTGGGAGGTTTTATTACTAACAAATATATTTCCTATATAAAAACAACAACAGCTATATAGGTGTGACTGCATTCAAACTCTAAAATAAATCAGCTTTAGAAGTTTCGTTATTACAAACGAGAAAAGGTGTGACTTACAACAACACTTTTAACCTAATAAGCAATTAATAAAGCGGTTTACCTTTCAGTCTACAAGTACATACAGTAGTTTAAATTTAGGTGTGGCATGTGGGTGTGGCTTCATGGTCTATGACCTGGACTATAGTCATGTGGCCTTCTAACTCTCATTATTATTCTGTGAGACCCAAGATATTGAATGCCTTGTCAAGGTATCAGTTTTATATAGTCTGGTGGCTTAGTGAAATTACCGTTTTTTGGCGGACAAAAGGATCAAATTTTGCATGAATTTTTCTTTCAACTTCATAAATATTATTAGCCTAGGAGCCCCACCCAAAAAATTTAATTAA
>WLWI01002950.1_pt1 | contig 14667 bp, 7 predicted proteins | sample 6701501 | NCBI WGS metagenome assembly WLWI01 (sample SAMN12718690, study PRJNA515312) | sponge metagenome | isolation source: marine sponge | host: Mycale hentscheli | place: New Zealand: South Island, Marlborough, Capsize Point | collected 2014-11-01
TTTGAATGCTTGCTGGTAAGCATGAGTATAGAGGACACGCTTCCGGCCATATCTGGTATCCAATGCCTCCATAGCAGAGTCGAAATTAAATTCATCTCCAGCTGCTCTTGAAGCAATACCAAGGGCTTCCTCTGAACTCAGAGCTTCTAACAGAACAGTTACTTTCTCATCATCGAGAGAATCTGGGTAATGATAATGTAGGTGAGGAAATGTGTTTTGAAGCGTGGCCAATCAAGGACTTGACCACTAAATATAGGTGATTTCGTTTTAAGAATTGCTGGCTGAAGGTTGAGTAGCGAGCTGACGATGGGCTTTGGCAAGCATGGTATGCAACTGATTTGCAGCTAGTTGGGCCATTCCTAGTTCTTCTTCATCTTTCAGACGTTTCAGTTGAGGGATGATTTTGACAATTTCACCTTGAGTCTTTTTAAGGTCAGATAAAACTCTAGATAAGTCGTCATAAAGTTCCCAGTTGTTGATGGACAGTTCTATATAATAGATAGACAACGAAATCGAGGGATCTACCGCCCACAGAACCTCGAGGGCCGTGGGTTGTACCGTCCCGAGCGTAGCTAGGGCGATACTAGCAGCCCGAGGGGTTCGACGAGCAGTAGTTCCCGAGATTTCGTTGTCTATCTGTTTTAGAACGTAGCAACTATAGCCTTAGTTACCAAATAATTTTTATACCCTTTGTTCTATGTTGACACTACGACAAAGACGGCAGAGACATTACGGAGAGGTGTCCAGTAATTGCAGCAATTCTAAGGAGCCACGGCGCATCGAATATTTTCATGTGTTGTGCGCTCGACTCCAGTGAACCGGCGAAAGTGATGGAATTAGAGTCAGGAGAATCAATATCACTGCGTTTTCAGCGAACTTAGTCAAAAAGAACATTTACAAAACGGCTTTGTCTCTCCTAAATCTTCTTTCAACCAGCTACTCTTCCACCTTCTTCAACTCAATCATCTCTCCTTTATTTAGCTCCTCACAGTCAGCTCTCCAGTCTAGCTCCTCACCGGCAACTTTCAAGTCAAGCCCCTCACAATCAGTACTCTAGCTTTGCTCTTTACAGTCAATCTCCAGTCTAACTTAGCTTTTGAATCAAGATTATTGGTCAACCTTTACATGATGATGAAATTTTGAAAGATGTAAGGCCATGCAAAAAGTTTGTATTTACAGTATCTGACATTGATGAACAGCTTGCGATGGATAAGGAAGGATTTTGATTACATAAGCAAAATATAACGAAAATACCATGAATGTAGTGCTTTTACATTGCAAACAATATACTAGAAGGGGTGCCTTTAATTTTCATAACTGTAGTGATATAAGCATCCACAAGAATAGTACTAAAACTTTAAAAATAACATATGCAACATATATAACTGCTTTTTTATTGTTCATTATGTTATTGGTTTCTTTCTCACTTTCTCATTTTGGTGATGATTGCATTAGTAGAAAAATATTGTTAGTGTGCAAGATATGCCATGAATCCATCTTATCTTTCGCATCTGACAGGAAAACCGTGCAAACAACATTCTTGCACCATAGATAAAAAAAAAATTTTTTTAATTAATTCTTGCACGACTCATAAACAAAAAAAAACAACTAATAAAATGCTAGAAGGGAGGATACTATTAGCCAAAAGGGAGGATACTATCAGTAGTATCCTCCCTTCTGGCATTTAGTACTCCTGTGCACTCACTTGAACAACACTATGCTGGATAGAATGCCTACTTCACAATACAAAAAAGGGGTTAGCTATGTTCTAACTCCTGACATTGCTGAGCTACAGTAGCGAGTTCAAGATAATCTTCAATGTCAATTATGATTGCATCTATTTCCTCTTCTGCGTGGGAAGGAGGTTCCTCTACAGCACGGAGCAGATTGTGTTGATCATGTAGTAAATTGTTGAGTTGGAAGGAGACATTCATATCATCCTTCAGCCTTTGAAGTCGCCCTGATGGAACTTCTCTAGGAGAGAGAGACTTGACGTCCTTGTATTGCCGTTGGAGTCTAGTGATTGTCCTCTTCCGATACGTGATCTTATTAGCCACTACCTTAGGGTCGTCAAGTGCCAAGATGGCTTAGATACGAGGGTCGTTGTCTGGTAACTCACACGCCATGTCAAATCCTGTTTGAAGTTTCGGACCTGGAGGAAGATGACAAGCGCTGCAGAGAGTCGATGGGGTAGCCCAGAATACAATAGAAGACATGCTCTAAATAGCGCACCCTGTGTAGTTAGATAGCCAATCTAAGGAGCGAATGTCCAGCCAATGATTTCTGTGTTTTGCGAGAGCTTAATCGCTGATAAGGACCTCCTATTTGATCGACCGGAGATCCGGCTCGAAGGACCAATGATAGCGCCTGCGGGGCTTCTAGAAGTCGTAGGTCGGGGGTCGTAAATCCCAGGCCTCTTCCTTCGCTGCAAGCGCTGTCTAAGATTTTTAACCTTCCGTAGTGGATACCAGCACCCACCCTTGTCAGGTTAATGGTTTATAGATTGTTGTGGACTTGGTGTACTCAAAGATACTGGTTCCAATTCTGGCAGTAGACTCATCTCTTTTAAATCATCATCCTCAGAAAGTGAACAAGGTAGGGTTTTTTTTTTCTCGCTGCCACAAAGGAGAGACTTGTTGGTTGTAGCTGCATACGGGTGTGTGTGTGTGTGTGCTCAGTGAGTAGGTCCCAACTCTTCCCCAGATTTACCAGATCCTCTCAACTCAATAGTTTAGGGGTAAAAGAGGTTTTATATTCTCACAAAGTTCACAGATAACACACTATACAAGTAGAATTCCAAAAGAAAAATTGACAGAAAAATGTGTAGTACACTTGTATGCTAGGTAAGAGAGTTGACAAAGATTTTGGTCCTCTAATGAGCTCTGGGATTCAGGCACAGAGCATACACCAATCCTTTTTGAAAAATAATGTTGATATGTTAATGTAAAATTAGAATCAACCAAACTTAAAATGATTAAGCATTAATGTAAGTATGAGTTCACACTGTTTATGGTCTGAATTAACACTGAATTTGGCATGTACTTCACACCATAACAGTGAGGTGTGCACATCACACCATATTTTGGTGTGACTATTGTTACAAGCGATTCACACTAATTTATACATCTTTTGGTTTACAGTGTGCTTTATGCTAAATCCTTTGATTGCATTTTTACCTTGGAGGTTGACTTATATCCTTTTAAATGGGCTCCATTCACTCTGGATACTATATTATTTGGATTTGTTATATCCTGAAGACGATAAAGACTATGGCCAAGACTACAAACAACTTTGTAGGGTCCAACCAATTTTGGATCAAGTTTACCACATCTCCTTTGAATCCTTCTTGAATACTAGACCACCATTCCTGGAAATGTGTGGATTGAAATGCTTTTGATTGATTGTATATTATCTTTTGACGGGATTGGGCATGAACTATATTGGCTTTGGCTTTTTCAAGAATGCTAGTTCTCTTCTTTGTGTTGGTGAGGATCAGATCTAATATAATAACATTCGTGAAATTTCATTACAATTATTGAATTACACATACCATCAGTTACTTCTGGAAGCTTTTCATATTGGCATGATGCATCTTCAGTAATATCAATTGGGAGTACTGGATTTTGGAGAACATCAGCTCAATGGGTATGGATTTTGTAGATTCATATTGAGCTGTGTTGTAGGCATATATGCATGTGTCAATATAATCCTCCCAAGTCTTTTTTCCTGAACATTATTTTCTAGTATACTCTGTAGGGTTTGGTTGAATCTTTCAACTGCAGGCTGTTAGCCTAAATTCAAGTTTTATGTTAAAATAACAATTATAATAATAATAGCAAATTTTTCTCGTTTTTACAGCCAATAATATTGTTAATTAAAACTTAACCCTATAATAATATTTTTAATACCAGTACAAAGTGCAAGTAACCTGGTGGCGGTAAGGTGCAGGCAGCCAGATGATAGTCAATTTGGAGTAAACTCTTGATATGAAGTCACTACCTTACAAATTCCCCTTCTCAGAAATACCTATAATAGTATATTCAAAATCAGTGATTGTTAAGATTTATCTGTTTCCTTGACGTGATGCACTGGAGATGGGGTCAATGAAATCGATACCAATGTGTTGACATGGTTACACAACTGCTACTGGATGGAGCTCTGGAGTAGATTGGCTTAGTTTGCCATGCATATCACAATTACTAATCTGGATGCATCACAGGTTAAAACAAAACAACACTCTCTTTTTCATTAGGTTACCACACTCACTTCTGAATGAGTTTATGTATTTGCTTACTAATTTATTAACATCACTGACCATTCCCTGCCACACAAATCACTCACTAACTCTTGACAAAGTCTCTTTTGTGCCTAAATGTCCAGAAGTGGGATCATTGTGGCATGATGCTAGAATTCTGGATCTCTCATCCAAATTAGTAACATCTCGGAATGTGACTGTGTCGGTTGCACGGGAGGACTCGATGAAGTGCTAATCACCATAGATGACAAGATATTATGTATGACAAATTCCCATGAACAGACTTCATGGATCATAGACTGTGGAGCCACAGCACACATGTGCCCATGAAAATCAGTCTTTTGTGAACCTATACATGCTCGAGAATCCTATTGATGTGGTGTTAGGAGATGAGCGATCGTTAACAGCTGTTGCAAGAGGAGATTTAGTGTTAAACATGATGCTTCCTAGTGGTGAGTCTAAGTCAAGTAAATTATGTGATGTTCTGTATTTACCCAAGTTGTCATATTATAATCTGGTTAGTGTGACCAAAGTAACTCAAAAGGGTGAAGTTTACGAAGTCTGCTTGCTATGTACTTGACAAAAGCCACAATATGGTTGCTAAGGCTACAAAGGTAGGGAATCTATATCAGCTTGAGTATGAATCAAGCTATGAGTGAGCTAATTTGCTGGAGAGTAGATACAAAAGAGGACCTGTAGCAGCACAAGAGGTTCGGACATTTAGGAGTCAGAATCCTTCAACAGTTAGCCCGCAATAAATTAGTTGATGGATTTGACTTCGATGTATCTTGCAAACTTACATTTTGTGAAACCTGTCCTTAAGGGAAGCAGCATTGCACCAAGTTCACTTCAAGTAGCACCAGAGCAGGTGAACCTCTTGAGTTGGTGCATAGTGATTTGTGTGGTAAGATGAATGTTAAATCAGAAAGTGGGGCTGAGTACTTCCAGTCTTTTATACTTGTTACGTGTTGATATATGTTTACATTGTAAGGATCAGGTTTTTGAGACATTTTGAGAATTGAAAGCTATGAGTGGAGCAGTTTTTATTCTGTGTGTGATATAATCTTCTGTATTATGGTCGTCATGATCCACTGCTGACAAAAATTAATTCCTCTCTAGCGAGTGCTACTCTGACAATGAAATGCCTAACCACAAATATTAGGAAACACTCCACCAACAAAATATAGTTATGAATGTGAAATTAAGAGATTTGCAGACAGAGAAAACTAACAGTGGTAGCTAGTAACTCTGGTCCTGCATGATACAATAGTACATGTGAAAATATCTAACTGTAGAGTCTAATCATTATTATGTATTCCCCCTAGCTCATAAGAACAATTTCTATTTTCTTTGAGTTTGTTTACCCTGATGTTTATTAATTATTATACTTAAAATTTCTACTAACCAATATTAAAAAATACAACCAACAGATAATGTCAAAGGATATTCTTAGAATTATTAATTGAAGTAGTACATGTAACAGTAAATTATATGCTGAGACTAAGAGATTATCAATCTACTATAGTTAACTTCTGCAATGACTGTCCAGACAAAGCTAGCCATTATTTTGTGTTGTTTGATGACTATAAATCAATACCTTCTTTCCGTCTTTCTTACAATATACCACTTCACCCTCTTCAGTAATACTCAATTTCACAGCCTTTCTTCCCATTTCCCTCTTCGGTTATTTGAACCTCCTGCACAAATTCATTTCTCATTTGAATTGTGCAGTTAGCAGCACATATAACTAAATACCTATCTGCAGGGTATTCCCTGATCTATATGAACCTCAATGCATCCTTGACTAGAAGTACATCCTTATCGGTGTCAAAATCAACTCGGTCCGGCCACACCATATTTGGCTGGGGACCAAATTTCACCTGACAGGTACCGTCAGAATTAGGTTATGGGGTGATTATTGCCTATTGGCCTGACAGCCGATAACTGTAGTGTGCGAGCTCAATGGAAAGGTTGATAATTGAATAGCATGGTAGATAATAGAGGTCTGACCACTAAATCTTCAGTTATGCTCAGTGTTTTGCAAAATAGTAAGTATCCATACAGATACAGTATAAAATTGTCTAAAAAATGCTGCTTACTAGATCGTGAGAAAGCTTATAGACACCGACTTATGTTTCCAGGGGCAAACTTCGGCCAATAGTTGAGGACCTATATAAGTGCTGTGGTGGAGACCACTGATATTTCATCTCCAGCCACACAAGACAGGCCAGAATGAACCATACCCAGTTATTTTTCCTTTGTTTAATATGTTTATTTTCCTTTATTTGTTAATCATTTATCTCGTGTTTTATCTAATTATTTCATTTACACCTTTTCCACATCACGCATCCTAGCTTTACCATTTATGGTCACCCAATTCGGACCATGGTGAAATCATAAATATTTGAATGGGTGAGGAGTTTGACTTATTGAGTACCTGGTCCATGCCTTCATGTGGCAAGCCTACAGCTAAAAGCTGGGCATTCGAGGACTCTGCAATCGTCACTATAGTACTCTCATCAAACTTGGACAATGTGGGGGTTCTCCTCAAAATAGTGGAAATCTTAAATGATAGGTCCTTCCACCACTAAGTTGGCTCATTAGAAGCAGGGGCAAGTGGCAAAAAAAGCAGCTATGCCATGAATATCCGTTAGCAGTCAGCACTTGAGATTTGGCAGTCTCATGATTAATTTCAACCCCCTTAGAAACAGCTAGAAGTGCCTCAAGACCCTTCCCATATAGCCCTTGTCTAAGAGTTTCCACCCTGTATCTGTCCTCATTAATATGCTCATTGAGAAAAGTTCCTTCAATTTGTTCAAAGTAACTTAACAAACTCTCAATACTAGCCATCTTAGTAATTGACTTAGCTGCCTTACACTGACGTAAACTCTCTGCCTTCTCCAATTCTGCCCTCTTACGTTCCTTCTCCTCATGCTCCTTCTCAAATAGCTTGATCAGGAACTCACGATCTTCTGCCAATATTCTTTTTGTACCTGTTGGGCAGCCTGATGGTTTTCCTGTCGCTTGGCCAATAAATCTTGCTGAGCTTTCTGTTGTTTGATAAGCAAGTCTTCCCATCTTTCCCTCTCAGTCCTTCTCTCCTCAACCTCCCTCTCTTTCTCCAGGAATCTTGTTTCCTGATCAGCTTCCATTTGCTTCAGTAGTGCCAGAGATTGCTGCTGCATGGTCTGGATCAGACAATATGGCTACTACTCCAGACCTACTTACCCTCATACCTGAAGAGCCGCTTTCAATCTAGTTGTCACTCCAATGTTTATTGCAGCTGGCTCTCGCTCGTCGTCCGACATAAAACTGCTACAAGAATAATAATGATGAGTTGACCACAAAAATAAATGATTTAAGACAATTGATGATAACAATATTAAAATAATATGATATAAAAAAAAACTCAGCCTGTCAGACGCTGAAGTAACGTGGTAGAGTAGAATGTCCCGCGATGGCGAACTGCTAAAGCTTCACCGCTGCCACTAAGTGTTGCAATGGCTGTCCCCATGTTAATTGAGACAACTGTTACCAGGTAGATGCTGCCGAGGCATATGTTGGTGATCACCCTCATGTATTTAAGAGAGTATCTAAATTTCTTTCTCCACCTAATCAGTATTATGGAAAACCTGAATATCATAAGTCATTTGACAGGTCTCATGAGAAATCTAATGTAAAGGATGAGAGTAAAAGTGAGAAAAGTGAGTATAGTTCAGGTAGTGCTCACAAGTTTGTTCCTACTTGTCATTCTTGTGGTATAAAAGGCCATAAGTCACCAGATTGCCCAGAGAAAGTTAAGAAAGCTGAGAAGTCTGATAAGCAATCTCAACCCACTAAAGTGAGACGTGTATCTCCAGTTTCCCACAACCGTACAAATTCTTCTCGGGTAGTACACGGAAAATTAAATGGGAATTACTTCTTTTAGACTTGATTCTGGTGCCGAAATTACTCTTGTTCACAAGTCCCTTATAGACAGCAGTTTATATAACGATGACACCTCAATTGTTTCAACTTAGGGAGTACCTTTGAAGTTTATAAGGCTAGTGTGTCAATTGAAGTCAGCAAGTTTCACAAATCTTTAGTAGTTGGGGTCACAGATAAAGTCTCTCCTAGTGAAGTTCTATTGGGTAATGACTTCGGAGAGGTTGATCTGATTACTTTGCTATGGGATGTTTGTTCAAAGCCAGCACAGGTTCTTTTGACCAGAGCCCAGGCTCAGAAGCTGCGTGAGGAGGAGGAGGAGCAATCGCTACAGCAGCAAACTGCAGAAAATGCTGATGCTATTAGTCCTGATGATGCTGGTGGTGCAGAGTCATCAGTTAGTGTGCCATATTCTCTGGATGTGGACCAATTAACACTTGCCGGAGTCACTGAGGGTGAGGTCTCTGATGGTTTGTAAGGAGATGGAAGGGCATGTAGACTTACCTGTGGCTAAACAAGGCGGTGTTGGTAGAAAAGAATTGTGTACTGCTCAGAAAGAATGTAAATTGCTGGAAAAGTGTAGGCAATGGGGTGAGAAAAAGTTGAGAATGGTTGTTTCTTTGGTGATAGGCTCTTGTTGTATAATCCTATGGTAGGAAGTGTAGCCCAGGAAGCAGAGTTGGGGTCAAATACATGAGTAATTGTATTTAAGCTGTATTTAAAAAAATATTTTTGGAGTATTTGTATGAGTAATAACATGAGTAACCATGCTATTGACCCATAATAGCACAGGTTACCCGTGCTATCACTCGCTAATAGTAGGCCAGCTTTTTAAAAAGTCTTTTGCAATTGTAGCTACATTGTATCGTTCAGTCACTATCTCCTTATTTCAGGATTAGCTTCCGCTGGAACTTTCTTTTCATCGTAAGACTCCTCCTAATCTGTTGTAAAACATTCCGTCTAATACGGGTAGAGGTTCTGTGGTAAAGAAGGACATTGTCTCCAACTAGAAACTACTGGAACTGTACGTTTCCAAGGTTAACACTCTACGCGTGCGCACTTACCCGTACTATTTCACTTAACTACCGAGGTATTTCACTTAGTTTCCACTTAGTTACTGAGGTATTTCAATTAGTTACGCGCTATTTCAGAGATTTCAATTGAACAGCGATTTTTCCCATACATTTTTGAATGGGCAACTTACGCGCGCCGTACTATTAGTATTTGTATTTTAAGATCTAAAAAGTGAAGTATTTGTATTTGTATTTCAAATACTTTTAAAAATTCATGAGGTAGCACTGCGAGCTTTTGTAATAGTAGAAAATAGAAAATAAAAGATATCATGAACATATTTCAGTATTCTATTCTATTGTTTAGTTCCATGTAATGCTTTATTGAATGTAATTTTGATGAAATTCAAAAGTATTTGTTTTGTAATTGAAATACTACATCTAAGAAAGTACATATTTGTATTTGCATTTAATTACTATTCAAAGTATTTGACCCCAACCCTGCCAGGAAGCCCTGACTGACTCAATACTTGTTGTTCCTAAGTGTTTGATTCCTAAGATCCTTGAGGCAGGGCATGATCACTCAGGACATTTAGGACGAGCTAAAACACACTCTATTATTTTTAAATGCTTCACATGGCCAGGGATTTCTAATGATTTACAAATGTATGTGAAGGGTTTAGTACAGCTTATATGTGAAAGAATTGTGCATTTGATGATTAGCATGAAAATTGATACATTGTTAGAATACACCCTAATTAAGGTTTTTGGCTATAGGGACATTGCAGATTCACTTTACTAAATATTTCACCTCGTTTTCAAAATGACCACCATTTTTTTTTACATACTGCTGTGGTTATGCTAAATCAAGTTCATCATAGAATTAGCAATATTGATTAATTTGATCTCACAATATTTTTAACAAAGCTAAATGTTGTCAGAATTCACATTGTGGTTACAAAATAATTGTTACAATAGTTAATCTGTACAAATCCATGACAAAAACAAAGCTTAGTGCAATGCCGAAGTTGTAGCCACAACATGTTGGGTTCCCTACAAGCTTGAGTGACTTTTGGTAAGAAAAGTGGTCCAGCATATTTCCCAGCCTCTCCAAACCTTCTCATTCTGATTCCATTCACTGAGAGATGGAGCTCATACTAATCATCCGCAAGTTAACACCTGTTTTTTATTATGTTGTGTCTGATGGCGCTGGCAGTCTGACTCTACTGATATCTTACCCAAACCATTGTGCATCAGTTGCTGTACAATCATGAGGACTGGTTGGTTTCTGATAGTGTCAATGGTGCAAAACTAGCTCCAAAAGAGACACTGGTACAGAATTTGTTAGATGAGCAGTATCATTAGCATTGTCTGCATCATGCTTATGTGCCTTTTGCAAAGCAGATTAAACATCAGGATTGGAAACCAGCCCTAGTTTATGAGGTTTTATGTCTAGGGAGTTTCCAATATTTTTTAGCTTGACTTGAGTTGATGTGCCCTTCTATTTTGGTGTAGTGCTGTACAGGATTGGCAGGTCAGTAAGTTTGAAGACAAATGACACTAGGCGAAGATCTCAATTTAGGATTTTAATTTAGTTAGTGCAAGCAATGCCATGGTTGCAGCATGTAATCAGAATTTTGGTGATTTTGTCTCTCTTGCTCTATTTTATGATGTGAAACTATGCACTCAATTTGGCTAGATCATCCAATTTTAAAGCATACTGTCGGACGTTTACATTACTTTTGAATATTGATATATGCTGAGTTACCATTATCTAGACATGATAAACCCCTTGATTTTGGCAAGCAACCTATCTTACGGAAATCTATCAGAAGGTCAGACATTGTTTTGTAGCCTGCTCCCATAGTGTTACATCTAGACAAAGCTGCATAAACACCTTATTGTACAGGTATTTTAGAGTTCACCAACCAATTAGCTATACTCATATTATAGTAATTATAGTAATTATTATTATTATTATTATTATTAAAACTACTATTGGTACTTACTATTGATACGACTATTGATACTACTAATTATTATCATTATTATTATTTTATTATTGTTATCACTATTATTGGGTGGTATTGATAACAAAGGCCAAAAATCACAGAAAGCGCAAGATTTGAGGAAATCAATGGATTAAATTTTATTATTTCAGGAGGAGAGTGTTCTTATACATACACAATGAGAGTCCATTGAGAAAAAGTACATTCTAAAATCTTGTAACTTTACTAAAATATTGATGACTATGTTTTATTTTTTCATTTTTTGATTAGGAGAACATGTCAGAAGGAGGTGTAGCTAATTTGAAATATTTAAAAGGATATTTTGAAGGATTCTTAATCATACGTTTTACCAGATAAAGCAAATCCAATAGTTCAAGGCAATGCACTAATAACAGCTTTATAGTATGTTGTGCTACATATTTTGTTGAATATCTTGTATTTTATCAGAGGTAACTATAATAGCTACTTTTTTTTAAATGCAATACAAAATGTATATGCAGCTGCTATTTATACCATGTGGCACGATCATATGAGCATTAATGTGTGAAATTTAGCACCTTCCTACCACCTTCAGGTGCATCTGCGAAAAATTACTGATTACTATTTTGTTAGCGTTAAATTTGCAGCTAAAATGCAACTTAAAATCAACAATTTCTTTATCTCAATAGCAATAATTGTGAAATACATGCCACACCCCCCACAGAATGAACCTGCAATGTCCCTATAGCCAAAAATATTTTCAAGGACATATTCTAACTGTGTGCTAAATTTCATGCTTTAATCATCAAAGGCACTACTTGAGTATAATTCTGCACATATCAGCTGGACTAGTTGTGATAAATACTAGCATAATTCCAAAGCTAACCCAGCCAAACAGCCAAAGCACCCCTTACAGTAACCTTGACTTTCACCATTCCTTTTGAAAGGATTGTGTTAGACCTGATTGGTCCCTTTACCAGATCCAAACGGCATAGATATCTGTACATTTTGAGTACAACTGCAGAGGAGGTTGCCAATGGCATGATCACCATTTTTAAAGGTTCAGGGTATACCATAGTTGCCAACTTTTCTAATCATAGTTCAGGGACATTAAGCCACACCCCCAGACAACACCCAAAATCACAACAATTATAAGGAAGCAATAATAACATGATAGTTTAAAAGTATTCATGTACATTTAATGTTATTTCTGCAACCCGCGATGTGCGGTCACTTTTCTTCATATTGAATCAATATGTTTATGAGAAAAAAAATCAATTAATAAACACACCAATTTTTTTAGAACAGTGGAAGCATTCTGTAGTTTGGCAGATCATGCATAGTAAACAGATACAAAGTTTATAATTTCCGGGATAATCAAAAGAAAGAGTGCAATTCCGTTGCGGGACAGTGGCTAGTGATAAATCCGGGACTGTCCCGGAGCTTTCGGGACAGTTGGCAACTATTGTATACCAAGGGAAATACTGACCGACAGAGGTAGCCAGTTTCTATCATATTTGGTCAAGCAGTTGTGTGAAAGTTGCACATCCATCACCTGAAGATAGCACCCTATAGGCCCCAGTCCAATGGCTAGTAATATCACTGTGTGCACACACATACTAGTGTGTTGGAGCATTCACATGCCACTTTGGTTGCAATCATAAAGAAGACATTGTGCACAAAGTCTGGATTGAGCAGATCAATTTAATCTTGCAGTTTAGTGTGCGAAACATGCCACATAGGGATAACAACTTCACTCCTTTTGAACTGGTAAATGGTAGGAGGATCCCACATGTAGTCTAGTACTTGAAAGAACTGTGGTATTATTCTGATAAGACTGATGGTTTGGATGTGAATCAATACACCTTGAAACCATATAAAATACCCATAGGCTTTGAAGAACAGTGTCAGTTACGAAATTTGATAGAAGATGGTATTATTGAGTCTAGCAACTCTGAATGGGCTTTTCCTGCCATACCTGTTCGCAAGAAAGACGGGGGGAGGTTATAGGAAGTCCAATGCTGTTACCAGAAAATTTCCCTTTTACATGCCAACCATTGAGGAAGTCATAGGGAAGTTAGGCAAGGCTCGCTATTTCTCAAAAGTGGATCTCACCAAAGGCTTTCATCAGATTCCCATTAGCCAGGAATCCATGGACAAAACTTCATTCGGAAAATTTCGTTACCACCAGTTGCCATTTGGATTAACAAATGCTCCAGCTGCATTTCAAGTTATGACTTCTAGATGTTTATTGTCATTATCTCACTGTGCCACTCCTTGTACAGATGATATTATCATTTTTAGTGATGCTTGGTGTGGTCACAAAGAATGGTTGATTTCGATCACATTATTTCTGCAATCACAGATTATGTGTCTCTTACTATTCCCACTGTGGATGATGTATTTTGCCTCTCTTGTGATGCCTCTTCTAGGGGTGTGGGGTTGTGGAGTTGTGTATTGTGTGCATGAAGGAATGGGAAGGAGGTGCCGGTGGCCTACTACAGCAGGCAGACTCGTCCACGAGAAGAGAAGTACTCCGCAAGCGAACTTGAGTTCTTTCCCAGCCCGATGACACTTGCCTCACAATTGGGGGAGGTGTGGTGGATGTTGTCAGTATGGGTTGTTGAGGTCATTACTGTGGGTAGCTGCCACCAGAATCTTCTTAGGGGATGTGGTTGGCTAGCCACTATATACTAAACTTGCCAAAAAGCCTGGTGTGAAGGTGTGATACAGCATGAACATGAGAATAGACAGGAGGGAAGAGCAAGTTAGTTTGGTGTTGTTTGTCTCATGAGAATGAACAGACATGAATGCATAATGTTAAGTGTTCATATTACTAATTTAAGTTAGCTGTGTGTGGAGGATGTTGAGGGTAGGTCTCCACCACAATACCTATGGGGTCAAAATGCCTCTGTAATTATACTGTGAATTTTTTCTTTCTAATATCACATTTGGTAGGCTTCCACCCAAGTTGTTGAACTCCTCCCACTTGTACTAAAAGCGGGGACTTTTCCTAATAGTTGCCCGAGATGTTTTGGGTGCTCCTGGCCTAGAGTTTTTGCAAACTTGGGCAAGATGTCAATTAGAAGCTAGCTGAAATGCCAGTGGCCATGCTAGTGACCAGTATGGAGGTGGTTGACAAGAAATATTGGAGGTACATATTCATTTAGCTATAGCACACTACCCAGATCTGTGAAAGTGGTCAACTCAGAGTAATGGTATTTCTGTAGTATCAAAACTTAAGCCATTCTGACTACTACAATTACCAATAGCTCTTGAACAAGCTTTCAGCTACAAATAAAAGTAGGCTATAGGGTTATTTATGTAATTCAACCAAAAATATGGTGTTGCTACTTACTTCAATTCCTGAGTATTGGTAACTTCTGTAGTATCAAATTTTAGCTATTTTGACTATCTGAATTACTGGTAATTCTTGACTTTTAGACATTAGTAGCTAGGCTACAAGAGCATGCCAAGTGTATATCTTTTA
>WLWI01002951.1_pt1 | contig 14665 bp, 8 predicted proteins | sample 6701501 | NCBI WGS metagenome assembly WLWI01 (sample SAMN12718690, study PRJNA515312) | sponge metagenome | isolation source: marine sponge | host: Mycale hentscheli | place: New Zealand: South Island, Marlborough, Capsize Point | collected 2014-11-01
GAGTGTCCAAATTTAGTTCTTGATCCATTTGAATCGTTAGTCCTCAACACCATATAAATTATCAACATCCCAGGGTAAGTATACATACATTGTCATTATAAATAAATTAGTTTATAACATAATAGTAACTATAATTATTCGCTACTATATATAATATTATATATATCCCAAATTATATTCTTCAGTAAGTGAATTTTAATAGTAGGATGGTGTTCAATATTAGTATAGTAATAATGTTTTATACAATTATGATTTGCATATACATATTGTTTGTCAGCTACAACAAGATGTAAATTACCTTTTATTTTTACATGTTGTCAAATTATTGAATTTTCTTTTTTATACCTTATCATAATCTGTATCTATTCTTTCACCATGGGCAGAAGTGTGAATGCTGAATTTAGTTGACAGTGCTCAAAATAGACTCTTATATTTAACCTAGCTATTGAATCTGAACTGTATGTAGGGTATCAGTAGGTATGTAATTTAATGTACTTATAGTTTACTGAAATAAACCCAAAATTTTTTGAGTGAATTTGTACCTTTTCCCAGAGCCTGTCACTATAATGTTTTATATATTCTCTGTTCATCACACACACTCTCCTATAGCTCTAGGTATTGTAATCAAGAACGGAGTCTCATACTCATACTTTCTGTTTCAACATCTCTCATGCACTTTATTACTATTAATTGTAGGTAAATGACAGATAGATGTTGTTAAAGATGTAAAATGCAATAATTAGTAAATAATAAAGCTCTGTTTGATTATTTTATTATGATCCTGGGCAAACATGCTACTTCTCCATGTATAGCATGTTTTCTCTATTGTAGCCATCTAATAGCATAGAACAAACTTACATAGTAATTACATAACTCAGCATTATAATAGTTTCAGTTCCCATGATGATATTTCAACTACAGCTGCATAGCATTAGAGGAAGATGATTAGAACAAAATAAATCTTAGTTATAGTTTGTGCAAAAACATATGTTTACACTAATAGAGACAAAGCTGGCTTTATAATGTTAGCACTAAAGGGGTTTGGTATCCCATGATGTTCTATGCAGCCTATATAACATTTGGCAGGTATAATATTAAATAATACTTATTGCACGAGTAAGCATGCAATATGGGGATATATTTCACAAGTATGTGTAAGTATTTATACAAGCTGAATCTTTATAATTTATTATGCAACAAGAATTTATTATATTGTTCATTATACTTTGCATATTTTTACAAAACAGTAGCTAACTGTTCAGAGGTAACTCTGCCATAATTTCTAAAAACTCAATCATCCAGAATTTCAATATGAGAAATGTTGATATATATCTATCCTGTGTATTTACTTCACAATAAAGCCATGATATGATGCAAAGACCAGCTCCTCTGCTATAATGTGAAGATCTACAAAGCACCACTATGAGAAAAAAGAATTCTATGACAGGAAATACTATAGAATCTCCAAACTGAGAGCAATTTGGGATCAGGGCTCTCAGTTCACAATAAGAGACTGTTTCCTTAGATGTGATAAGCAATACCTTTATATTGAAAGGGATGAGCAGAAAGTTTACTAAATAATGGTAATTTGCTAGCTAGAGAGTTTATTATCAAATGTCCAATGTACAATATTAGAGCTAGCTAGTACTAGTGCTTTTCCTCCAGATGAGCATGAGGGTTTGTTTGTGGAACATTGACTAACCATTACTGATAACAAATAGTGAAACTATTAAAATTCTGAATGAGCTTCAAATATTAATCTACTTAGCTACTACAGAGTAACATGTAGATACATGCTGTGTATTAGTAGAATATAACAATTAAGGTGGTCCATTTAATATTTGATACAGACTTTTAAAATGTTGATAGAACATACACAATAATATATCAGCTATAAATTCAATTACTACAAAAAAATATAAAAGCTGTTTTTCAGTTAAAAAAGTAGTACAGAAATATTTGCTAATAATAAACATATGTGTTGTTATAGTATGTATAGGAACGATAGTAATAATAATTATCATCATAACGATAATTATAGAGATAAGCATAAATTCCAAAAGTAATTACTATGGTATAAGTTATTGTGTAGAGGTAGCACATAAGAGCAGAAATACTACAGCAAATGGACACCCCATTGAGTGCCTTTGCTGAATGTTTAGTAACCTCTGACCTTCCCAAGTCATAACCCTACAAAAATATACAATTCTGAAAAAGTTATGGAGTTTTGTTATCAGGACTAGAATCCATATTTTAACATCATTATATTATACTTATTTTAAACTTGTTTGGACTCACTATACTAGCTATATATAGCTAAGTTGGGAGATATTATATGAAAGCAATATAGCAGCAGTAAACATATTGATCATCCTAAACATCTCAAAACAATACAAAATTATTTTAGGATAAGCTGAGTTACATAAGTCCTAAATAATTTCTCTATTCACAATAATTAAAGCATAATGTAGTAGCTATTATAACTATGTGGTCTATGCTGTAAAGTTATTCTAATCAATGCATTAAGTGTATTACATGTATATATTATATAATATAATATATATAATATATATATATATTATATGAAAATCATTCTCCAACTGACTATTTCCTTACAGCATTGTATTCTTCAGTATTACTATTGTATGTACCAAACTAAGGAGACCACACCATAAGATTGTTGCTTATTTTAAATGAGTGCATACTGTATTCTGACAAAAGTTTCTTCTGATAAACAATTAAATATTCTATTTAATTCAACTTGTGGGACCCAGATGTATCGAACATAAATGTTCATTAATATTTGAATAATTTATGAATCTTTCATGCTCATTTACATTAAATCTCAAAGAGCAGGGAGAAGAGTGGAAGAAAGTGTGAAACCATTATTGTTCTAAGGAGTTGTAATATTCAAGGTTTATACTTTACTATAATTTAGCATACCATAATGGCGAGGATCAATCCAGGGAAGATACAAACAAAAACAGGAAAGAAACATTGAAAACTCATCATCACAACCACAATTAGAGCCAAAATTAGAGTTGAAGGAGAATGATGCACTACTTTGACTACTGATACTTCCGGCAGGGGGTGTGGCTGGTGTCTTACAATCTGAAAGATAAACCATTTGCAAGTGTTAACCATTTCACTCATATTTTGTTATCGTGGTGGTAACTAAACTGCTTGTAGTAAACACAATACATGTATATTGAAAATCGGGGATATTATTTGTTAATTATATATGTGTGGACGTACTATGTCATTTGTACTTTAATCCTCACATTTTCTGTGTTTGCTTCGTGGTCTACCCCTTCCTATTCCTCCACTAAACTGAATCTTTCAGTTTAGCGATCCCGTATCATTCAAGGAAAAATGATTGTTTACCCCTTCGTATTAGGTTATTTCTGAATGATCAAGAAGCACTTAGGTCTTAAAAACCTACTGTTAGACTCAACAATGTGCAGTAGTTCTTTAGAACTTCTTGTTGTTGTTGTTTTTTCAAGTCGCATAATGTTATGGTGAATTGTTACTACAATACTGAACCCTTTACCAGACATCATTAAAAAAAAAAAACTCAGCCTTTTTAGTAGATGTGAGTGTTTGTTGTCAAAATCTACTGATAATTCAGACAGTCAGAGACTACAAAAATACCAGTACTCGGGGAATTGATGTAAGAAAGTAGTTCCATATTTTTTAGCTAAAGTATATAATGGTCACAACGTTTACTTTGTCTATCTCTCCTGCTTCTGAATTTTTATCCTACTCTGAGAAACTTTTGTCTTCTATTTCTACTTCAGCCTTTCTTTTGAAAACTAACTCCCGCCTTTTCTCATCGATTCCACCCACTTTTTAGTTATAATTAATCGCTTGCCTTTTTGCCTTCTCTTCCCTTCCATTTTAAAAGGCAAGTGATTAATTATAACTAAAAAGAACAAAAACAATTTCTAGACCTAAATATATATATATATCGCGAACTCATTAAAGAGTCAGCATGCAATGCAGCTGAGCACCTATTGAAAAGTGAAAAAAACTGATTTTGAAAGGTTATGACTTCATAATGAAGTAAATGTAACCATTAAAACTGAAACACTATGCATATAAGGAATCTGGCACTTTTGTTATGCCACCATTACTGCTTATGATGAGCTGTAGTCTGATCTATACTGGCTACTTTCTTCTGCCTCAGACTCATCAAACTCAGCACAGCTGTTCCCCTATCTACAGCATCACTAATGCCCTCTCAGACCAAAAGAATAGTTTATTAGCTATTATAATCAGATATCAATATAGCTTGAGCAAAAAAAACAGAGCAGTACAGTTAAATGCTTCTTTATAAGAGAAGAAGCTAAACAGACCAAAGACACTCACTGGTGTATATTTTCAAAATGAAACTCCACTTCCAGCATTTGATTTTTCAGTATAAAGCAAAACTGACACGGGCAGCAAGAAAATATTTGTTCACATGATTATGGCTGGGCTACCCAAAAAGCTATAGTACCCTATGCGTAGCTGAAAGCTTCACTTTTTAAAAAAAATCAGCCATAAATTAAAAAGAAGTCGAATAAACAGTCTCTCTGGGTATTTTCATACCTAAATCAATGGAAATGTAGTACTGTCCAAAATCACAGCATGCCAGCCAGCCAGCCAGCCAGCCAGACAAACAGAAAGACAAACAGACAGACAAACAGACAGACATATAGGAGGACTACTATTACACTCTCGCACATGCATGAGTGTTAATAATAATAGCATACCAAATTAAGCCAAAATAGTTCATTAGTCACTAAAATAATTAGTGTGAGTATTGAATATTATTTTTTAAATACAAGTTCTTTTATGTCATTTATATGCGATTCAATTTAAAATTAAAAAAAGTTCTTTAAAAATGTATAAAAAAATACAACGCTGACCAAATTCTTCTTTTTTTATACAGAACTTACTTCAATTCCTGGACCATTCCATCTTTCCTGATTCTCCATACTTATCTGCTGGTAGCATTGGTTTTCATGCAGGAAAAACAGAGTTTCATAGCCTTCATTATCATCCACTGTAGAATCATTTTGGGGGACAGTTCCTTCAAAATTCATTATGCCAGAAGAGGCACTAGGTAAAACATTCTGTTCTTCTAAATTCTCCAATTTTGTCCGCTGGTAGCATTGGTTATCTTGCAGACAGAAGACAGTCTCGTAACATTCATCTTGCTCAACTGTGGGCATATCATTGGGCTCATTCATGCTAAGGGTAGAGGCACTAGGAGAGACTTTCCTTTCTTTTTCTTCTTCAAAATTCTCAATTTTAGACTGCTGGTAGCATTGGTTGTCTTGCAGACAGAAAACAGTGTCGTAACATTCGTTCTGCTCCACTCTGGAATTCGTTTTTGGCTCACATACTTCAACATTCTTTTTGCTAAGTGAGGAGGCCCCAGGTGAAACGCTCCTTTTTTCCGGATTCTCCGTGCTTATTTGCTGGCAGCATTTGTCATCATGCACATGATGTTCGTAACCTCCATTTTGCTCCACTGCAGAATTATCTCCGGGGTCAATTACTGCGACATTCAATACTGCAGCCATTATACTATACGGGAAGGTGCTCAACTGGCGCTTTGACTTCTTTATCCAGTTGCTCACACTCCAGTCTCTAAGCAGATAAGAAACAACGCAGATATGGACGGTGGGAAGGAAAAGGTCCAGCCAGGCGCTTGCAAAGCCTCCAATCTTTATTTATTAATCCTTAGCGCACATGCGCGATAGGGTGATAGTAGTCGTCCTGTCCGTTTGTCTGCCCGTTTGTCTGCCCGTTTGTCCGTTTGTCTGTCTGTTTGTGCTGTTTGCGTGGTTTGTCACGCTTTGATTTTGGAGATTACTGACATAACCGTTGATATAGGTATGAACTTACTCAGGACGAATATTTAGGACCTTTTATGGTGCTACTTTATTTCGGGCTAAATTGTTGAGAAAACGCGAAGCTTTCAGCTCCGTGTAGGTACCAGCTTTTGTCCTAGTGTCACGTCAGCGTTTCCATGTACCATTTTCATTGCTCGAGTTATAAACTGATGCCTCATTAAAATAGTTAACAGATTGTTCTTTTAGAAGGAGATTATATTGTAATAGCCTGGTATTAATAACAGTGAAGGTTAGCACCTTTGGTGCTTCATTTATTTACTTATTTTATTTATTATTTATATATATATTCATTCATTCATTCATTCATTTGTTCATTCATTCATTCATTCGTTCATTCATTCATTCATTCATTCATTCATTCATTCACTCATTTATTTATTTTTATTTATTTATTATTTATTTATTTAAAGCTTTGAAACCAGTAGATAAGTGAAGTGGTATGATAACAGCAAAAGAATGGTGCAGTGAGATGGCTGAGGGTCAGGCTCTAAGATTTAGAACTGATATAATAAAGAGATGAAAAAGTAAATCAAAGAGAAAAGTTAAAGGTTGTGAAACAACAGTTAACACATGGACACAATAAAGAGAAAGTGCAAATATTATTAGGATGAAGTCTGTGAATGAAGGGGTGCCAGAGATAAGTATGAACCATTTTCTTGATCGTCTAGAATTTTTCTGCATCACCACACTCTGAAAAATTGATTTTGATAGAAGATGCTAGCTTGGTGCCATCGGCAAACATAAATACTGAAGAAAAGGAGTACACACAGAAGGAATATCATTGACATATATCAGAAAAAGTAAGGAACCAAGGACACTGAACTCCATAATGGACACGAAGCAGCTCTGATGATTTGCACCCATCTAATTCTACACAGTGTTGTCTGTTTTTCAAGCAGTCTTCAAAGAACAACCATAATGGATCAGTGATACCGATCATAGAGAGCTAGAATATCAACTCTATTATGAGGAATGTTATCAAATACTTTTGCAAAATCAAGGAATATGATTCACAACGACCGGTGTTTGTTGTCATTTGAGTCGAAAACTTCAGTATAGGAGAGAAAAAGTTGGGAGAGGGTTTGATCTATTCTTAATTTTGGTACACATTTGTTAAGACGAACAGACAACATTGAACTGACAGACATTTACTAAGAAATTCAGAGAAAGAAGTGAAAGAATAAAATTAAGGAACAAATTAATTGACTAAATTATAATCTTAAAATTTTACATCATATAATTCTGAGAGTAAATTGGTGCCCATCCCTCTACTTTGAAACAACTTCCATCACTCCTGTAGACCATCTGTTTCGATGCTGTGAAGGCATGTCTGATACCATACACAGAGGATAGCCATAGTACACAGTGTACCCGGCCAATATACCTACTGCTACTTGCAATGGGTCTCCATTTTAGATATTCAATTTTTACCTGTTACATTTATTTGACAGTCTGACAGTCTACTTCTCAATGCGTGCACGCCTCTCAGTAATTCTAGCTTAGCCAAGCCATTGATGCCCGAGTAATCTCATTCTGGACATGCCATACTACTGCAATAACATTTACTGGATGCACTGGTGGCGTAATGGACACCAACCTGATGACTTTGATGAACTTCAATGCTCTCACTTTCTATTTATAAACTATGTAATGATATAATATTCCCACTAATACATGCATGTTTTTTTTTTTCATGTTATCCTTTTCACTTGTGTCAGCTGGTTCTCTATATTGACTGACCAAGCATCATTTTGTGTGTTTTTGCTGCATCTCATCTTAGTCATGATATCACTTAGTGAACCAAGAATTTACTTCTCTTGGGCATCGGGAAGCATGACTGCTGGTGGCAGTGACCTGCCTAGAATGAGAAAAAAGATTATTTTGAATAAAACCTGTTCTTGCCATTCTAGCCAGAAAGTCAAGGAGCTCCTCCTAAACTTGCACATGCATGTGTCAGGCTAGGCTCTGTGTCAGGCTAAGCTCTAAAGAGTTACTGTTGGCATATTGGGGAACAGTGGACATGAAAGGCAGAATGCTATATACCGTTTCTGTGCTGAGTTGTAAAACTGTCTCGTCCACACTTGACCCATGAGGAATTCCACATCCCAAACTAGTCTCTGGCTGACCCAGTTCAGTTTTCACATGCGTGTAAGGAGCAAAACAGCAAGTGGTTGTTCTAGACAGTGTTCTGTGTGCAACCTTGACCCTCAGGCAGAAGCAGAACTGGAGTAGAGCAGAGCAGATATCTCAGCTCTAGCAACCTTCCTCTGAATTTGCCGTCACCAGAGAAATCCCACACACCCCAGGGGCTTAGTTAGCTCATTAAAAGTGGGGAGGCTAGTATGAAATCAAAATATTACTGTAAATACTAAAGATTATGCAATGAAATAACATTTACAACAAAAGGCTATATATTTCCGAAGTATAAATGTTTTTCTTTCTTCAATTATTCTGTAGCTATTGAATTAAGCTCAACTCTTCTGTAAGCACTTTGTGCACTCATGTAAGTATCTTGGAGATCTTTAGCCATACTTCTTAAGCTTCCAACAGATTGCAGGATGCTGAACTGGTGAAACTTACCACATGGGCACACACGTTTGGCACTACCCTCATCATTAGATATGGCTTCCATGTTAGCTTGTTTTCTCTTTCTCTTAGCTTATCCACACACAAACTTTGTTATAATAAGACTTATGTCACTTTGCTTCATTAAAAATCAAGTCAGTCACAGTTTTATTCTCTGTTAGATGACTCATAGGCATAGGCTGTATGCTTAGCTCACTGAATGTAATTACTCGTGAAATAAATGAATGTTATGGGCCAGATTTGTCTGCACTTCCAGGTTCATGCAATGGACACGCTGAGGCTTCACTGAAATCCTGTGAAATATCACAAATAATGTCCAATCCATTTGGAAAGCGTGATGGTCAAACTTGGTTTGATCTTAGCAAACATTTACACTTACAGGTGTAAAAAGGCCTTCTTGTATAAATTTGGTGCTTTTTATCATGTGTGTCCCCATCTCTATCAAATTATCCCTTAATCTGCCCCACTACACAGAGTCTATGTAGATAAATGCTGAGTACTAGTAGACATTACGGATTTGTTGGACCATTGTACTGTAAAGGCGGAAACAAAATGTTGATAAAATTATGATACATAAATAGCTACAAATTGAAATACTCCAAACTGTTAAAAAAAGTCCATAAATGTAGAAATACTTGCTTATAATAAGTATACATGCTAAAATAGAATATTTAGATCTATAAATAACCATTATAATATTAATGATTAATATACAAAACCGTATATAATCCAAAAGTAGCCATAGTGACATATGTAACTATGCAAAGATAACAAATACTGCAGCATATGGACACTCCGTTGATTTCCTTTGCTGAATGTTTGGTAACCTCAAATTTTCCCAAGTCATAACCCTACAATAAAAAAATATGCAATTCTGGAAGTGTAAAGATATTAGTACTGGTTTCCAGAACTAGACTACTTAGATATGTCCACAACATAATAATATATATTTTTCAAATACTAAACTCATACGTAGATTGAGGCACTACATAGCTAGCTATGGGATACATTTTTGTCCTGTTCAAGTATATACTCCATCACAACCCACCATACCATAATGGCGACAATTAATCCTGGTAATATACAAAAGCAAACAGGAAAGAAACATTGAAGGCTCATAACCACAGCCAGGACTACAGCCAAAATTAGAGTTGAAGGAGAAGGACGTAGCATCTTGACCATTGATACTTCAGGCAGGGGAAGTGGCTGATGCCTTATACTCTGAAAGTTAAAAGTGTTATATAAAGGAGTATATTATACAGGGCCTACTACTTGTTGCGTCACAAGAAATTAAAGTAAACAAGGATGTGGCTTAAAGCAATATTTTCCCATATCACCTGTGTTCAGAGTTATCACGTTGGGATACAACATCCCCTCAGGTTATATAAGTGTTTATTGTACTAGAAACTCCTTACTATGGTATTCACACATGAGCAGTACATACTACTTTATTATTCATTGGATACTGCAGAATATCACTAGCCTGATTGGCCATATTTACGCTCATGCCTGCAACACTCGTGTAAATACTAGCCAAAAGATTCAGAATATTCTCCAGTATCAAATGTAATATATTGTAAAATATGTTATAAATCATGCTTTTACTGCTGGTAATAGTGTTACTTGGTAGGCCCAACTTACAGCAAGCATAATCTTTAATATGTAAATTGATCAGTAGCTACGGTTTATTACTTCATTAATTATTGTATAATAACAATACTACTACTACTAACTTTACTACTACTAATAATAATAATAACAACAACAATTCTAATAACAACAATAACAACAACAACTACAACAACAACAACAACAACAATAATAATCTTAACAATATTATTGTTATTGCTGTTCTTCTTATTATTATTATATTATTATTATTATTATTATTATTATTATTATTATCTACTGGTTATACTGATTGAGATCTAGAAACTGGATTTGCAAAAAATAATTGATAGGAAAAATGAATAAATCTGATAAGTCTATAATCCTTGGCAAACAAAATACTGTTGATAATCAATGAATCATGTAGATAGAGGATTTTATCAGTAACCAAAAGTTTGTGCCTTGTGACTGGAACTTGTGGTCGTTTAATCATTCAGTATAATATTGCAGAACAATTTAACTGACACAATTTACTCTCTGCAGACTGGCCTATTCATGCAAGATAAGTTCTCAACTTACACACGAAAGTCAATACATTTTTTCCGCCAAAATTAATCAGTTCACCTCAGAGAGATTTTACAGTGGAGTCAAACCCACCCCAGAACTGACTACTGTGTGTATTATTCCAAAACAGATATTCCAAAATAACATTCTTCTAGTATACTTCAGGGTAAAGAAAGTGGAATAAAGCTTATTACTCATGAAGACATTGGAGCAGAAAAATTAATATAAAATCAAAACAAATATTTAGAAAAATTTGATAGTTCACTCTGTAAACAAGATATTAAAGAATGTGTGTATGTATTTTGAAATCTTGATGTTGAAGTAGGAGGAGGTTTAGTTTTGCAGGGGTGGGTAAGGATTTTCTTGACGAACACGCCCTTAGAATTTTGGTAAGTATGGTTTTCTGCCTACATTTTAGCCCATTTCCAAGAGTTTCAGATGAGCAATATTTTGAGCCTCACTCAAAGTGAAAAAATATGCATGCATAGTAAAGTTAAGGCAAAAAAATGTAAAACCACAATTGTACGGTGAAGCCCCCCCCCTTATACACTAATGAGATGCAAAATAGGCACTGTGACTTTAAGGTCTCTTTCGTAAGGACAGGTGTATTACAAATGAGGCTTGCTGCAAGTGGGAGCAGGTGTCTAGCATACAAAGTTTGAATAGAAGGTTGGTGGAGTAGTAGGAGTTAGATCAGTCAGGATGGATTTGGTTGCTGCATTGAGATCAGTTACTTAACTAGTAAAAAATTACCTTAATCAATACATTGCGCTTTTTTTAATCCCACCATTTTGGGGAGGCAGGGTAAAATTATAAATTAATTGTCAGCTTCAATATAGAAATTAATATTTCATTGAACAGGATCACTGGATTGGACCTACATTTTGCATATGGTCATTACACACAAGAATGAAGAATTTGCTGTTATAATTTTACAGGAAATAAATTTAGATATTTATAACATGGCTCTGTAATGTCACCAATAAACGCCAGAGCTCTGTTAACAAATGGCACTGCAGCTATTTTACTGCGTCAGAATTATGTTGAATAGCTAGCTGATGGTGTGCAGTACAGTTTCTCAATTCCTAACTGGTGTTTATTCTTCACATTTGGCTTGCAGATAGAGTCCTGTATTAGTGGCCATTTCAACTTCAGCAACGAAGTAAGCCCACACAATACATAGAAAGAGAACAAAACAAGTTATTACAATTACAAGCTCTTCGGTTTTCAATGGCAGGGCCCTCTTAAAACAGTCAACATGCTATTGTACAAACTGTTTATTTTCAGCAATGTTACTGACTAAGCTTCTCAAAAACTCATCATGATTTAAGTAAAGGCATCCAAAATATAATAAAGAGTGTATAAAAGCAGCACCATTAAAAAAAACTAAAATTGTTAGTTTTGTCACTGTCTTCTTCAAGATGAGGAAAAAAATTCTAGACAGACAGTATATGTGACCCTTTTCATTTAGCTAATACTATATCATCTTTGATTATATTACCCATCATAGTCCCCCATTGCTGTAGTTGAATTGTAAATTAGCAAACAATAGAAGTACGACTCTAGTATACCAAATATGGAGTAGCTAAATATGCCAGCACCTTTCTTTTTCTGAGAAGTTGACATCCAGTGTGTGTTGTCATAATAATCAGCTCTATTTTTTTGTTATTCTAAAACATCATTAATTAATTCTTTTTAAACTTGTTTTAAGTAACTTACTGGTCACTATTTATGGTAGCAAAGTACATTTTTTTTATCTCCACTACCTTTTAAAGTGAAAGTCATTAATTAACAATACGTGCATTTCCATTTTAAAATGAAAGAAATGCCCAACAACCCAAACTTACTTCAATTTCTGGAGAGCTCTTTTCTTCCAAATTCTCTACGCTTATCTGCTGGTAGCATTGGTTATCTTCCAGAAAAACAACTGGTTCGTAAAATTCAGTTTCCTCCACTGCGGACTTATCTTTGGGCTCAGATACTGCCGCATTCATCACGTCAGTCATTACGATTACGCCCACTGCAGACTTCAGCTCACGCAGCGGACTTTAGCGGGCGACCAACAACAATGTGGAGTGGTGTAAACTCTACTATAGTACCAAGGTTATATGTTCAAACTGTGCAATCAGATTGTTCAATTAGCGGTGAATATATTATTTCATGCCCACCTCCTAGGAGGTGAATAAGTAAACTGTCCAATCAAAATTAGTTTTTGTGCGTCTCCTATATCCAAGAGCCGTGTACAAGTCGGTTACACCACTCCTCGTTTGGTTGGTATAGGATTTACACTGTCCTGGGGGTTCCGCCCTCGGCGGTTGACGTGTAAATCCCACACTGGACCTCTTCATTGTGGTGTAACCTATACTGTACCACGGCTCTAGGCTATACGAAGCGCACAAAAACTAATTTTGATTCAATATAATAGCTAGGCGCTGCTTCAGAGGGAACTACGTAATAGTTAGAGCATAAGCGCTTAGGTACTAGTGGAGTTAGTGCAATGAAGTCCAAGGGCCGTAGGCCCGAGGGCTGTGTGGACTAAATTCACCAGTACCTAAGCGCGCATGCTCTAACTATTTTAAATCTTTTTTTTTTCTTTCTAGTGGCAACTGGGCATGCTTAAACGGGATTTTAAATCTCCGTTTACGCATGCCAATGTTGCCACTAGCAACTTTGTTTATCAGCATTTTCGCAGAAATGGCTAAAGGCAAAAAATAGTGCACACTTACCATGTTAGTACACCTAGTAACAATATAGCAACGGGATCTAATGTACTTAGGTTCTCTGAAGGCCCTTGATTGTAGTGTCCCGAGCGCAGCGTGGGCGCTACGCTTAGGGCCTGAGGGACCTAAAAACATTAGTTAACGACTGTGCGCAGCGCCTAATTAATTTAGAACCTAGCAACAGTTCCTAACTACACAATTGGAGGTAAGCCCTGCCCTCAAGGCGGGGGTACTACTACATATAAAATCCCTTCCTGAAGGACCTAAGAGATTTAAAGCGCCTCTGTCACAATACAAAAACTACAGCGGCTATTTTCTAAGGTTCACGTATTTACCCCAAGGAGGAGGGTATGGCATTTATTCACCACGGATTGAGCAATCTGATTGGACAGTTTGCACGTACCTCGGTACATACGGATACCTTTGCGTGGCATTGCTAGAAACGCTCCAGTGGTCTAACTAGCTATACTAATTTTATACGAATGATTTTGACTTCTAACACTGAAGCTACCGAAAATAAGGTCGACTTTTTAAATTACGCATACACTGTAAAGGGATTTCAGTACCATGTTAACAACTCGCTGCAACTGTTTGAATTGAAGGAAAACAACAACAACAACAAAACAATACACGCTTTAAAAGTTTTCTTTGTGATATTTTTTAGCTAAATAGTGGCTGTAAAGCACAATGCTTTGACACAACTGGACGTACATTTATGCAAGACTTACCTTCGTGGTTAGTATAGTGGACAATGCATTTTCAAGTAAATACTGTTGCGTATGGCTTATAACCATGCCAAAGAGAGCATTGACTTACCACCGCTACTAACTCGAATAGAAATGGAAGTCCTGTAAGTTTTCACGTTTTAACTGCACCGGTAAAAGAATTTCAAACGGTAAACAATTCAATTTCTAGGGTGATACGGGTACTGATCGATAACAGAGGATTCTGTTTAGTGAAGTTTGGGACGGGGTCGACCACCGAAATAACACAAAAACGCGAGGGTCAAAGTACAAAAATGACTTGCGTACGTCCTAACATATAATATACAAACTAGTGATGTGCTTGAGCACAAATGGCGAGCGAGCCTAAAGACTATGTTTTTATATGAATGATTTTGACTTCTAACACTGAAGCTACTGAAATAAGGTCCAGTTTTTTTTAATTTAGCATACAGGGTAAAGGGATTTCAGTGCCATAGTAACAACTCTCTGCAACTGCTTGGAAGGAAAACAACAACAACAAAACAATACACGTTATTTAAAAGTTTTCTTTGTGATATTC
>WLWI01002953.1_pt1 | contig 14660 bp, 3 predicted proteins | sample 6701501 | NCBI WGS metagenome assembly WLWI01 (sample SAMN12718690, study PRJNA515312) | sponge metagenome | isolation source: marine sponge | host: Mycale hentscheli | place: New Zealand: South Island, Marlborough, Capsize Point | collected 2014-11-01
CAAATGTATAAAACCTCCAATAGCTGTATTAGTCTTGATTCACATTATTTCACAGCAGCTGTAAATATTAATACAGAGGACTTACGTGCTAATGGAACTCGAGTATCCACTTGGCTAATTGCGTCAGTCTCCAGTAATCACAACAATAAAGATGCTTTGGCAGCTGTGGCATGTGAATTGAGTCCCAGTCACGAGTATGACTCTGCATACAGTGTGAGCCCTAACTTCAAAGGAGAGATTTTTTGTTTCTTGCCTCTGTCTCAGACTACTGGACTTCCAGTTCATGTGAGCTGTAACTTTGCGGTCATTAACAATCGTAGAGGAATATGGACAACTGCAGAAGCAAAGTCGACGTATGATCCTGAAGTTCAATGGAATGTTTTTCTTATGAACAACGTAATACCAACAGCGTATATTAATCTACTGCATAGTCTTCGAGACTTGCATAAGGAAAGCAAGCTTCAAGAGTATAAATTTCATTATCTTTGGCCTCTCCTTGATCAAATGCAAATGAAGAATCCCTGGGAACACTTCATTACAGCATTCTACAAATTTATCTGTACTAAGGATCTCTTTTACTCAGAAAGCACATTGCGCTGGATGAACAGATCAAATTCAAAGTTTCTTCTGGAGAATATATTATGCAACAGTGGCTTCCTAGACTGTGTTATTAATGTACTTGATCATTTAAGCCTTCCTATCATTCAACTTCCAAAAAAATACTTCAATGATTTGTCTGTCACGTCAGCAGACATGAATGAGAATAATTTTGTACAAGTATTTTTTAAGAACATTGAAGAGTTGAATGATGAGGACATTTTGGATAGCAGAAATGCGGTACTCAAAAGTATGCTGGAGACGTATGCTAATCCTTACAATTCAACTTCTGATACGGTAATTGTTATAAAAAGAAGTTTTGAAACTAATCCTTGTATTCCATGTCGTCCAGATCAAAGTGTCCTGAGAAAGTGTTCTGAATTAGTGCACCGTGATGCACCATTTGCTGCCTTATTTGATGAGTCAGACCACAGGTTTCCAATTGACTTATTAGTAGACAATCACATGACAGTTGAAGGCTTAAAAAAGGGTGGCATGTTGCACAAGCATCTTCCTTGGAAACTTGTCATTGAAAAAGCACAGACTATTCTCACTCTCTATGAACAAAACAAAGAGAAAGCTTTGAGAAGAATTAGTGTGTTGCTAACAATTATTTCTGATTATGTCAGTGATATTGACGTTCACGCACAGCCAGCTTTACATACCATTCCATTTTTGCCCGTTATGGGTAGACCCCATAATTATTGTCTGCATTGGGCTGGTAATAATTGCCATCTCCTGAATGGGCAAGAGATGGCTCTAGCTAATTATTCCTGGTCTTCTATTTATTATCCATTCATTGCTGGTTCTCAAATTTGTTTTGTGGACGAATCTTTACCTTCTTCAGGAGGATGTGGAAATATAAATGACAAAGCTAAAGAATACCTCTGCTTGCAGCATGCACCAAGTATGCAACATGTTATCAACCATTTACAACTGCTATCTCAAAATTCAGATGAAATATCAGATAAGGAATTAATCACAAAATCTTGTTCAATGATTTATGGCTTCTTGAATGATGCTTTAAATGATGTATCTAATCAAACCATAGCATTACAAATGAATTCATTCCCCAGTTTATGGAATGGGGACAAGTTTGTCCATACTGAAGATGTAGCTAAAAAATGGAGTCTCCAAAATGGTCCATTTTTACATTCTGTGCCTGAAATTATGAGTAGCAAACATCAATTAATAAGACATTTGTCTATCAAGGAAGAGTTTTTAATTGAAGATGTAATAAAAGCTTTAAATCTGATGAAGGATATGTTTCAAGATCAACCTATCAATGAAGAATGTCAAAAACTTTTTACTGAAATGTTAACTGTATTTAGCAAATCAATCTCAACGCCCAATGTTGAAAAGTTGATAGAAAAAAGTCAAATTTTTTTACCAGATGAAAATTTTATTTTGTATCGATCTAATGAACTGGCCTATCATGATGCAGGATGGGCCCCCAAGGATAGTGAATACAAGTATGTTCACAGTTACATTTCACGAACTGTAGCAGAACTAGTAGGTGTTCGAATGGTGCGCTCTAAACTATTAGATGCTTTTGTTTCTGAGAAGATGACTTATTTTCCTGGTTGTGAGTTTGGACAGAGAGAAGATCTTACTAGAAGAATTCAGAACATACTGCGAGATTATCCATATGATATTACCGTACTCAAAGAACTTCTGCAAAATGCTGATGATGCAAAGGCCACAAAATTGTTCTTCATATTGGACAAGAGAATTCATGGTACAGAAAGTCTGATATCCAAAGATTGGCAAAAATTACAAGGTCCAGCTCTGTTGATTTGGAATGATACCATTTTCTCTGAAAAAGACTTAAAAGGAATTCAAGAATTAGGATTAGGTAGCAAAAGATCTGAGTCCGAAACTATCGGTCAGTATGGCATTGGATTCAATGTTGTCTATCACCTGACTGACTGTCCCAGTTTTGTCACTGGTGGGGAAACACTTTGTATAATGGATCCACATTGTGCCTATGCAGACGGAGCAACGCCACTTTGCCCAGGACGTAGATATGATAACCTTTCGGCTAAAGGATTTTGGAATACATTCAGTGACATGAGTTCTTCATATTTATTGTCTGGACTGCAAGACTTCCCAGAAAAACTAAATAAAGGATCATTGTTTAGATTCCCATTACGCCATTCTGTAGAATTGGTCAAATGTTCCAAAATTTTGGATCACAAAAGCGAAACTAATGAACCTATGACTACAAGTAAACTTGAACAGAAATTGAGTGAGTGGATTCCTGAAATAAAAAATGCTATGTTTTTTCTTAATAATGTTGTAGAAGTGAGATACATGGTAATTGAAGCTGAAAGTGCTGTAGTTACCACAAAATTGCATTATACATGCAACATTCCAAAGATTGATATTTTTCAAGAGTCTATTGATAAATTTCAGATGAGTGTATCCAATTTCAAGAGCGGAAGTGACTGTAAACCAGACAGAGTACTTCATCCTATTATTATTAACGACAAGATGGTAAAAAATATGGAAGAAGAATGGCTGGTTCAAAAAAGCATTGGAAATCTCCAAAACCGTGGGGTAAATTGGAGATACTTAAACACTGTAAAGCCTAAGCATGGAATTGCAGCACCATTAAATTTAACTTTAGAATCTCAAAGTAAACCCATGCAATTGTTTTGCTTCTTACCTCTTCCAGTATTAAGTGGCCTTCCTGTCCATATCAATGGAAGTTTTATTTTGAATTCTACTAGGAGAGATCTTTGGAAGTCTACAAATCCTAATGAAATAGATGACAAATCACGTTGGAATCTTAACCTTTATGATGGAATTGCATCATCATATGCAGATTTTCTTGAGAGTAGCAAGACCCACTATATCAAGGAAAAGTATCAAAGTTGGAAAACTGCACGAAATGATCTAAAAAAATATTGTGATATATATCCATACAAAGAAATACATGGTCACTCTGATATGATGAAAAAAATGCAGATTGTTTCCAAAATTTTGGTTGAATATAATTCTACTATACTATGTGTATTCCTTTCAAAAGAAAAATCTGGTTCAAAGCACATTAGTACTGAATGGCATGAGTTAGTCGCCACCAATAAGGAAAACCAGGTATATTTTTGGGGACATACTGACAATCATAAGATAATACATCCTATATTAGAGCGGCTTGGAATGAAGGTGACCTCCACTGCAAATGGCATCAGAAATATTTTGAATTCCTTCATTGCTGACTCTCATAAAATTCCTATAATTTCATCCGATTCTGTATTCAAGTACTACACTACTTTCAGTTGCTGTTCAGCTAGTAAAGGAATGAAGCCTAGTCCTATCTCACAAACAATATTTAATGATATGGAAACATTTGTATATTTTCTAAAATTCCTACTAAAAACTCAAGAAAAGACTGAAATTCAAATTCAAATTATGGGTCTATACCATACACAGCGGCAAAACAGTGATTCCTACAAAGGACTTTTCCCAGATAATCCAGCTTCTCACTATCTACTAGTATCAGCTGATAATGTATTAAAGCAGTTCAGCCAAACACACAAATTATTGAATTCAGATCACAGTAGTATGTTTCCCAAGGATTCAGACAAATTTCTTCATCCTACCTTACGCGAGTTGCGATTGAGTGATTCTTATTTTATTCGTCCTTTAAGTGACGAAGAAGATAAACAACATGCAATTGATTTGATAATTCAAATCTTTAAAAATGTCTTGCCTGCAGTTATGGCCGATGAAACTGTCATTGCTGAAGCTTCATCTGTGATTGATAAACAGAAGTTATTTGAATACTGGGATGTGATCAAAAAGGATTCTGTGATAAAATCATACTTAGCCTATATTTTGGAACACATTGCTATGCTTCTTACAAGAAATGATGAGCTGTATTCCCTTCGCTCAAAGATAACTCCAATGTATCTTCCTCATGGTGACTATTCAGAGGAAGGAAAAGAGGCCATAGAAGTACTTAACAAATTAAAATTACCGTTCATAGATGAATCAGTGGTAAGAGTTAAAGTTAATTGCCCACATCTGATTGATGATGTTGACAAGATAGTGCAAACCTTAATTCTTGTGAATGAAGAAACTCCTCTTACATCTTTGTTAAATAACAATGAAATCGACAAGTTAATTAATTTCTTCGCCAAACATATTAAACAAGACTGTATGAGTGATTTAAAATCTCTTCCGCTGTTCGAAAATGTGACAGGAGAATATGTAGCCATTTTAAATCAATCTACTTATGTTTGGCCGGATTCTTGTACTAATGGATATAGCTCTTGGATTCGTGGACATCAAATAGTATTTTTGAAATCAAATGCTTCCTGGAAGTGTCTTGGGTCTGCCAAGCAATTTTCTATATCTGAAATAAGTGAGGAGGGACTTTATAATAGGTTTATATTTCCACATCCTCATTTTGCATTGATGTCAGAACCAGATAGATATTCTCATCTGGCTTATATTAAAAATGTTCTTTTTAGTAGTGTCCAACATTACAGACTCAGAAAAGTCAACAAACGAACAAGTGATAGCGAACTGCAAAAAATATATGAAGCTGGAGCATTTTATAATAGTTTACTCTCATTGAAGTGTATAGGACCAACAAATTCCAGTTTATTGTCCATTCATTCTTTTTGTGACCATAATGTAGCAGTATTTCGAGTGTTTTCTGGTGTTTACAATATTTTACCAGAGTCTTTGAAAAGTGACACTTGGATTTACTTTTTTAAACAACTTAATTTAAAGGTCTCACTAACAGAATCAGAATACTTAAATTTATGTCAAAAAACTGCTAATCAGGAAGTACGAGATATTACGAGTGCTTCAGATGTTCTGCTAAATTATTTAAAAGATCATTCTTTTGAAGATCACATTCTGAATCAAATATCACATATATCATTTGTACTCTCCAAAAAACCAGCTGAAGTTGATTGGATAAAGCCTGGCTTTGCTCAAGCCAATCAGCTAGTTCCAATGAATGGATCTGCTCTATTAAATATTCAGCACCAGCTTTGGACAGTCAGAGCATTAATTACATTGCCTTCATACAGTGAGTCAATGTTAAAACAACTCGGAGTGATATATAAAGCTTCTGAGGCTGATATTGTATCTAATATTACGAATATCTCAGAATCATCTTATTCTCAGGATCAACTGTTCACTAATTATCCCGATAAACTAAAAAAACCGGCTAGGAAACATAAAGTTTGCAATCTAGTGGAAATAATGAGCAAAAATTTCGAAGGTCTACATCTAAATTCAGATTTCTCAAAACTACGAAATCTTCCTTACATTCCTGTCCACACTGATCTAAATAAAAGAGATCAATTTCAAATGGCTTTAGTCAAGCCCAATTCAGTCCTCAAGTTCACTTCAGAATGTAGTCATTTTCATCCTTATCTGCATGAACTCCCAACTTTATTACAACATCATATGATTCTGGACAAGCTAGGTATTTATTCGCAGATTAAATTGAAACACATGCAAGTAGTGCTCGAGAAAGTTTATTTAAAATCCAGTAATAAAAGTGTTATTGCTAACACTGAAAAAATTATTAAATCAGCTATTATTAAATTAGACACTCTGCTACCTTTACATGATAAGCCAAAAGAATGTCTTCAAATGGAGGAAGATTTATCACCGCTATATCTTCCAGATGTTGACAAAGTACTAAGGGAGTCCACTACTCTATTATATACAGATGATGCCACCTTTTTCGGTCAAGTCCATTTGGATCTAAAAGAAACTCCATATTTTCACTTAGACTTTTATAGAGTACATAGAGATGTTTCAACCATGGAATTTTGTAACCATATTCCTGTATCATTGAGACCTATTGGCCTGTCTAGTAAATGTACTAAGGTTCCTGAGGAGAGTTGTGCAGAGGTGCAAAGTTCAGTACTAGCATCGAACATACAATCTTCTCTCTCTGACAAACATTTCTCAGAGAATTTGACTAAAGCTGTTACTCATTGTGTAGCGGAAAGAAAAAAACATGAATCTATTTTGCAAAAGATATCTTCTATTTTTCAATGTATGAAAGTCAAAACAATGAAAAATTTACAGGCTAAAATTGTACAGACAGATACTGGTAAAGCATTAGGGCACATCAAAACAAGTTTTATATTTGAAGAATCCAGCAAGTGCCTCTATTTGGATAGCAAACTACTTTTTTATCGTGAACATGCCACTGCCAGATTAGCAAGACATGTAATACAAGGTATTTGTCCTCTATTAAAAGGTCCTCTAAAATATGTAGTAGATAAACACCTACATACTTTTATTATGGATTATCTAAAAGCTTCACATCAAGAAAAACTTGACATGTTAGACCAGCTTCAAATTACTGCTGCAGTAAGTGATGACGCTTTCGACTTTGAGAAGTTGGGTGCAGAAATACCAACATACCTTCATGAAAGGTTGGATCAGGATGCTAACAACATTTACAATCCAATGGAAATAGTGGGATATGAGGTTGAAGACAATAAAATTGTTATTGCTCAAATTGTGTACTTAGTACAATCAGAGCATGAACAAAGTGTTTTCTTGAACAAATATAGAATATACATAGGCGAACATGATGAAAATGGGATTGAAGTCAGCATTTTAAAGTTGTACAAGTTTCTTGAAGGTGACAAGAAGCCTAATGTGAATTCAGCACAAGTGAGAGATGAAAGTGAAGCAGTAGTTCTTCATGAGAGTGGGAATAAATTGACACAATTGAGAGCACAATATCGAAGTCCTGCTGAGAAAAGAAAGTCGATATGTAATCAATTGAGGGAAATATGGCAACTCCCTGAAGAATTACGCAAATCAGCTATTCGTCGATTATATCTGCACTACCATCCTGATCGTAACCTTGACAATGCAGAAGAGTATGAAAAACTTTTTATATTTTTGCAAGCTCAAATTGTTCATTTAGAAAAGGGTGAACCACTTGATGATCCAGATGATGATAGTTTTGGCAGATCTAGAACTAAGCCACAGAAAACTGATGAAGCTTGGACTAAAGATTTTTATGAATGGGATGCTACTGCAAAAAGTCATAGACAAAACCGAGATAACCGTCAACAACGTAGTTCTCAAGCTCAATTTCGAACTCCATTTTCAAGAAATAATGAAGATATTGATAGGCGTGACCCTTCTGAAGGAAAACGCTGGATTAGACAGGCAGAAAATGAAATAACGGTTTTGAGAGCATGTATACTCCAAGCTGACAATACTGAAGGGTATGCACATGTTTGCTTTCTTAGTCATGAAGTGGCAGAAAAAGCTCTGAAAGGGGGACTGTACGCTCTGTGTGGCTTAGATGCCAGAAAAATTGACAGTCATCAACTATCCAATAATGCTCATGCATTACGCACTATGAGGCCCCATGAAGCATGCAATCTTCCTCAACATTGTACTCCATTAGAAGATCACTATTTGAACACTCGATTTCCCAATAAGTGGCCAGGACATAGAGATGCTCCATGTGATCACTACCACATGCAAGATGCAAAGGATGCCCAACAGCATGCTGAAGAAGTTCTTCGTATAGTGAAATCCATAATGCCCAACGATTAGAATTATTGTTTTATTTCTAACATATACTTAGTATACTTAGTAACGCTGCAATTAGATTTAGCTTTGAATTTGAGACACTTTATTTGTTTGTAAAAAATGATTTACAGTATATCTTTAGTCTAATTGACATTGTTAAAAGTTTTGAATTATAATAATTATATGTATTTTTATAGATTCAACTCGTTTTTCACACTTTTTTGGCTGTTTACTGCCCTATACTGCTTAACTCACCAATAACAGTAATGGGTTCTAATAGTATTAGTTGTTGTTATTTATATAAGTAATCTTGTGGTGTAAAATTATTCTAATCACAATAGAACTTATTTAACCCAGCAGATTACTGCTTAAATACAATGCAGTAATCACAATAGCTACAACTTAATATGCCACTAGATTGCCACTAATATGTACAACAATATTTTCTCTTATCATCAACTAGCTGCCTGCCATTACTGTAATGTCTAGCTACTGTTTAAATTAAAATAGTGAGTCAAAAATGGAAATAAATTCAACAAACTCTGTAAGTTATTCTATGATATGCAAGAGTCTTAATATGATCTACGACACCAGCCTGAACATTTTATGAATTAGTGATGGCATGGCATCATTAAGGGTTACTGATAATAGAAAATTTGATCCGATAGATAAATTCTTCAAATGTGAATGTTTTTCTTACTCCAACTTGCTACTATTGGAAATCTAAAAAAGCTGCTATAGAACTGGAGCTAAGTTAAAAATGGTAAGTGATCAGCAAAATGTTGATATAGTTCTGAATCAAACTCAAATCGGATAGAAGAATTGAATGAAGTCCTTAGCTATCATATATACTGCAACTGCCAAGTCCTTAGCTATCATATATACTGCAACTGCCTCCTCTATGTTGACAGACAATGGGAAGCACTCATCAAGAAACTAGTGACAGTAACAAGATCAAATATTGTGCATTACGTCCTATGTTATGCAATAGCTATGTCATGTCATGATTATTACATGTATTTGAGCGCATGTTATTGTTTCAATAAAACTTGTACTGAAGTCCAGTCAAGTTATCTCCCTCCCCCCACTGACGTTCACAGCCTGAAAAGTGTCCATTGACAACCATAACAAAATCATTAAACTGTCTTGATAATTGGATTACAAAAAAAAATTACAAGACTGTAGATGTTAACAAACTAGTTATCAACACCATTATACATTAATTTACTATTTCATTATGGTTGTCAATGGACGCTTTGCAGGCAGTGGTTAGTCAAGCGTAACTCCGCCAATGCTCAGATCATGTGTTTTACTTGCACCTATTTAATAATAATGGTATAGCTATACTCCTAATTACAATGCATAATTTGTGGACGACAGAACACTGGATATTTGCTAGACAGAACACTGGATATTTGCTAGACAGAACAGTGGATATTTGCTAGACAGAACACTGGATATTTGCTAGACAGAACACTGGATATTTGCTAGACTAAACATGGTCAATTAACGTCAACAATATTATTTTAATCTTGATCAGGCCCTGTCAGGTTTAATCTGGAATAATAGACATGAATTATAAGTGTAGAATAATAAAGATACTAATAGCTAATTTTTTCTCGTTCCAACAGCCAATATTGATTAAAACATAACCCGATGTTTTGACTTCTTGCCGAAATCCTCTTCAGGGGTCACGTTAGGTTAAATTTGAGTTAATAATATTGGCTGTTAGAATGAGAAAGAATTTGATATTTTTATAATTATTCAGCCGAGAGTGACTGAATCAAAAAAGATACTTAGAAGAATAATGCAGATCACCTTGCTGGAGGTATGGTATCCCTTACTAATCAACTTGACTACAAATAATGCCATGTGAGTGTAAAGGAAACACATGACCATTTTTTGAAAACATTGATCTTTAAGATACCTGTTCAAGCTTTTAAGTTTGCAAGGTAAGTTCTGATGAAAATAGATATATTGCAGAAAACAGTTAATGATCTTGATGCATCAAAATGCATAACAAAAGTGCCGTACTCAGTTTTATCAGGATCATCAATTCAGATTTTACTGAGAAGCTGGATTTTCCATTACAGCAGTAAACACTGATTGTTTCTGAAGCTTTTATGATAAGCAACCTGTTTCTATGGTTTTTGTAAAAAGAAATAAATTCATGAGCCAATATATTAAGTTCAATTGTAACATGTGATAAATGAACATGCTGTGCCCCTCCCCCCAAGTCATAAATCTGGGGGACTGTGTGGTCCCTGCACCCCACCCCCCCTTTCCATCACTCTTGTTGTTGTTTTTTTTCCTTACCTGAATGCATTAGCAATTGACCAATTACAACTTTGACCATCAAATTAGCTATTGCGCTGCAGCTGAAAATATTTCTCCCACTCGGAACTGAGTTGTGTAGTAGAAAAGAAAGGCAAACATAGGTGCCAAATTTTTCAAACTAGCTTCAAGGACATAAGCCACACCCATGGCCACACCTACAAACCATACCCACATTACATAATTAATTATGGTGTCATTGCAAAAAAAATAAGTTAACTAGCTATCATCTGGCTGTTGAGTCATTGCAAAAAATAAGTTAATTATAAACTAGCTATCATCTGGCTGTTGATTGTGTTCCTATGGTCCTGGACCTTTAACGGCTAAGTATGTTGCTTTTTTACACTGAGCAAGCAGCTCTTCAGTGAAAATAGAGTTATAACAGTTACTGTTGCAATTGAATTTCATTGTCATCAATGCAATGATAGTGTCCTGCTTTAGACTTGGCCTTTGGTCAGTGTGAATTTTCCTTAGCATGGAAAAACCTCGCTCAGAGTCAGCATTAGACACAGGGATGGATAGCAGCCCAGCCATAAGCTTCGATAGGTAAGGAAACCGCTCTTCTCCATCAAGAGTTTTTAGCTTGCTAACCTCCCACCAAAATGCTCCAGCTCGAGGTTTCAAAGTCTTGTCAGCTGATATGTATTTTTCCATAGGAGGGTGGTCAGCTGGTGATAAAGAGAAGTCCATAAACTCTTCTCTTAATTTATCAAGGGAATGTGTATCTGATAAGCCAACTTGCGGAAATCTCTTATCAAGTTTTATTACAGTGGAAACAGAGTAAGAAGATACTAATTTAGGGTTAATAATTCCCAAATCTTTAAGTAGGGAATCCCCAAAAGGAAATTTCTTGAGCATTTTTCGAATTGTTGCCACATAAAACATTCGTACAGCTGTATAGAAAGGCTTCGTATCACATTCACTTTCTAGTTCCGCAACAAAAGTCCAAGTGTCATCACCCATGCCTAGATTTTCATCATCTAGATGGCTTTCACGAGCTAAATTTAGAGTGCTGTCAGCTTTCAACACATTTGATGCATAAAGACGAACTAGCCTGCTCATCTCGTTATACAATTGGCATGTGGTGTTCTCTGTGGATTTTTTAAATAGCCTATTGAATCGATCCATTGAAGGAAGAATAAAGGAAAGAAAGAGAAGAAGAGGCTTAGTAAGAGGATTTTCTAGTCGTTCTACAATACTGTATACTTTGCTGGATTCAGATTCATCACAGGACAAAAAGTAAGACTTTAAACCATCATATTGGGACAGATACCTATCAACGCAGCGAAGAATACTCAACCATCGTGTGGTACAGTGTTTTAGAATAGTCTCAGGTTCAGAGGTGAAGAAGGAACACCAATTATCAGCAAACTGCTGTTTTCTCTTACTGCTGTGAAGAAAGAAGTAGAAGATATCAACAGATCTCACCCCCTTCATTACGTTAGTAGTGTCGGACATAAATGCCACACACTTCTCAAAATCCAAGCCTTTCTTACTCAAGGAGAGTTTAAGTGCGTCAAAAAGATTTCTAGCTGTACCTATATTCACCATAGGCATGTCTAAAAATCTGGTTCGGACATCTCCTACATAGAAATCTAGAAGCCTAATAAGAATAATGCAGGATTTATCTGTTTTATCGTTTGATTCATCCATCATTATAGAAAACGGATTAATGCAAGGTTATGTTCCACCACAAAAGGCCCACAAAATCTCAGCTTCAATAGCACTGTGTGAAACTTGAGGTCTCAAAAAAGACGTAATCGACTTCGAGGAGCAAGCATCAGCCATATCTTTATGGTGTGTTCCTCTCACATGAGCAGTTATAACACTTTTACCACCATAGGCTATGCTAAAATCTGAGGAGCACAGAGTACACCTCGCATATGTGTCACCTATAATTATATAAACGTAAAGAAACTTTGAGAAAACTATTATTTAAACTAACCTTTGGAACTCTTTCCTATCCCTTTGAGGTCCTGTACCCACTGCTGATTGAAGTAACACTTCCTCTTAGGCTTTTTCAAGGGAGGAGTGGGAATAACTCCTGATGATTCACTCTCAGATTCAGACATTAGCTATAGCTAGTCACTTTTTTGAAGAAAAAAAAAGCAGCAGCACTGACTCTTATCATGTACAATCTACATCCAATTGTTAGCCACAAGCCAGCTGAGCTAGCACAGCTGACTGCAGTGATAACTCAGCTGGCTTGTCAGTTGCGATTAACTGGATGCAGCACTTGTTAGCAGAGTTGCATAAAACCTGGACCAGCATCATCGAGGACAAACAATAGGAAAGTGATAGGTCATCAAGGACTCAAGGACAAAGCTCTTAAACAGGACAGTTGGCACCTATGGGCTAATGGCTTCCCACATTGATCACAAGTGTGCAAAATTACTGCTGGCTGTTTAAAACATAGTCAGCTGCAGTGGAACATGATTTTACCATTTATTATAGTTTTGCTGAAAGGATATACATTAAATCTTCCACATTTTAATATAATGATAGTGACTGGTGAGAACTGACTTTTTTATGACACTAACTTTTACTGCAATCATACAGTGGCTATAATTCACTTCATTACAAATTGAATAATTTGATAATATTTGGAATAAATATATATTATTCATTGGATACAGGAGAATATCACAAGTCTGTTGGCTTAGTTTTTACGCTCGTGCCTGCGGCACTCGCGTAAATACCGCCAATCAGACAAGTGATATTCTCGGGTATCCAATGGATAATAAATTTATTATGTACTGCTCATGCGCGAATACCTTGGTAACAAATTTCTTGTGCGATGGCTTCTGGTTCCTCTAGTGTTCCAGATCTCCCTGAAGAAGAAACTCAAGCTTTACTTTCTTTGTTTTCTGAAGACATCACTGATTGGCTATTTTCAGCGTGTCCTGTTGAAGGAGAAAATCAGGAAATGACCGAAAAGGGAGGAAAAGAGCGAGCGTGCGAAGAAAGTATACGGCCCGTATTAGACGACAAAGAGCTTGAAGATTTTGTAGAAATGCAAAAAAACATCAACACAAAACGGAAGACGGCATCAGACTTGAAAACATGGTATAAATGGTGCAAGTCGATTAAGGAAGAAAGACTAATAGAAGACATTCCACCTGTGGAGCTGGACAGATTATTAGGCCATTTTTATTGCAAAATCAGACGTACTGATGGAAATTTTTATGAGCCTGATACCCTAATTTGTTTCCAGAGAAGTCTTGACAGGTATTTGAAAGAAAAACATAAGACCTATAGCATCATCAGAGATGCAGAATTTGCCAGTTCCCGTCAGAAATTAGTAGCCTGCAGAAAAATGCTAAAAAAAGAGGGTAAAGGTAGTAGATCTAAAGCTTCCGAATCTCTAGGAGATGATGAAATACAACAACTTTGGGAGAATGGTGCATTGGGTTGTAGTGGTCCAGAGGTGTTACAAAACACTATTTGGTTCCTTTTATGTGTGCATATGGGCATGAGAGGCCGTGACGAGCACTATAAGCTTACCTTTGGAGATTTGGAACTTAAATGTTCATCTGATGGCTCAAAGTATATAGAGTTTAGTGAGCGAGACACAAAAACTAGATCTGGGGAATCAAACAATACTCGAGCCTTTAAGCCAAAAATGTGGAGCACTCCCAGCAATCCTGAAAAGTGCCCTGTTCTGATTTTTGAGAAGTATATTGCCCAGCGGCCAACTGAAATGTGCAACCCAGATTCTCCTTTCTATCTATCTATCAATTATAAACCTGGTGATGGCGCACATTGGTATAAAAAACAGAAAATGGGAAAGGATAGAATTGGGCAGATTATGAAGAGAATTTCTACTCAAGGCTCATTACAAGGGAGGAAGACAAACCATTCTGCTAGAAAAACCATGATAACAAAATTGGCACACTGTGATGTTCCAGATAGTCGAATTATGCAATTGTCTGGCCATAAAAATGTTCAGAGTTTGAATTCATATAAGCAAGCTTCGCTCAAACAGCAACAACACATGTCACACATACTGAGTTCATACAAAGATATAGAACAAATGAAGGATAAAGAATTCTCTAAAAATGATGTAGCCTCCAATTCAGCGATGCCATTAGGATTATTCCAAGGAGCAAATATCTCAAACTGCACCATTAATATCAACTGCAATACAAACAACACAGCTACACACTCACAATTGAACTGACACACAAACA
>WLWI01002954.1_pt1 | contig 14652 bp, 11 predicted proteins | sample 6701501 | NCBI WGS metagenome assembly WLWI01 (sample SAMN12718690, study PRJNA515312) | sponge metagenome | isolation source: marine sponge | host: Mycale hentscheli | place: New Zealand: South Island, Marlborough, Capsize Point | collected 2014-11-01
CTCCTACTTCTGATCCTTTATCACAAAACATACAATTTGTAACATTCATTGCTTGGCGCTTCCTAGGCACTCTCTCGGGCTCAGCACAGTCAGCCTTTCTTTTCTTTGCTCTTGTAAGCTTAGAAATGCTGTATTTCAAGCGACAGGATTTGTGCCAAGATGCACGATGAGCTAGTAAATCATCAGCAGTGAAGTCACTCCCCAAAAAGATCGTTGTTGGAAGTGCACCAATATGCTACGGAACTCTTCCACATTTTCCAAAAAAAGAAGAATAAAAGCTACCACCATCTTGCCTAAAACTATCCAATGGACACTTCAAGGGCTCAGATGTCTTCTGCTGACAGATGATACATTCATTCCAATCAATTTCCATTTCCCAAGCCTCTCCACTGGAAACCTGTATATCACTGGCTGTATGCCTACAAATTCAAAAGGCTTATGCTGAACAGTCAATATTCATTGAATTTACATTATTATACCTGATAAGTTCCTCCTTTAATGTAGTAGTGGAGGCTACCTAGGCTTGATAACTGACCACATGGTCACCAGCATGGTTTTCATTCTTGATAATGCCCACTGTTATATTTCAACATTAGTTTTTTTTTCTTTTATGCAAGGTTACTAGCTAAGTCCTAATAGCAAGAATTGAAACAATAAAAAGTGGGTGTGGTCAATGGAGAGGTGTGGTCTGTGAATGAGTGCATAGATGTTTTACGAGCAACCTGTAAAAAACAAATACTAGTTAATTTATTGCATTGTAATGGCGTACATTGATATAAAAAGGGTGTGGTATCTGCTTCACATGAAGGTTTCGGGGGCGGCACCTCTTCTTAAATTCATTATATGTTATGGAAACTATAATAATAATGTGGTGATTTTATCCGCTTCGTAACAATATCTCAAAAAATTGATGCTAAGCCACCTGACTAGTAAGCGATTGGCCAGAAGAAAAGGTTTGGCTCTGTCTCTCCACAATGAACTACATACAGATATATAGTTGTTTGTTTAAAGAAACAGTGTGTGTCTAAAGCACCTATGGCTGAATCCATGAATAACAAACAGGCTTCATAATTGAAAAAACAACAACAAAAAACAAACAAACAAACAACAAACTTAGTAGGACTATTATAACAGTTATATCATAAGAGTGCATTCACCCCTGTAAATAATAACCACTTGCCCCCTATAAGTCCTTCTGTACTTGCCTTTGGCTTAGTTCTATGAAATCAGTATAATACGACAGAATTCTTTTTTTTCCCTCTGTCTATCCTAAATCTAAGGAAGTATTATTTCTTGGCCTCCCTTAGTTAATTTGTATGCATCAAAATTTTGACGTGTCAACATCCTCAGAACAAAATATGAAACAATATCAAGCTAGAGTCATAACTGATGTTTTAGTGACTTGAATTTCCTATATTATTTGTTAACTATTTGACGTATGTAACTGTGATGTAACCTCCTGCATTAGTCATCTCTTCTCACTAAACACTTTCCAGAAACTAGCTTCTTTTTTTCTTTTCTTATTTACTTCGGAGGATGTTTGTTTGTTACTAGGTGAAAAGGCTATTACAATTACTATACCTACTACTACAACTACTACTATACTGGTTGCTAAAAGAAAGTATGGGAAGTATTGTTGTGGTGTATAGGATTACATTTAGGATCCCACCTGCTGTTGTTGTGTGCTTTGGGAATTGTAAACACTTCCCCCTAGGGTATGTACTCTCTGTAAGGGGAAATCCCCAGGACTCTCCCTTTATGGTCAACTATTTACACAAGTATTTGGTTAAGGGATTTTTTAATCCAAGTGAGGACATACCCTAGGGCTCTCCCTTTGTGGGTGAATTGTATGACTAGCAATTTCCCCTGGCTCAGGGATGTCTGGGATTGAGGAGGGGTGGAGGAAGTGCTTGCTTTGGAGCACTCTCCATTCTCAAGCATGATAGTGTGATGATCGATGGTTATGGTAGTGATCGGATGGTTACTACAAAAATTTAGCTAAAATGTGACCTTTTCCTCACAATAATGTTAGAGTTACGTGTGAGATTTCAAACTTGTAAGATGAGTTTAATACAGTCTGGGTCACTGTCCAGTCTTTATTATAATAATAGCTCGTTTTAACAGCCAATATTGTTAATTAAAACTTAACCCGACATTTCGACTTCTTGCCGAAGTCCTCTTCAGGGGTCAAGTGAGGTCAAGTTGAGTACAGGAGTTGTGTTTATTTATAGCACACATGTACATGTTTCCCTGTATCACACTATGTACATCATTGGAACACTTCCACCCACCAGTCTAATAGTTTTATTTAGTCCTGTTCACTGGAGAGGTTTAGGAATTCAGAATTGAGGTTAGTGGTTGACTTAGCCCCCGGGGAACGAAGCAAGGGAGTCCCTTTACCAGCCTTCTGACCAGTGTTCTCTATAGGATTTTCCATTCAAGTGGTGCAAAATTATCCACGTACATTGTTGCATGCACGTTATGGGGTTATGGGTGGGTGTAAATATGTGGTGGCACATGTGTTAGTGAACAGGAAAGAAAAACTACAACAACAACAACAACAACAACAACAACAATAAACCAAGTGGTGCACCATGCAAACCCAGTGGTGCAGGACCACTCCAAAAAGTCCTGGAGAGAACTCTTCTTCTGACCATTACTATTTCTAGTGTCACTTACTGATGATCACGTCTTAGGCAACCTTAGTTACACCCGCCACTTCATCTGTGAATCTTTCTCAATGGTTGTCTCTGTCATACAAAAAAAGAATTTATCTTGGCCATATCAAAATAACGACCATGGTCACCATTTTTAATTTGTATTTGCCATTTGATTGGGCCAGTCCACAGTATGTTTCACTTATTCCAAGTAAGTATAGTATGGGTTACACAGTGACATAGAAGTTGGTACGGGATTTACACAGCCGAGGACTGAAGGTCTGAGGATAGTATATATCTTGTACTGATGGAACGGAATGGTGCAACCAACTTGTACCATGGCTCTAGGATATATTAAACGTATAAAATCTTTTTTTAATTTTTTTATTATTATATTTTTTTATTATTATTGGATGGTTCTCTTATTCACCTCCTAGGAAGTGGGTATGAAATACAGTATATTCACTGCGAATTGAGCAATCTGATTGGATGGTTTGAACGCACCACGGTACAATCTTTTATATATGCTGTACGAATCTAATTGACTTCAATATTTTAAATTTGAAAGTATATATTTTAAACTTGCTGGTTTCATATAATTGAAAGGAAAAAGTTAACCGCAAAAATGGTTAACCAAAATAAATAGATTAAAAATACATAACATTCGAATGAATGAGAATTGAAGAACACTGCACAAATTCACAAAGTGAACAATAAAAAGAAAGGCAGAGGGAAGGTTGAAGTTGTAATTGTATTATACTAAGAGAGCTACACTATTGTTAGTTTATCTCCATCTGTTTATCCTGTTCTATTCTATTCTGTCTTGTGTACTTCGTAGAAGTGATCATCGAAAAAAATCGCGAGTTTTAGCTCAGCTTTTTTGATCATGAACTTTTCTCTTGTTAAACAGTTCGTGAAATCCAATTGCACAGCAGAGCTATGAGTGGGATTGTCACACATGCCACACTGTAGCTGACTCCTTCGCCACTGGATACTGTGGCACATTGAATCGGGCCGGTCTGGTTTGACGACGAGGTTGGAGTAGGAGACATCGTGCTAGCCTCTTCCCAAATTATTCTATACTTCTCGTCTAACTCGAATCCTTGCTCTGTTTTCGTCCCCGTGTCTATATAATGGATCAGGAACTCTGTCACTCTCACTCGATCCGTTTCATTGCCTCTCACTCGAAAAAACAGCTCCAGCGTGTTCTCTCCAGTGGGTGTGGTGTCAAAGGACTGTACGAGGGCATAGCCACGCTCCTCTGTGCTGCTATAACCTGGGAACGTTCCAATTGGAGCTCTAGCAATGTCCACATGGCTTTCAGTCGGTGTCTGGCTGTCATCACTGAGTTCTCTAATAGTTCCTTGGATAGAGTGGTTTTCACTTATATTTAACAGGAGGAAACTGAAGAAAGTTTCATCTCCTTTGGACAGTGATGTCACGCCTCTGCTGGGTATCACACTAATTTCTGTGGAAGAGAATACACACAACATTCATAATTCTGCCTCGCTCACAGACATTTTTCTTATAGCTTTAAAAAACACTTCAATTATTCTCCTCCCTCCCTTTCTCTGTTTAAGCCTTTAATGAAAAACTCCCTTAGCACTGTGTGTATCAAGCTCACCATTAGTATGGTAAAAGTTTCAGACTTCTATTATCTATTATTATTCTCTTGATTATCAAAAATAATTATACATCACTTAAAAATTTCATCACTTATCTAGATGTTTATTGTAGCAATTGTAACCGTGGCAACAAGGATGGGCGGAGCTAGTACACTACTTTATATTGTGTTCAATTTTAGCACACATCATTTACAATACCTCATCACTTACTAGTGTATGGCTGTGCCTGGCAGTAGGTCAGTATGATGAAGATGAGACAGCTGGACAGGACTGGGAAGAGGATAGCCATTTGGTGATCCCTTCTGCTAAACTCTATTCTCATATTCTATAGAATAACTTCCTCAAAACTGAGTGAGTGTTGACTGGGGCTGCTTTTTATAAGAGGCTGTGAGGGGAATTCCCTCGGGAGTTCAAGGTTTGACCACTTAGAGTGATGTTTTTATAGCCTTTGATGTGACTTGTTGGGCTGTATGAGATGAGGTTGCAGTCTGGGTGATTGTGTTGTGGTTGGATATGAAAGTGCTCTGTCACTGTATCATGACTAAGCGGAACTTAGTGGTTTTATTTGGAGGGAGGAGTTGAGTCAAGCTTGTTGTTTGTTTGTTTGTTTGTTTGGTACCAGTGGAGGCCCAGTGTTGTCTATACATTTACTGACTTATGTAAATATCTACAAGTACTGACAATTAACGTAGTGATAATGGAAGGATATATAAATTTTGGCACTAGCTAAACACTGATGTCTCTTCACTTTGTGACAGATTAGCGAAAACACTCCCAAGCACAGACAATTTTTATCACACCTTTAGACAGCAAGTTAAGAGTGAGATGCAGCTGTGTTGGCAAATTTTTAATTAATTGCCCGCTAAGAGTGCAAAGCTTTGCTCTGGTTACCCAAGGGAGTCTAATGTTTATCATATACGGTTTTTAGCACCGATCATCTCCTACTTTTAAAAGATACAACTATCAATTTATAATTATTGTAAAACATCTGTATAATTAAACTACTACTACTACTACTACTACTACTACTACATACATGTACGTTTATGCATGCCATCCGGGATATAAGCACTCATTGGTCAGTCAGGCCATTGCAGCTGGTTAGGTTGTAAAGTTGCTGTTGAATTTATACATCCGTAGACTACAAAGTTTCCCCAGTAGCGAGCCAGCACTGTTACATGCACTTTTTGGCCACGGTTATATCTGTACCGTGTTATGGTGGGCGGTGGAAACTGAAAGTAATTATAATCATTGCAGAGAAGAATATGGATTTACAGCTACGTGTATGCCAGACTCGACTGTTCCAAAATAGACTGGAAATGACTTGTTAAAATGAAAATGGATGTCAGAATTTATGCTACTAAATCAAATTGGGTAACAAATGCACTCCTTTATTATTATTTTTTTCCTTTTTTTTTTATTTCGTATTCTAAAATTCTTTAGTTTAGAGCCACACCCACCAGCCATTTAGGCTAGCACAATGTGGCCTGACAGAAGTGTTCGTATAAGCCACATCATCCAGGACTATCCAGATTAATTGCTGGCTTTGAGAATCCCAGAGAATCTACAACTACGTATTGCTGACCCATCTGGGTAAATTAATTATTGTACATACATCCAGTAGGTAGGTTAATTGGAACATTCCATGAATACTGAAAGAGAATTTATTCTACTTGTGGGAGTGATGTCATCAACAGAGGAAAAAGGAGAATACCCTGGGGTTTCCCATATATGGCTGGGGTTTCCCATATATGGCTGAGGTTTCCCTGTCACCCATTTACATGTACTAGTCTACTATTCCAGATCCTCTCTTTCTTCTTTTATTTATGTATAAACATACCAAACAAAAAATTCTCGGTTTAACGTTTAGTAAATACCAAGACATAAGAAATGATGGACAAATGAATCAATCCTCCTTCCTCACATATTACACACGCACACACACACACTCACATGTACACACACACACACTCACATGTACACACACACACACACACACTTTTCTTCGTCTCTTGTTCTATTCATTCTTGTTTTCTTTGTCAGCTCTCTGTCTCCCAACACTTGTAATAATGATAGCTTGAGGAGGTTTGTTCGCAGCTATGTATGCATGTTCCTAGGTGACACTGAATGTAGACTGCATTAGTTCCTTGGTACATAGATGTCCCCTTACCTTACTGAAGGTACACACAGCTAAATCTCACAAGCAAAAAGCATAGTCTAGTAAAGAGTGCCACATGAATTGTCTAATTCAGTCATTCTTGGCTGAAAAAATTATAATAATAGCAAATTTTTCACAGCTAATATAGTTAATTATAACTATCCCTGAACTCAACTGAAGAGGACTTCGGCAAGAAGTTGAAACGTCGGGTTAAGTTATAATAGCTGTTAAAAAGAGAAAATATTATTATGAATTGTCTAGTATTATTCAGTCCATATATCTGGATGTCTCATCTGTCATCCTTTATCTATTGCTTCTGACACCTTTACCTTTAACTTATTACTTACTGTGACACTAGTCTCATACCAGCCATTCTCCGCGCGTAAAGGGGAGGGGCTGAGGGGAGGTAATGTTTGCCAGGTTTTCACGAAATTGTCCCGGAATGTTGTGACAACCACTAGTGACCATAAACCATAAACGTCATTCTTACATATTGACTGCAATCACTCAACTCTACTTTACTCTAACTGCACTTTATTATATGCTCAGTAGAAATCACATACTGTATGTCTATGATGTCGCTAAAACAAAATTAATTGCATTCTGTGAAAAGTTACCAGACATTCTCTTTCCTCTGGGCACTGCCCCCGAGAACAGCTGGTTAATGAGACTACAATGACACCCATACTTTTCCACCCTTTACCTTGTAAAAGCCTCTTGAGATTTTGCTTCAGATACCCTTTACCTTGTAAAAGCCTCTTGAGATTTTGCTTCAGACACCCTTTACCTTTTACTTCAGACACCCTTTACCTTTTACTTCAGACACCCTTTTCCTTTTACTTCAGACACCCTTTACCTTTTACTTCAGACACCCTTTACCTTTTACTTCAGACAACTTTTACCTTTACTGCAGAGACCCTTTACCTTTTTACTTTATTTGCATTGATGTCTTTTACCTGCTTGGCTTCAGGAACCATTGCCCTCATAAGGGTTCTGCCTGTGCCTGTCTCTTTCATTGTCTCTTCCATTCTACACTTTAATTTTGGGGATTGTTTTCTTTTCTTCTTCTTCCTTTTTTTTTTTTTTTTCCTTCTTCTTTATAATTATATATATATATATATATATTATACCTGTGTCTTTTTGCTGATGTTGTCAGGTAACTAGGAATGTGTAGATACACAGTGACAGAGTTATTCACCTAGCTATAGCTAGCTGTACCCATACTGGTAACTTCATAATGTTCTGGCTTGAGATTGAGAATAAAATTGTTTTAAATGTTTTATCTTTACTTTTCCATTGGCTGAGAGAAAATTTTAAGAGGAGTCAGAACTCTATGTTAAATCGATTGTTTCTATTTATTTCCATGATGAATTTCTGGAAAACTGAATGAGAAACCCAAGGCTCCATAATGTCTGACATGCCGGGAAGGAAGCACCACTGGTTAGGATTGTGTCTTCCATTAGCTCCTCTTCTGCAATCCTTATCATTCCAGTGCATTACCACAGGTGTGCTGGGAGACCTCAACCACCCTTCAACCCCCCCCCCCCCCCCCCCCCCCCCCCCCCCCCCCCCCCCCCCCCCCCCCCCCCCCCCCCCCCCCCCCCCCCCCCCCCCCCCCCCACACACACACCTCACTATTATACATGGAGGAGCCTAATTAATAATAATAATAATAATAATAATAATAAGCTTACGAAACAGTTGAAACTAATTTTTATAGCTGTAAAATTTGTTGTTGTTTTTTTTTGTTTGTTTTTGTTTGTTTTTTTAATACTATGGCATTTTTTTGTTACCTTTGGTAACATTACATTAACTTCAGTATAGTAATTGTTTTTATTTTCGCATGATCTCCTCCCACTCTTAGTGGGCTAGTTATGTCTAACTGAATTGTGCAAGCAGTGAATGTTCTAAGGTTTGACTACATCAAAGTATTCATTTGTTCTTAATTTGATTATGATACTTTTTCTTTCTTTCCCCATAACAGTGAGGGGAATTTCCCTGTTCATAATGGCAACTTGTTGTCACACATCCTGGAGGCGTAATGGACACATAGCCATAACTTATTATATTATCCGGAAATTCAATTAATACAAATTCTTAGTTTTTCCCCTCTGAGCATGCTCAGTAAGGAATGCATGTATTTCCCCCCAGCGTTATGCCGTTGCCACAGTCTGGAGTCATGGCAGAGCTTCCCCTCAGTGTTATGCTGCTGCCATAGCCTGGAGTCATGGCAGTGCTTCCAATCACTGCATTATTTCCCCTCAGTGTTATGCTGTTGCCATAGCCTGGAGTCATGGCAGTGCTTCCAATCACTGCATTATTTCCCCTCAGTGTTATGCTGTTGCCATAGCCTGGAGTCATGGCAGTGCTTCCAATCACTGCATTATTTCCCCTCAGTGTTATGCTGTTGCCATAGTCTGGAGTCATGGCAGTACTTCCAAACAGCTAAACAATCACTGGATTATGTATATACTCTGGATTCTTTGGAAAAGCACTTGATGGTATTCATACTTTATATGTAGTATTCACATCTTTGAACATTGGATCTCCCTCTGTTCCTTGCATGAATGAATTGGTCGAGTGTTTTTATTGACAAGTATAATGAATTTCAAATATTAGAAACAAAAACAATTTTTTTAAGGAAAAGGGTATTCCACAATTATTCTATTTAGTGACCTTTCTAAGCACTTCTAATACATGGTATTTAGCATGTGAGTAGTGTTATACAATGATTCAGTCATTCTTGGTTTGAAATAATTATAATTAGCAAATTTCTTGTTCTAACAGCCAATATTATGTTAATTAAAACACCCTCTCAACCAGCAAACTATTTTTTTGTTAAGTTTTAATTAACATAATTGGCTTTTAGGATGAGAAAATGTCCTCTTATTATAAGTGTTATACAGTAGGGAGTTGCTTATATCTGAACTTCAGTTACCGGAAAACCCCCAAGCTACCTCGTGTCATTAATATGACAAACTGTTTGACCACACCCTCTATACCAGCAAACTATTTTTCTGTTTTTTTTTTTATCTGAAATTTAATAACTCACTCCTTAGTCCCAACGTATTTGGAAAGTTTGAAACTTTTTATAGCATGATCAGCACATGACCTGGTGGAGGTGAATGTTAGTTTATAGCATGATCAGCACATGACCTGGTGGAGGTGAATGTTAGATTATAGCATTATCAGCACCATGACCTGGTGGAGGTGAATGTTAGTTTATAGCATGATCAGCACATGACCTGGTGGAGGTGAATGTTAGTTTATAGCATGATCAGCACATGACCTGGTGGAGGTGAATGTTAGTTTATAGCATGATCAGCACATGACCTGGTGGAGGTGAATGTTAGTTTCTTGCATAGTTTCTGATTTTAATTATCCATTTTGTTTTTCTTATTACTGGTAGAAATCTTGTGAGAATGTTGATGACAGCTATTGTGTTTTTATTTTATTTTATTAACTTGATCATTCTTATTGTGCCTAATGAAACTAGTTGTAAAAAAGGAACATTTCATAAAATGTTGAATAAAAAATTTAGGGTTGCTCTAAAAAATAAGGAAACAAGGAATTTTAAAGCCAAAGTGTTAATTCAAAAGATGAGCATTACAACACTTGCCCAAATTGAGAAAGGTGATCTACAACCCTAAACCATATTACTTTATCCATGGCAGCTCTTCTAAAAATATATCTAAACATTTACTTCTGAAACGACCTATGCTGAGTACTTACTTTTTTTCTCCAACTGTCGCTGCAAAGAAGTTGTAGCAATTCACACTATGTACTCCTTTTTTCCCTCTCCCTGCACTACCGTCGAACACATCAGCGTTAATGATGAATAATTAAAAAAAGCATGGCACTCATCCAGTTGCACGTGAGAAAAACCGCTACTGATTTATGCTTAGTAGCCCCAGAAATACTTACAGTTTTCCTCTTGGCTGGTTCAAGGAGAAGAAGAAGTTTATTATATGGAGAAATTCAATTTTTTGAAATTTTTATAACTTTTTTTTTTTTTTTTTTTTTTGCACTCTGTGGATTAGAAATTGAATATACAGTATCAGTAGAGACTCCATCACTGATTTTGAATTATTGTTGACTGAAACCAGATGTAATGTGAAGTGAATTTTGTAAACCCCTATGGGAAAGGATTGGTCAGCCCTGAATAGAGAGTGCTACCACTCTCTCTGATGCAATATGAGTAAAGCTAGCTTGGTCTCCATTAGTCTTGAAGCACACCATTAATTTACTATTCATAATGTTATTATTAATAATAAACATCACAACAGACAAACATTTCAATAAGTGCAGGGGCAGGGTTTAATTTAATTCGTGATTTAATGGAGTTAAAATGTCTACCAAACTCTTTCATGAAACGACTTCTTCCCAGGTCAGTGTGGGTGGACTTTACTGGGTTTGATGTAGTTAGAGTGACACTTGAGCACTGTGAACCCTAGCAACGTGGCCACTGCCACACCCACCACTACGATCACCGTGGTCGACGACACTCCGGTTATGATGGAGCGGGAATTGGAGGCCAGCGGTGTGTGGGAGGAGTGGTCACCAATGGGCGTGGCTGAAGCTGGCTGGGGGCTGGAAGGGAATGTACAAAGCGAACAGTCGCAGGCTGTTGGGCTGGGATGGGGATCGAGAACGGTCGTGGTTGGTAAAGGGTCACCAGTGGCAATTGGGTGGTGGCTGATGCTTTCTGAAGAAGCCGCCATTGTAGATGTTATCATTATTTCAGTTGAACTCTCTGAGACCGCCATTGTTGTAGACGCTACTTCCTGACTCTGTGAAGCCGTTATAGCCTCTGACGTGGTAAACATAACGTTGAAGGTAATGGCTGTAGTTGTTATTGGAAAGGCATTTATTTCCATTATAATGTTGAGCCTTCGGATGTTTTCCATTTGACGCCCATTCAGCACTCGTATGACATGCTCGTCTCTCACTGGTACCCGCCCACTTGGCGATGGCCAATGAACGAACACTATACCGTCAGAATCCACGTCGTTGATCCTCGGCACGCCGTTCACAGAAGACTCGATGTACTCTACGCCATTGCTGCTCTTGGAGCCATTCATGTAGTACTTTGTGATCCTTTTCCTGATGTTCGGGATGCTGTACCTGTCGTGGAAGACGAAGGAGAGGAACGCGCTGTCTTCATGGTGGTGCACGGTCACGTTGGTGCTGTTGGGGTGTTGGGTGAGGACTGTAGGTGGGTGTGGTTGTGTGGGTGGGCGGGTAAAGTAAGGGAAGAGAGAGAGAGAACATGAATATTAGTGAGAAATGTAGAATTACGTAGATTGGTCAACTTCAGTGAGTGTGTGTGCATGTGTGTGCGTATAATTCATTGGTGCTTCAATTTCACTTGGTAAGGATGTGAGATCAAGGACACTGAAGAAGTGTAAATTGCAGCTATGGCTACTGACTGGCCAGCCTAAGATGCATGGAAACAAATTGTGACCCTCCTCTTTTCTGAATACTCTATTTCCCTTTCACAGATGCTTAGACTTTTTTATCTCAACAATTGTAAATAATACAATTGTTCTTTAAAATCAGGGAGATAGATGTAAAAAAAATAAAATAATAAAATTATAGATGTTTTCCTGGATCGAAAGCCCCTACAGACAGTGCACGGGGCCTCTCTCTCTCATTTCCAGACACCTAATGACTGGAAATATGCTTTGACTTGTCCTTCATCATATGTAATGTTTCACCCGCCACTGTCCTCTTCTGTGCCACTCCCAAATAGATGCACACATGTATAGTCTTCCTACCACTCACTACTTCTAATACGACACAAGTCTATCTATTCCAGTACTCTAAAGAAAGAGAAACTTCACCTTAAGATACTGTAAGTGGTTTATTTTAGGCCATTTCCCTCTGGAGTGGACACTAGGGGGCGTGGCTTGGATATAAATGACACAAACTTATTTTGAACCTTATTCAGTGCAAAAACAACAACAACAACAACAACAAAACTCTTTGAAATGTAGTATTCTTGTAATATAGTTAATTAAGAAGAAACTTACTGAGACCGCTATGTTGTCCTTCTGCTACAATAAATTCGTAAAGAAGGATTGCCAGAAAGACAGTTGCCAACATCAGTGAGTTTTCCCCAGGGAAGAGCATCTCCTTGCTGTAATAATAATAACATGGCTCTCGAATTCTTGGTCTTTATAAACATTCTCCTGCGCCATAAACAGTGACGTAATAGTCATAATAAGGTGTGAATATTATTATGCCTTTTAGCTACGGTAGGATGTTATTCCCCTCCTAGTGGCACTGGACATGCTTCACTGACGAGCTGTGTATAACTGAAACAATCAGAAATCCATATTATAGGGATCACCCCTCGTTACAGTTGTAGTCCAACCCTGCTGAACAAGTCAAGATTTTTTAAAAATTTTCTTCCTAATCTGTACATACTACTTGTAAAGTTCTAACAGATTCCGCTTACAGCACTGTGCTCATTGTAGTGGGTGTGGCTGGTCACATGACTGGTATTTTCCCGTTTTATGCCCGTCTCTTTATTTTCCACCCACTCAACTCAGTCACGTAAATCCTCACTAGTATGTGCATACCCTATATTATAGATGATGTATTATATTTCATTTTTCTAATATACGTAATAGCATTATATAGTACATAGAAAAACTGTTATTATTATTATAATCAATAGAGACTATTTCATTGTTATACACATGAATGAATATGTACTAAATAATAAAATAACATATAATATTCTAGGATTGTGCATTGTAAAACTACCGAGCTGTATTGATTTAAATAGTTGTATGAACTGTGACTATCGCTGTAGAGTTATAGGTGATGTATGTATACATGTGTGTTTGTAATGCATACATACAGATTCAACATTAAGTCAACATAGAACAACACTCAATATTATTAATAATATAATAGTAGCAATAACAGTTGAGATGCCAATACTATTCCTAGTTAATCCTGAGCCAGGGGTAGCTCCAGTAGTGTCGTTACAGCCAATGCCCGCTACATCCTCCAGCATAACGGTAAAATTAAACTTCTTGACTTCCACATCGTGACTCGCGGGGGTGAGTTCCAAGGTGATATATACAGCGGACACGTTGCCTGGGGGCTGGCCTGTATTGAACACTTTAATGTGATGTATCAACACCGTACTATCAAGTTCAAGATGCGCCTCTAGTGTATATATGTGTTCACTTAGTCCATGGAACAAGGAAGTCACTGGGTAACTCTCCACTGTCTTTTCTCCTGTGCTGTCCTCCATAGTGACGTGTGTGGTTAAGGTCCCGGAGAAAGTGCCTAATACCAGATAAGTCACTTCCCTGTGCTCTCCTCTCTTCACTGATACAGTGGTATCTCGAGGCAACTGCAATACTGTGCCATCTGAAATAATTTAAATACAGTGTAGTATAATGTTCATGTAAACATTGGAAGGCTAAAAACTGGACTTTGGCAGAGCTTTGTTAGTACGAAATGCAGCTGTTCTGTTTTAGTAAATAATTGGTGACTCTTTATGAGCAATGAGGGATTTGTGGTGAGTTTCACACACTTTGACTTGTTTATTCTGAGCCTTCAAGCCTTCATAGCTTGGCTAAGTTAACTCTAAATAGTACCCACCCCCAAAAGGTTTTATGAAACATTATTCCAATTGACTTACTAATGGCCTCTGAGACAGACACCAGTAGCAGTAGAAGTACTGTTGATAAATACAACTTCATTCTTTCTGCACTAATTCTATCTTCCTGCTGGCCTTCCTCCCTGCAGGTTCGATGAAGTAGCTTCAGATCATGGTTCAGGTCCCAACACTAAAAACAATGCCATTAATGGAAGTAGGGAATGTCCCAGGTAGATTCCGATTCCATAATGTGGTGGAGACTATACTACACATTCCTCTAGAAGTTAGTAACATAATAACTTTGCACTAACAGCACATCAAGAGCTTTGAAACCTTATACATAATATTTTATGTGGTTGATTTGTAGTAGGCAGTTATAGGTGGATGATTTTGTTGGTGTTACTGAACCAAATTGCATTTTCAGTTCCACTGGTGATGGTAATATTGGTGTATTTAAACCAATAGAATGGAATAAATAGATGGGAGGGGGGAGGGGGGGGGGGGGGGGGAAGGGGCGGGGGGGGGGGGAAAAAATTATGTTGGGAAAGGAAAAACAAAAAAGATAAAAATTTTAAAGGTATGTGTCTATAA
>WLWI01002955.1_pt1 | contig 14652 bp, 10 predicted proteins | sample 6701501 | NCBI WGS metagenome assembly WLWI01 (sample SAMN12718690, study PRJNA515312) | sponge metagenome | isolation source: marine sponge | host: Mycale hentscheli | place: New Zealand: South Island, Marlborough, Capsize Point | collected 2014-11-01
AAAAACCACACACAACATACCCACCTACTTAGAACCTGCAGTTTCAATAGTCCACAATGGTCCATGCATAATTAGACTTTTCTCCTTCAATTTTTATCATCATTGCTTGTTAAACTTACATTAGTCTCCTGCTAACTTTTCTACACAATTGTTATCCTCCCAATATTGTGTGTATCGTTCCTCTACTCTTGTGCCAGCAAAAGTTCATCCTTCCCCCTAATAAATTTTCATTTTCTCTCCAAAAATATTTATCCTCCCCCCAAACACTTCCCAGCAAGCCTAATTGATTTTTCTAACTCGCCTAACCCAAGGCTAAATATTGCTTGCCATGCACGCCAACAGCCACATACATAGATCAGTACTAACAAGCTGTATTCTAGAGACACCAAAACAATCTGAACAGAATATTGTGGCACAGAACCTACCTTGGGGCAATCTACTTGTCCTGCCTTCTTAAATTGGGCTCTCAACGCTCTCTTGTCTATGCCACTTTTCAATTCTTCTTCTTTGTCTCCCACGCCCTCCACATGATCTTCTGAACATTCTGTAGTCACGGAAGACCTGTCTCCTTGATCATTTGCAGCTTTTTCATTTAGCCGTCCATCAACAGTATGGGCATGTTTGACATGGTATCGGACACCACCCACTGTACGAAATCTTTTATCACATCCCTAAACAAAAATCAGAACAACAATACCAAAATTATGCCAAGAATACAAAATCAGGACAACAATTATGTCCACATAGCTTGACTTTGGAGATGTGTGTGTATGTGTGTGTGCATGTGAAGAAAAGTTCATACAAAAAGTCGCAGAAAGACTGTGCAGGTCAATTCCAGTGAACACATATGATTGGATATTCATTAAGTTATCACTTTAACCAACAGTCTTCCCTGTCAACATGAACACGTCACTAAAACTAGGAAGAGCCAACCCTCAGTGCAGTCTGGCGCACACATGACCTCCTGAGAAAAAGAGCACCAGTGGTGCGAACTTTCAGTGCTACTGCACACTAAACTATTCAACTGAAGACTTGCTAGGTATGGCCATGTAGCAAGCATTGTGGTGAAGGATGTGCTAGGCATGGCCATGTTAGCAAGCATTGTGGTGAAGGATGTGGACACAAACATAAAGTTCATATGTGGTATTAACATAACCTATTGTCAGAACAATTCAGAGAAATTTAAACAAGTTGATAAATAAAAAGAATATAAGCAAAGTAGTTTCTCTGCAGTTTGAATTTCCTACACCTAATTGAATTAGCATACAGCCCACGCCACGCATGCAACACAACTCATATTTACACGACTACCATACACTGACCTCCAAGGGACACTGGACTTGTCCATTGGTCTTGAGCTGCTCATTTAGAGAGATATAATCCACTCGTGGTCCAACCACCACATCCCCTTTCTCCTTCAGTATGTTCTTTACCACGCTTGCCATCCTTGAGTTGGCAGTTATCGCCGCCTTTCTTGGTGCAACATAACCCAACAGACAAGACTTCTTGGAGCCTGCTTCCACTGAATCACTGACTACGGTATCAAGATCAGATGGTGAAGATGATGCTGGGGGAGATGGCTTGTGGGCCACAGAATTGTGGTATTTATATCCAAGCAGACTAGAGTATTCTTTATCGCATAACTCACACTTGTATATTTGACTACCCTGCATACATACATATGTAGAGAATACTAAGATATGATTGATTGTTGGTGGTCAATACTGGTCAAGACAGTATCCCTGCCACTTTCTAACTTGCTTTCCGTGCCACACCCACAGCCAGGAGGGTTTGAACAAAGTGGCATTTAAAACTTGACCAAAACTAAGCCACACACCCCAAAGATTAAAAACTGGGAATATCTAACCACCCCATTTAAACGGCTGGTTGTACTCAGAACACATCAGTTTAATAAAAATAAAATAAAATATAAAAAACCTGCCTAACACCTAAGCTTTTTTTACCGTCATCTAAAATGGTCAAATAAGTGTTAAAATACTTTTGAACTCCCTCATCAGATAACACTCTCTACAAACTGCTTACATAGCCTTACCTGGCCACATTCCTTCCAGTGCTTGGCCATGGCACTCACAGCCTTAGAGGAGTAGGAGTTGCATTTGTGGCAAGTAACAGGTTTGCATTTCATAATTTTCTTCCAATACAACTTGCATACATCCAGACCATCCTCCAGCTACAAAATAAATAAATATATAAATAAATAAATACATCAATGTCACAGCTAACAGAGCTCCAAGTTTTAATTCAACGCATTGCAACTAGTTCTGAAAATTTGTTATAGCTGTTGCTGCTTATTACATAGTAAACAACACAAGCAGTTAACAAAATCTCGAAGGGAAATCAGAAACTGTTGACAGTAGCTAACATAAGATAAAGATAAGTAGGTAGGAAAAGAAAGCACACACACACACACACACAAAATGCAACACACACAAACACGCACACCGAGATTACAATTCTACCACTGTGTCCTTTTAAAATATTGAAAGGTTTTCTAAGCTTAGAACCATACTTGTTTTTTTTTAGATCTGTTGCATAGAGGTCACAGAGGTAAAGAAGAAGAAGAAGAAAAAAAAAAGAAATCCCCCAGTATGAAACAACACTGCCTTCACAATATAATGGGAGGAGGAATTGGTGGGAGGGAGGTAAGAAATCCTGGTACTCCCAAACAGCTCTTGACCACACCCCACCACACCCATGCACCACTGACCTTGAGATTGTTAGTCTCATGCTGTGTTACTAAATGATACTTGAGTCCACCACTGGAGCCATACTTGACGCCACACTTAACACACTCGAACATCTCAGTGTCACACTTTACTGCAGGATCAACAGCCATCAGAACTTCCGCACTTGTGTCTCCGTCCTCAGTGTGAACTCCCTCTAACTGTTCATCTTCATCTTGCCCAGGCAACTCCTTGCAGACAAGAGAGAGAGAGAGAGAGAGTGAAAACAAAATAAGGATAAGAAAGTGAAGAAGAGAATGTAAGGAAGTATGTATTAAGGCCACTTAGTGTAGTCCACCTCCATTCTGTTTACTAACCTTGCTACATGATTTCCAATGACGGGCCATGGAGGTCACAGTCCTGCTGCTGTACGTCTTACAGATGTGGCAACACACTGCTCCATGCTTCACCTGCCTCCTCCAATATGTCTTGCATACATCAAGACTGTCCTCTGGCTACATGGGGTGGGAAGATGGGAGTTCAAATAATATGATAACATTAAAACTCCCCCACCAATACACCCTCCCTCTTTGAGTCACTGACCTTGAGAATATGTCCACTACTGCCAGGTGTCTCAGACACATGAACTGAAGTCTCAGCACACGTGTTATTAGCAGTATGTACTTTAGATATCTCCAGGTCTCCACTAGCCCCAGTCTCATATACCTCACTTGCAGCAGACAGAGTGAAACCCTCAGCTCCAGGACTAAGAGGTGCAACAGGAGACACACTTCCCCGTATTTGGGTCACCGAAGGAATATCCACACTATCAACTGCTTTAGCTAATCGAGAGGGTCTCCCTCGCTTTGACTTTCCACGCTGACTTTTTGCAGCAGACAGAGTGAAACCCTCAGCTCCAGGACTAAGAGGAGCAACAGGAGACACACTTCCCCGTATTTGGGTCACCGAAGGAATATCCACACTATCAACTGCTTTAGCTAATCGAGAGGGTCTCCCTCGCTTTGACTTTCCACGCTGACTTCTCTCACCTTTGGACTGAGAGCCTACCTTTCTTCCCCGTGGACCACCTGACCTGGCGTGTGATATCCTGGATGATAACTCGCAGTGTTCCCCCACAGACTGTTCCCTGCCAACAATGCTGCTGTTGCCGCCCAGCTTTGAGTACTGTGGCACTCTATCAAAGTATGTTTGCAGCAGGTCTGATGAACCTCTCAACCTTGCCTTACTCGGGCACTTTCCTTCAGCAGCAGTAGCAGAAGAGGCAGTCCTAGTGGTGGTCAGCATAGTAGTAGTAGTAGTAGTAGTAGAAGCAGTGGATGAAGCAGTGGTACTAGTAGTTCCACTACCAGGAGGCTGTGTTCCGTCCAGCTGCATGATAGTCATTCTTTGCCGCACAAGCTCAAATTTCCGATTTAGACTTTCTTCAACGTTTTTGTAAGTAGCATTGACATCAAGGGAAGAAGAGGACGAGGAAGAGGAGGATGTAGACTGTGGAGGTGGTGGTCCATCTAACTGGGTGATGTACTGCAAGTTCCCAATGTCACTGGCTTGGACATATGTAGGTTGGGCACCAGCGGCAGTCGGTTGCATGATGACGCTCAGTTTCTTGGTTCCATCTCCTAGAGTAGGTGCAGTAGTCGGCGTGAGAATTTGATAGAGTTGACCGTCCTTAGTAATGTACTGAGGAGACTGTTCTTGCTGCGGGACTGAGCTCTGCAAGTAGATCACATTCCCCTGGGGGACTGTGGGGATGTTCTGGATTATCGGGGTGGGCAGCGCTCCCTGGCCAGTCGACACTATCTGGAGTGGAGTGACGATGTTAGGTTGTAGGGCCGTGTTGGTACCAGGTTGAAGAATGAGAGGTTGGAATTGGGTGGGTGTGGTTGCTGAAGGGGAAGGGGCATGATTGGTAGGAGTGGTCAAGAATACCCCCTGGCCGGCAGAGACCAGAGACTGCTGCTGCTGTCGCTGTTCTTGAAACTCGTACTGAGTCACTTTGAGCTTGCCTGAAGCTGCTGGAGTATTCGAGGCCAAACCAATGATCGCCCCACCCCTGCTGCCACGCCCCCTACCACCCCCACGTCCATGGCTAAGGTGATGGACTCGAGAGGTCCTCTGTGTATGATTGGTACTAAGAGCCACTGACTGGTCCTTTCTCGGTCTCCCAGGACGTCGCTTTACCGGAGCTGAAGGTGCTGATGACAAATTTCCTCCTGGAGCCAAACTCTCTCCTCCCACGCCTAATGAAGATGGAGAAGGCAGGATGAAGCGAGGCTGGCGAGACCCACCTCCACCTGCCACTACGGGCTGGCCGCTTGCACCAAATTCATCAGACTTTTTTACCAAGGGAGGAGGTTCCCGTTTGACGAACTTGTCGGCTCCTTGGACCACACCCACTTTTGTGATATTTTGAGAATTGGAGGTGTTAAACTTGGGTGCCACAAGCACTGACGGGTCCTGGCTGTAGGGCTCAGCTTTAATCAGTGAGGGGGGTCTGGCCTGAGGAGAAACTAGAGGGGGTGGAGCCGATAGAGCGGTAGAGGAGGAGTTTTTGGTAGACACACTTGACTCCGTGTTATGTGTCAATCTTGGACGACCAACTGGTCGAGTTGCAGGAGACGTTCCTGAAGTTCTGCTATCTGCTCCACCACCACGCCCCCTTCTACCTCGGCCACGGCCGCTTCCACCCCCTCTTTTCCTCTGGTAAGGGACAGTATAATCCTCATCAGAATCAGAGGAGCTACTGCTCTTGCTGTATCCACTACCTATCACAGCTTCTTCTTCATCAATCTCTGCTTCCACCTTCTGTCCCAAATCCTCACCCACGCCCACCCAACTCTCCACCACCTCCCCATCCGACAAACCATCATCATAATCATACTCTGAATCGGAGTCTGAAGACATCTGGTGCCACTCCAACGCCTCTTCTCCCAAGGTAATGATGGCACATGGCTTGTAGTCATTGTCAGTGGGGATTCTGTCTGCTACTTCATATTCACTCACGGGCACACTGCTGCGACACATCTCTGGACCTAACTTGGGCTCTGGTAGATACTCAATATTCTGCAGAACAACACGAGGGATACGGTAGTGAATACAGTATGTATCAATTATACAAACTTCAAATGTTTTTTCAGCCTATTATACAAATAGTGATGCCTCATTTCAATATTGCTGACCTCACTACCTGACCAATGATAAAGCCCTCTCCTATGGAAGCGAGACCATGTAGTCCACTGAACCTGAGATGACCATGAAACCAGTTGAGACAAAAACTTTCCAGTCACATGAAATTAGTGGGCATGCCTATATTATATTTAATGCTCACCAGACACAACTTTACACCCACGTCATTATAAGCAAAACTAACAATTCTTTAATGGCTTGGCTTAATTATTTGCATGTTTATATTCTGAACATATTTATTAAAGGGGTATTGAAAAACTGACAAAACTGAGTGTCTGATTTATTCTTCTCTCACATGCATGTATCATGAGAATTAGTCATTCAATGACACACACTCCTACACTTGAAATAAGTAAGCACCCAAGTGGTTCTCGTACCACCAACTGCTAGAAAGTCAGCCACAAAATATCAGAACCACACAACAACTAATGAACTCTCCCTTACTTACTGCTTTACAGAAAACGTACCATAATGTTCTGTAAAACTTCTTCAACAGTCCGCCTTGGGTAGACACACTTCCTACGCCTTTACACATACATATGCACACAAAAAAATCTAACACAAAAAAATCAAACGTCATCACCATCATTACCTTCGTCGCTTCAAGCCTCTTCTACTACCAAAGCCTCGCCTCTTTCTGCTGACCACACCTTCCACAGTGGGTGCTACAGTTGCTGCACCAGAGGAATCTTTAGATATGATGCCAAGAAATCCACCACCTCCCTTCGAAGGATGCATATCTACCAGCTACAACCAACCACAACACACAGTCAAACATTAATGTACAATGGCCATGAACATTCAGTTCTGCACTGTGCACCCTACACCACTCATATGGTAAGGTGTGATCAAGAACAATACACTATCTTTTCTTTACCCACAATGAAAATTGTGCTACAGAGAAAAAAAAAAGGAAAAATAGAAACCTTTGACCAGAAGTATTTTACGAGGACTTATGAAGCCAACCAAGTCTTTGTTTAACCATTTCAAATGCAAACATTTACAGAGTTGGTAATGCAAGAAAAGTCCCCTACTTACTTAGCCTCTGCGCTACCCCAGAAACACTGTGACTTACACAACATCATAAGTATCTGTGTCTATGAATTCACATGTTTTAAGTTGCATGGTGATGGAGATGAGAGCTAAGTGCACTTCAAGTACTTAAATAGCACACATACTGAGCCTTATGAGTGCTTTCAAAATAAACTGCTACTTGTTCCTTCTACAAAACATGGGATAAGTCAATCATAGTATATTAAGCATGATCCTGTGATTATTTTGTCTAATAATTCAGTAAATTCAGGGACAGTAGTACTTGTAGTACAATTATATTTGTCAACTACAATTAATCAATAGTTATATTGAGTTCAACAATTCAAATACCTATTCTCTCTCTTACTGGCTCCTTAAAAATGATTACCAAAACATTATTCCTCCTTATCTTCATGCACGAAAATATAAATATAAACTTGTTACAGAGAGAGAGAGAGAGCTTGAGTCATAAATTTCCAGATTAGCCGTTCGTAATGTAACTATAATAATATGGATTAGGTTTCTGCCAGTTTCAATAAGACAATTTATTAGCGCAAGTTTAGCACCTCATAGTAATTAGCAGTGCACCAATTCAAATTTCACACCTTGATAAATGATGTGTGAATAGATCAACTTGTCTGGTACACAGCCATTCTGAAAATATAACTTCAAGTAAATTACTACAGAGCTGTTGAATGGTGGATATTGCACGGAAGCCTAATGATTGATATTTCACAGGACCCTAATGATTGTTTCTAACCACTAAATAAGCAAAAAGTACCTCCATTTTACACTGTACTACTTTCACATGCACATACACAAAACAACAACAACAACAACAACAACAACAACTAGTGTGAATCCTCACATTTTCAAAGTTTTGCTGAATTTCACACAACATTTTCCACCCCTAATAATCAGCAAAGTGTGCCTTATTGGTTATATTGACAAAGAAGCTAGCCATCTAATCTTTTAGGACAAAAATGTTTAATTAATAGAATCTAAAAAAAAAAAAAAGAGGCAGAGGGGGGGGGGGGGGGGGGGGGAACGGGGGGGGGGGGGGGGGGGGGGGGGGGGGGGGGGGGGGGGAACACAGCCGGGAGATGGGGTGAGAGGAGGAGATTGATGTGGTGGGAAGTTACTCTTTCCATTGATTATTGTTGTCCTACATACATATTACTGTCTACACACGCTTTGTTGTTAACGTAAAAGGTTAGTTGTGTAAACCACAGCCTTTGTGGGGGCCTCCAGTGTATAGAATTTCATCAAGAAGCCATGCTAAAGCTTCTTTAGAATAATAACTACCTCAAAAAGAAAACTGTTTATTAATTCAACCACATATTATCTTCAATTTCAATAATTATAGCTAGCTGAATTATCTTAGCTGTATTAAGTTTTAAACAACAGTCAGATGGGAAGGGGAGAAATTCACAAGAGTTATGACTATTAGTTGTTCAGCCATAAGCAGAGAACATAATGACCATTAATGACAAAACACATTACATTCTCTACATTCTACAAGACAAGGAAGACTGCCAGCCTATCACAGCCTAACAGATATTCCATACTTATTACTTTTAGCCAATTGTGGCTGTAAATGATAAAGCCCACTGAATTTGTGGGTCTAGGTATGATAAAGCTCACTGCATTTGTGGGTCTAGGTATGATAAAGCCCACTGGATTTGTGGGTCTAGCCACTGAATTTGTGGGTCTAGGTGTTGCTGTCTATCAAGTGGGTTAGACATGACAGAACTGTACTATAACTCACATTGTGGGTTTTCTTCAGATGCCAAACCAGTCCAGTCCTGCACTGAAATTTCTTCTCGCAAACCTCACATTTAAACTCTGGTGGGTTGGACTTATTGCAGCGTACGTAATGGTACTTCATTCCATTCACAGTGGTGCACTTGAATTCACATTCCTGTTTCAAAAACCAGCAGTAACTCAATACTAGCAGTAACTCTCAATAAAATGTGGTAAACACTCAAAGATTTAAAGGAACTATACAATAGAGCATAACAATTCTGCAGCACCAGATGCAAAAATAAAGAAATTAAGTCTATCTCTCACAGAGCAGAAGAATATGTGACTAGCTATACTCACTTTATAATTGGGGCACTTGATCACTTTATTGTCCTTCATTTCTTGTCTCCAACTGGGAAGGAAGTATTTGTACTCATCCTGCAGAAACATTACCTCACTAATACCTCTCACTTACTAGAGAATATCCAAATGAATACAAAATTCCCAACAGTTAGCTAGTGATAGTCAGGCTACTTCCAGCTAATTTAGACAGCTAAACTGCAGAAATATCTATGAGAGCTGCCTGGTTAGTTTAGCTAGACAATTTTTATTTACTTAAAAGTCTAGTCCAAGCCAGGTGTGACAAATAAGTCCACCATTTTTTCAGAAAGCCAACTCCTCTCAGCACAAGGCAGGCTAGGTTCAAAGGTCATCCAAATTGAAGTGGTTAGTCAAGTGGTAGATTTAGTGGTTTGGCTGAGTTTGTCTACATAGCAACACACTTGGAGTCAACATAACTTGAGTTTCAATTGTGTGACTACGTGTTTAGTCTCTATACAGGCAATTACAACTATATATTGCCTGGACATTCAAACACTACAAGCTTAATCTGCTGTGTTTCAAACATCTGGCAGGTAAATAGAAAGACTGTCTTAGCTACCAAAGAATTATTCAGCCTTCGTGTCAATTTGTGGTTTTACACAGGGATGTGTTTGTAACCTGTGCTATCCCCTACCACACCGGCAAGCAATCAATTATTATTCTTACTGGGTATTCTATAGATGGAATATTTACAGCTTTCCCCCCTTTCTTTTCTTTGTTTCTTCTTCTTCCTTTCTTTTTCTTGATCTCTTCTCTAACTTCTGTTCTCTCATTCTCCTCTCCCTCTTTATTTTGCTTTGCCGTACTGTTGCTATCCATCTTGCTCTGCTCATCTTCTCCATCACTGTTTCCTTCCTTTTCCTCCTCATCTTTCTCTTCCTCGCCAGTTTCCTCTTCCTCTTCCCCAGCATCACTGTCATCAGTACTGCTTGTTGGCAGCTTGACACCTTTGACCTGTGACATTCCACCATTCTCAGACTTTAGTTTACTCCTGTGAAGAAACTTCCTTGTAGCCTTTCCCCCAGTTACTCTGGCCACGCCCTTCACTTCGTTCTTATCACTGTTGCTTGTCTCTTCGTCTACGTCCATACACTCAGGTGCACGCTGTGGAGAAAGTGAATTTGGAGATCCTTTACCAGAACTCTTGGAGATGGACTTGCGCTGAGTTTGTTTGAGAGGTGGTGGGTTGTTTGCTAGAATGATGGCAGTCATAGTAGACAGAGCTGTGCTACGTTGGGGGCGCCCAGAAGGCTCTGACTGCACAGAAAGATTAGAGAGAGAGAGAGGGGGGCGGGGGCAGCAACAATAGAACAGTGTATGTAGAGTACAATTGGTTTTACAGTACTAAATTATCATTACTACATGAAAAAGAATACACTCGTGGGTGGCAATTACAGTTTGGGTAATACAAACTAACATTACACAGATAAAATAAAATAATTCTGAGATGCTTATCACCAGATCTGATAGTCCTGCATAAATCAACCTTCCAACTTGGACCACATACTCTAAAGTTTTGTTTCTGGTGCTGTGTGCATTTGTGGGTAACTTGTGGTTTTTACATGAAACTCTTTCACTGACCAAATCTAACCTATCACACAATAAAGTAGTTAGAATGGAGCAGACAACACTCCGTATTCAGGGTTTCATACTGAGGGTGACTGGCCCTAATATGTCCCAGTCTCCCTCCTCCACCCCAGAATTTGTGATATAATACATTCACTAAAGTTGAATTATATGAGTAGTAAGACTATTAAATCATGCATGTGACCAAACACTAATCAGTGTATGGTATACACTTTTATGGTATGCTATGAGCTTTAAAAATTGGGTGTGGCTAATTAATTACATGCAGTGTCTCCCATAATGAGACATCCTGTATAAGACCTTGGTATGGTATTTTCATGAAGAAACATTAACATCCAATCGTTGAAAGAGAACATAGCTGAAGATTCGAACACTAGAATGGTTTCAAGTGTTGCCAGTATCACTAGGTCTGTGTTCTGGGATACTACTTGTGTATGTACCATTCTCACTCCTCATCTCACCACTAATACAGTATAAGCCAGCAGACTAAAGAATTCAGGCTTGCAGCCTGACATTTTAAAGAATGGGCTCACCAAGGTTGATAGGCATGACTGAAATGGCCTATATAGAAGGAAATGTGTCAAATATTCTTCAATGTTATTCCCTTAATTTTCATTTCAATGTTAGCTTCTAGCTATCCATTTATGTTGTTACAAAGGTCTAATATTACAATTAAGCCAAATCAATAAAATAAAAGTATGTTTTTGAAAGGTTTAAAAGATTACTACAACAAAATAGCTGGTAAGTTTGCACAGCCAATTGAGTGACTGTATTGATTTATAATGACTGAACTGAAGAACAGGCTATGTATATATGCATGATGTGTATAATAGTTGATTCTCCATTGTATAAACAGTCAACTAATGTATGAAAAAAGGGGAGGGGGGCTCATGTAAGCTCATGTGACGTTTCCATGCCTATGGGCGTGTACAACTGAGGAAGATTACATAATTTTATTGTTTGTTTGTTTGTTTGTTTTTGTTTTTGTTTTTGTTTTTTGTTGTTGTTTTTTGGGGGGGGGTAGGGGGAGAGGACTTTCTAATGAATAGTAGTAAGTAGAAAATGAGTACACAAAGAGTGAGAGGGGGCAGAATTCAAAACTTTGAATATTGTAAGAAATAGTTTATAAACTCATGCACGCTAAAATGTGTGAAATGAGCCACAGATCATGTCTCTATTACAGGATGAGTAGTTCACAGCTAGTTTGCCTAGTGCTATTTCAATTACAACTATTGCTACTAATTCCAAATACCATGATTACCAGTGCTATCACTCATACAAATCTGGTAGCTATTAGCTCAAGTAGCAGGACAACAATTTGACAATGACAACACGATTCATAGAACAAGGGATGGCAACATATATAATTCTAGATGATACACTTATTAATACCATTCAAGCTTCACAAATGAACTGACAGTCCTATGCTTACTTGACTCCACCCACCTACCTTGAGTTCCTCCACTGGCGTTCCATGGCTGCTGGCCATGTGGTAATTGAGACCTGTTTTGCTCTCGTATGAGCGGGAGCAAAGGTCACATTTAAATTGAGGGGATTTCCCTGTGCAGCGGACATAGTGGTACTGCATACCACCGACACTGCCACACTTAAATTGACATCGCTGGAAGAAAAAAAGACAAAATAGGATGAGCATGTATTTAGCTACATAATTTACACTTTTATCATTGCCAATAGAAAAATGGCAAATGTAACGAGGTAATATTAGGGGCGCGTAGCCGATAATTGAGTATGAGTTAAATGTACACAAGCGTGTGGTCAAGAGCAGGTGTAATCTACCCTCTATCCTCTCTACAGTGGGCTATCAGTCATGAGTGTCAGTGATGGGATTGAAAACACTTTACTGGATAAAATAGTTGCAAACCAGAACCTGTTGTTGTTGTCATGGGCCACAAGAATCATTACTCAGAGAAATTACGGAAAAAGCAATTATCTAAATACTGATTCAGTGGTTATTAATAATAATAATGTCTAATTGTGTTTAGGAGTCATAAGAGTTGACAGCTACCATTAGCTGGACCAGCTCACTCAATGTATGTGCTCAAGCACTATACTAGATGATTTATATACCTCATAATTTGGGCATTTGAGTAGCAACTTCTTGGATTTCTTGAGGGCATTCTTCCACTGCAGTTTCAACTCTGAAAATTTTTCCTAAACAAAAAAAAGTTACGTTATAAATCATTAGAAATCACACTAATAACATGCTATATTGAAAGTAAGAGTCCAATTTAACTTTTGTGCTCGCAAATAATTTTTAACTTCAATTCTTGTATAATTTAAATCCCTGGAATAACTCGTGGGGAAAGGAGAAAGAGGAGGTGGGAGGAAAGGGAGGGCAGGGGCGGGATTCTGAAGAGCAACCGTATGGTTTCTGGTGTCATTTCACCATCTAAAGCCTTAAACAATAATTAGCTTCTTTTTTAAGTAGTTTATTTAAACACCGCTCAAGTTCTTTACCAACTTTTACCAACCATAGCCTGAATGTATAGAACATGACAAATAAAAAAAAGACTAGTTCACTTTTTTTGGAGGGAACAGTTTGCTAGCTCAACCAAATGCCACAGAAACTTGAATGCTGAGTGAATGTACTGAATAGATGTCAAAGTCCTGTGCAGAATGTCACATGCTGCTCTCTAAACTAAAGCTGTGAAGTAAAAATTAACAAGAAAAATAACCTTTGTTTTGTGTTAGAAATTTTGTAAGGACTGTCATCATAAAATGAAGATTAATCCACTCGACATGCTGCAATACATTATAATGAATTCAACTTTCGCATAGGAATAAATTAATGACTTTTTAGTAGTTCAAGAAATTGGCCCATTTCCACATAACTTTGTAGTTGTCAGAGGCAGAAGGCAACATATCCATCCATTACCAGCCAATGTCTCACTGCATCACCATACCAACAGTGCTTAGCTTAGCAGAGTCATGCAATGCCATTCTTGTCACATCACTCATGTGTCAGAGGAGTGGCTAAGTGAACCCAGTAATCTTCACCCTCATTATGATGGTTGAAACTATAATAGTCTTATGACATGAGCAAACACAGACATCTTTTAGTGATGAAACTATTGAAGAAAGTTTGTGACTAGTGCTGAACAAAGCTCCAGTGTGTGTGTGTGCATTGTGTATGTATGTATGTGCGTGCATGTGTGTTTATGTGTGTGCATGTATGTTTGTGTGTGTGTGTGTGTGCGTGCGTTTGTGCATGCATATGAAGTGTGTTGCTTTTATTTATACATTTACTCGGTGCCATTAAAGGGATGTTCCAGTCTGGGCTTCATCTCTTTGTGTCAATAAATGATCAGTGTTTATTTTATTGATTGGTATGAGCAGTAAGAGGAAACAACACATTGACAATGTGTTCATTTTGTGGTTCTCTAATCTGGACTATTTTAACTACTAGGTAAATAAATAAAAAAAAGTTAATTACTGTTACTATAGTAAGTGATTGGAAGTCTTTTGACCTAATTTTGTTTTTGCCCTTCAAAAATTTAACAATTCACTTTCAAGGACAATTTACTTCTTCGAAATAATTACAATTGGTAAAATATACGTCCTAGAATTTTTATCAGTGGAAAGTTCTCCCAAAAGTAACAGTGGATAAGGTAATGAGCTATTTATTTAATGAGGTGAATTATTATTGAACAAGTAAGTGAATTAGGTAAGTTACTTATTTGAATTGAACAAAGAGAAAACAGTTCAAAATAACCACCCTTACCCCCCACCCTTACAATATTATAATATAAATAAATAAACTTACTTGGAAATCCTCACCATCTTCACCAACATAGCTGCACTCAGAGTCTGACATGACTTACTCTCAGTCTTTATTACTTGACCACACACATCTGTGCAATGTCAGAAGAAAGGAAAGTTAAAAAGGTGATAGTGTCCAATAGAGATGTATGAGTAAGCGGGAATTAGTTCATCAATCAGTTCTGTGGCCATTATCCTTAGTTGGTTCAAACACACACACACACACACACACACACAC
>WLWI01002956.1_pt1 | contig 14650 bp, 12 predicted proteins | sample 6701501 | NCBI WGS metagenome assembly WLWI01 (sample SAMN12718690, study PRJNA515312) | sponge metagenome | isolation source: marine sponge | host: Mycale hentscheli | place: New Zealand: South Island, Marlborough, Capsize Point | collected 2014-11-01
CAACGCATTGGGCACCTGTGTATGCAATCTGAAGGTTCTAGCTATAAAGTAACTATTTTTAAAAATTCGGAGAAGCCAACCGGTCTTCACCCGCTTTTAAGCGGGATTGGGAACGAAAGGGTTAAACCACAACCATAATGGTCTAGTGATCCTGACCATCTTCATTGTGTGGAGCACAGTTATTATTTACACTAGAATATTAACATGGAGAAGGCTTGTTCTGTTGTTTTAAATGGTTTCCCGACCTAACTATCTGTGTTTACAGCTCAGTGGCTTGCTGTAGCTATACTTAACCTTCATACTTACTTTTGTCTCCTTTCGTGTGACCTCTCTGTAAGCAGCAGCTATTTATGCCATGTGGCAGGATCATATGAGTATTAACACCTTCCCACCACCTTGAGGTACACATCTGCCAATAATCACTGATTACTAATCAATATTTAATATCTGTTCCCATAATGCAATTTAAATGCAACAATTTCTTGTTCTCAATAGTAATCATTGTGAAAGTACATGCCACACTTCCCACGGAATGAATCTACAATGTCTCTATAGCCAATAATATTCTCAAGGACATACTCTAACTGTGTGCTAAATTTCATGCTTTAATCATCAAAGGCACAATTCCAGTAAATTTTGCACATATCAACTGGACTATAAAGACATTTTAGATGATCTCAAGAAAAACTTCCACAACAAGCTTCAGGAAAGTTTTCCAAACACAAGACTTATACTGTTAGAAAGAAGAAAAGCTATAAGACTAATCAGAATTTAACTTGCACCTTGCAACAGATTAAGAAAATTTGTGGTTAAAATTTTTTACAATAGAGTTTAGTCCATGTAACACTTCCTGTGTCTGCATTGAAAAGACTGCTGGCTTCTGGACTGCAATATGACTATATCAGTATTGGTCTACTTACATAAAGTTAATATCGTTACAATGGACATACTATGTAGAAATAAAAATTCACTTGCTGCCACTAGATGGTCACGCTCACCTGGCAGAGCAAGGATGTAAGCAGGCACTGTGAGCTGTGCAAGCAAAGCTCCTGGAGCTGGGCTAGGAACTTGCAGGAGAAAGACCATTCCTCACAGAAGTCCCACCTGGACTATTGCGCTGTTTTGTGAGAAAAGGCTTTGAATTTTCACTCGAGCAAATACCAGGTTCCCAATCACAGCTGGGTGGACTTGGTGGGGCTGGCGGGAGGCATTTTAAAAACCAGATCGAAAATTGCCTGAGTTGGGCTTGAACTCAGGACTTCATGCCCTGAGCCAAGAACACAACCATTACACAACTTAGCCACATACCTAGACAAACACACACTTAATATATGTATATATATATATATATATATATAATATTATATATATATATTATATATATAATATATATAATTTTTTTTTTTTTAACAGCATTTTAATGTTACCTTGGTTGTTCTGTTTATAGTATTCATTTTTACAGGACCACCATTCATTTCTCCTGAAGCAAATGTATGGGTCCTGTACACAACTCTATATTAAACTTGAGCATACCCATTACTACTGCATCATCAGTGTGTTTGGAAAACATTACTGCCACTTTATCAGCCAGGAATTCAACAACCACAAGTGAAGAAACAAAATTAGTAGAAATCACCGATCCTTCTTCAGTTATTTCTTTTGATGGACTCAACTTCTGTAATTACATGTATGGCTATTCAGTGATGGGATTAGGATTTCTTAATACTGAATTAGTCTATGGACAGGTCAACATTGCTCTCTCGGGTATTTAAATATTGTCGTTGATTTGTTGTTATTTTTATTGCTTGTAAGGTTGATCCAATATACATCATTATACCTACGTATATGTAGATGCAGTGTGTATGTTTTGGCATAGAATTAGAGTAATTGGAATTAGTTTATATAGTTTAGTGCACTGTGCAATACAACAATCTTTTTACACTATTCCTTGTACAACTTTACACTTAAATACTTGCTAAACTCAACCTTACGTAATGGGGCTATAATTCAGTAACACTCATTTATGATTGCTTCAATGTATTTTTTTTTTTTAGTTGTTCTTAGAAAATGGCAACAAGTGCACCACTAGAAGCATTTGTTTGTTGTTATTGGTGTTTTTGTTATTATAATTCTTTCTCATAAAATACAAAAGAAAGAACAAAGAAAAAGTTAAGTCTCCTTAAACCTAACTTTAACCATAAGCCATTCCAGTTTTAAGTTTACTCCGCTTGATAGATTGCATTATCACTGAGTTGAAGGCAGAGATGCTGAAAACTGTACAGGAGAGTTTGCTAATGTCTTTTTTTCGGCATAATTGTTGGTAACATCTTCATTAGATATTTTCAGGACCACCATGGAGTTGCAGAATCTATGGTAAATGGTGGTGTCCGTAACTCTGATTTTTTTAAATTAATTTATTTATTTTTTACACTGTAGCCACTGCTTTAGATTGCACCTTTAAATCGCCATAGCCATACAATGGATGAAGTTAGTGTTGGCCTGGTATATTCAGTATAACTTTTTAAATCATACAAATTTCAGTCATAATTTTCATTATCTTCTGCCTGGTACCCATCAAATGATGCTCTTTCAAAACTCCTAATTCTCCTATTGTTGCTAGTGAATTATTTGATCTTTTTTTTTTTTCCTCAATGGACAAGACAGTTTTCTTCATTTGATTGATTCATACTAATGACTATTAAGGCAGTGCCTGTTGGGTATTTAAGATCTCTAAAGTCCACAACTTAGAGGTTCTACTGTACATAAAGCATAAATTTATGTAATGATGATGTAGCTGCTCCTTGGGGTGTAACTTTCATAAACTGACGTTACTTAGCCAAGGTGCGAAGGACTAGGTATCACAACACTATCCTGCCTGGGATCTAGTCCAATTCTGAGTGTGTAGTGCAAGAGCTGTAGCAAACTCTGACTCAGACAGTTTTTTACATGAGCACACCATTTGCTATATGTTTATATTTCTATGTATGTAAATACATTTATGTATGTTTCAAAGAGTGTTAATTAGTACATTCTTTAAAATTGTTGGTGAGCGAGACACTATACAGTGGTGTCAAATTGAGAATACTTGTTTGTATATGTGTGGACATACAATGGGGATGCAGGGGGGTTCCAAGGTTTCCAGAAAGTAGTCAGAGAAATGTATTTTGTGTGTGTGTGTAATTTTAAGCTAGACAAATTATAATTTTTGCAAACTTTATAATTGATTGTAGATCTTTCAAAGAAACAAACAAGCAAACCTGTTAAGTGAGATCCTGGACTAGCCACCAATCCATCCCATATATTCCCATTGTAATTCCCCCTGCATCCCATGGAAAGCATCTAGGTGGTTCCTGCCCCCTGAATGATGCCTCCTAAAACTATGTGAGCAGGATCTGAGACTTTAACTTATGGCAAACTAAATGAATCTTACTCTTACAGTGATTTAAGGAGATGTTTTGGCATGGGTGGGCAAGGGCATCTGTTTTGTGGCTTGCAAATGTTCATGTGAGAAATCACGTTTTTAAATTGTGCCAAATAATTGTGAGGTGCTGCTTCAGCCCCACTTCCTACGCCATTGCTTTGTATAAAAATTTTGTAGTCAATTTTTATCAGATTCTGTCTTGTATGAATTACTTGTGCACCATGACTCGATTGCCATTTGTACTGAAACAATCACCAGTTTATTTTATTTTATTAAATTTAATAATACTACATGTACAAATTATTCAATGATGGGATTGGGGTTCCTCAACACTGAATGGTTCATTGACCTTGTCAGCATTTCTCCTTCAGGTATTTAAGATGTTGTTGTTTTTATTTTTATTTTAATCCCACAAACAAGTGAATTTTATGGCTCATTATTTAAATAAACCTTATCGTTGTAGTTTTATTCAGTTTTGTTTAGTGGATTATGCAATACAATACTCTTCTAATGGTGTTAATTGTACACATCAATTAATCATAAGGCACAGATTCATACTACAGTTGAGAGTCTATTTCAACTTTTTTTTGTTGTCTCTACATGATTTGTTTTGTTCTTAGTAATTAGAAGCTATGTACATGTAATTACTAGGGATTAAATAATAATGTAAGCTCTATTTTGGAATAAGTATTGGTTTGTTCGCAAAATAGAGCTAAAGTACCTTTTGTCTAACTGTGATAATTTTTAAGTAACCTAATATCCTAGAATGGCTAAACTACATTGCAGAAAACATCTTTTATATTATCATTCTTTCTCATTCCATAAATATAATATTATAATTTCACACAAATTTAGCATAAAATAAATTTTCCAATCGGTTGATATGAATATCTTACTGAGAACTTGATGGCACCCATTTATTCATGCAAAATACAAGACGTTGTTACATCAAAACTGGGTATCCAAAACACGTCAATTTTCACAGTGCATAATTAAAAGCACTATCACTGAGTTTAGCTGAAAAACCTGAACCATAACCTTTTTAAATTAAGTGTGTTATTTTTAATAAAATGTATCTCCAATGATATTCGTCAAAGCTAAGTATTTAGGTTCTCTAAACAGTAGCTACACTGTGGCTTACTTACTATGCACAAACACACCATTAATAACACTAATGGTGTACTTGGGCATAGTGAGCATGCTACAGTCTAGTACTGTTCAAAAAACATTTTTTTATATACATGTGAATTGGCAACCATGTTAGAAGTTCTCCAAATTTCATATTTTAGCCATAATGTGAACTGTTACTGATGGAAGTGACCATAACATTTAGTTCACTGCATTCTCTTATACATTATTGAGATCCAAACAAGTACCATATTGTCCCTGGTTTTATGTGATCACAATCATTGATAAAATATCTTGTGCTGCTGTATTCTTAATTTAGTACATCAAGCACCACAAAGTGGTGGGGTACTTGCTAGTGTTTACATAATTACTTATTCCATTTTTGGCAGAAGTTCTATTATTGTTATAATATTATAATATTTCTGTTATGTTGCAGCTGATGTTACACCTATTAATGTAACACGTAAAGGAGATGATGTCACAATTGCAGTAGATGTTGTATTTGATGACTGTCCTGATTCAATGGTACTAGTTGTTAGAAGTAATGGAGATAACCGGACGATTGAAGTAGGGAGGAATCAAACTTTACAATTTACAGATACTTCTGACTCACTTGAAATCTGTACTGTGTATATAATATTAAACTCTGGATTAATCTTTGGAGCTGGTTCTTTTGAATGTGACAAAGGTATGGCCATGCTCACAGCTTTGGAACATTGTGTTATTACGATTATATCAGCAATGTAATCATTACGATAACCAATTACATAGCTAGCAAAAGTAGTCATTACAAGTACAATTGTTAATTAAGTTGCCTCAAGAAATTGTGGTGATTAAAGATACAACAATTAATCAATAATTATAGGTGGTAAAATTGTATTTAATAACTTTTTGTGGTCACCCACCAAGTGCGAAACCACATTATTACTGACTAGGACACTATACTAGAAAATGTGAGTCCACTATCTGAATAATTGTGATGCATAAATGATTTATGATGCAAGTAATGAATGAATATTGTACAGGCTCACTCTTAAAAGTACCCATCATAAGGAGTGATAATTGCCATATAATTACAGCAAAAACGATAAATATTTTTGAAAATTTTTTGAGTTCTTACTTTCAAAGGCTTAGAAATTGTATGTATTACTTAAAACTTGAGAGTGATAAATTATGAATTATTTGGTACGATTGCCTAAAGGTCAATTTGTGAGAGAAGTGAATTTATTTTGTCTTTATGGTAAATTAATACTCAATCCTAAATATAGAGCGTTTCTGCACTCTTTGATATATGCTCAAGCACATCACTTAATATTTATGCATCACTACTACAATTTGACATCAATAAATGATTTGTGCTTAAAATTTAAGTAGAAATGTATTATAGAATCAGTGTTGTCAGTTTATAGCCAAAATATCAAGCAATATCCCTCAAAGTTTTTGTGTCATAGCTCAAGTAGCTAATCTGTAAGGCTTCTAATGCATTTCTCATGCACATATGATTGCATACGTACATATCAACATACATACATACATACATACATACATATATACATACATACATACAATACATACACAAACACATACATACACACATAAGTACATGCATACATACATGCATACATAAATGCATACTTTATTTTTGAGCTGATTATTCTTAATCTTGACTACTTGCAAGGAGCTTCTCCAGCTTATTGAAGATGAAGTATTCTTGCCATTTTGTACCCTGCAATTAGGTGTAATAATATTAAGCAGCTAATAATTATTATGATGATAATGGTGATGATGATAATAATAATAATAATAATAATAATAATAATAATAATAATAATAAGAGTAATCATAATAACAACAGTTATAGTAAAACAATTTTTTATTTACTTTACAATGCTTTACCTTAATAATACCTCTATCTAATTATAAGGCATAGCTATGGAATAAAGAGGGTGGTAGCCCCCTTATAGGCAATAGTAAATACTGTGGACTATAATAATGATAAAGAAATGTGCCTTGAAATTTATTTTGCAGCTATAATTAATGCATTAACCAGAAAATATCAAAATCCATAAGCTGTAGTGATGTTGTTGAATGTTCATCTAGCACAATTTTTTTACAATCATCTTTACAAAAACGAGTCATCATTCACATTCCTCCTTCTCTTTGACCCCATTTATCACTCTAAAGTAAGTATCTAGCTATAATCATGTATACTGAAATTATTAAGCATACAAATTCCTTTCTCATCTTCCCAATTTATGTTCAGTCATTCACTTATATTCACATGCATTTATTTTTAATTAGAATCGTTTGAAGATTCGAATACTTAATGCATTGAATTAACATACTTGCAGAGAACTACTCTAGTACATGTATATTTTGATAAAGAAATTGTCTATTAATCTCAAATAATACAATGTTAAGGGTTAGTGTATTACTCTGATTAAAAAAACTGTTTCAATATACAAAATATGGTACTTTTTTCATTATTATATATTTAGTTAAACTTAAAATTGTTGTATGTTTACAGCTGATGCAGTTGTGACCAGTACTCATGAAATGACAGACTACATGGATAGTCCTTCACAGCCATATCAATGCTGGTCATGTGTAGGAGGATTACTTGGAGTAGTAGCAGTTAGTACTGTAATATTTACTGTACTAGTATCTATTATCATAGCACAAGGATACACAATAAAGTAACTGTTTGCTTTGTTAGCACTCCTTTTTTGTATATAGTATTGATGTGCACAATTTTTTAAGGGCTCATGAGTATTATATTAGCTATATATACATGCACATAATGATTAATTGAAAAGTAGATTCCCAATAATATTTTTGAGCTTATTTTAATCTACATATCTTTATACATAAAAATACTACGAATAGTATATTGGCTGCAAGAACAGGTTCAGTCATCAAAGTGTCTATAGTATTGCACTGTCTTTGTTGTTGTTTCTAAGAACAGTATATTTTGATGATGTAATGTAATTATTAGTTTTTAAGATTATCTGATGGAAATAATATAGCAATACTAATAATCTTGATAAATAATATTAAATCTTTAAAAAATGTCTATTTTATATAAAAAAAGCTAGCTATAATTATGAGAGAATTTAATTCAAAGATAATTAATATATGCAACATAATTATAATAATGTTACCTTAGAGTATGTCATATTATTTAGTTATCTTCGTTTTCTTTCATGATAAAAGTATGGCTGTATGTTGTACAGAGCACAACAAAGGAGAATAAAAAATAACAATAATAATAGCAAGCATAAATTGGACACCGAATTGATGCTTAAAAATATAAATATGTCACGTATAAAAGAAGGAAGTCAAGATGATAGAGAAGTAATAATGGAAGATTGTGTAGCATACGGAGAAGTTTCTGCTCAAACTGGTGGGCATATAACTTCTTTACAGAGGCAGGCAGACAACACTGGAGTTTATGAAGTTGTATAATGCATATTTTTTTTCTTGCATGTCAAATTACCTTATATTATACTAGGAAAAATTAAGTCTATGCTATTTTTGATTTTGTTTTGTGATCAGTGACTTTCAATATTTTTATGTAGTTTTGTAGCTAGAAAATTTTGATTCAAAATTGATAAATCTTTATGGAACTCTTTAAATAATCTATATAACTAGAAAATGCTCGTGTAGCATTGGTTGGGCGAGCGAGGTTCTGGGGAAATGTTGACACTTTCAATTGCATTGGGGTAGTTTGATTTGAATTTGCATTGGTTTTCTTCCTACAGGTTGCCAAATCTGAATTCACATCTCATTATTAGTAGTAGAATATGTAATGACATGTAAAGGGGGAAATGATGATTGGTAAAGGGTAAAGAATGATACTCCTCATGATAAAGTAACAATTGGTAAAGGGTAAAGAATGGTACTCCTTCTGGAATGCGCACGCGTTTAAACGACGACGGACGACGTATTCAGGATTTCCATAGACTACATCTTAAAGTTGCTCGCTCGCTTCGCTCGCTCGCCAATAATACGTTTGATAGTAGGACAGAGCATTCAGAAGCAGGAGAGGTAGAAAAGAGCTGAAGAAAGGAAAAGTGGGGGATAAGAAAAGCTGAGATAGTTCAGAAAAAAGAGAGCAGTAGAGGGAAACTTCTTTAAGCTTAACCAATGACAGATAATGATAACTGAGCAAGATAACTTATGCTACTGCATTCTTACTTTGAAATACGTCTAGCGCCACTGTGTGGTGGGGTACTTGCTAGTATTTTTTTTTTTTTTAAAGGGAGAGTTGTAACACTTTTCAATGCATCGCTTTTGAAAATATAGCTAGCACAGTAGTGTTGTCACAATTGTAAATATATGGAAATATGACTTATGATGATCAACTCAATCTTTTCAATGAAATATCCTGAATGATGGGTTTCATTCTGTAAAATAGTGTTACCTAATAATTATTAATAATTCTATTGGCTGAACACATAATAATATACTTCAAAAAAATTTCCAATAAATTGTGATGGCTATAGAAAGAACACATGAGAAAGGTTCCATAACATAGGATTTGCTGGGCTAAACAGAACAATAAAAATAATTAGCTATAGAGAAGTAATTTGTTGCATAGGCAGTATGAATGGAACAATATACCATGGCCGGACAGGGCAAATTTTTTTTTTACTTACTTTAGACTTAGAAAATTTTCTGACCTCAGGTAACAAGGAAATCACACCCAATCCACATGCATGGGTAAAGGTTTCAGGTGTAGTTCTTTTAATTTGACTGATTTAGTATGGCTTATGGAGTAGCACAAAGCTTAATTTGCCGGCAGTCTGCGGAACTGAAAAACATCCTTATTGATGGTGCTGTCATTGACAGAATTCTCGGTGGATTAGAGAACCTACTAGGAATTGGCTCTGTAATGAAGTAAATTATGCACTCCGGCAATTAAGTTCCACTTTTCTATCTTCTTTCTTTTGACTAAGTTATTGATATTGTTGCTAGCAAAACAAATTGAAAATTCTGTCCTTTAACACTGCAATTGATAGAGTTCCAATTCTTGGCAATGCATTTAATATTGTTTACTTTATTAATAAAGGGAGTTAATGGAATTCTAGCAAGAATTCTTTACTATGCTCAAAAAGATGGTTATGGGAAGTTTTGTTTTTGTTTTTTTAATTATTATTATTTTTGTTTATTCCACTTATATGGTGTGCTACTTTAGAAGGTCTACCCATTTAGTTCATATTTCTATGAACGATTGAGAAGAAATTTTGATTATGCATGTGCTGTGGCGAGCAAAATTCTGGTCAAAGCAATTATTTATATCTATTGTAGTGCTACATTTATTTCTTGTATTCATCTGCAGCCTGACATAAAAAGTATAAAGAAATGATCAATTTCAATTTGCATAAATTTTCACTGGATGGAAGTAGTATGCAGATATCAGCAAGAAGATGGTCCAATCTTGCAAAGGTTTTTTCTCTCCCCATTTTGGTACTGTATCTCCTGTTTTCTGTAGGTTATTAAGGTTGATGAGTGCTAGAACAAACATTTGTAGCTGAGATAAAGTCATTTTTTTACATCAAGATTAATAATTATATATGTTAGCCACAAAATTTTCAGTCAGTTTCTACAGTATGTATACCCAAAGAATTTGGATTGGAAGATGTGTATGCAAAAGAGGTACATTTTTAACATTCTGTAGTGTACACATACAAATTAAAGAAGTTTAAAAGAAGTAGCTACGTTTAAACATTGGAAACCTTTTGAAAAAAGTCTGCCTTCAAATTTAATTGAATATTACGTTGAGTAGTTAAGATGACTGAGGTTTATTATTATTGCAGAATTTCCCAAAACAAACTAATTCATATGACTGCGGAGTTTTAATGATCAAGATTTGGATTTTTTGTTGCGATCATTGCTTCATTGTCTTTTTATTCCTTTTTTGGAGCACAAATCACTCATGAAAAGACAATCAGATCACACCAGGTAGCAATTCACTTCTGATTGAATAACTCTCTAATGTTTCACTGTGTTGTATTCTTAACAAAAATATATTTTTTAATTTTTAATATTTGAATAAATATTTTTTGTAGCGTGGCTACAATTTTATATTTGTATAAGGCGTGTGATGCAGAAATTTTCAGCAAATCCGCAAAGGCTGGTACTACTATGCTGGTACTACTATGCCAGTACACAAAGGACTAAAAGTCATATCAACATTATGTTGCCTCAGATTGTGTCAGATTCTAGTGCACAGTGCAGGTAACTATGTCTACAAACCCCTGACTCAAACAATATACACTTTGGAGATTACAAGAGACAATTGTGGTGTATATAGGCTAGCTTTTCTGCCATGCACAAGCACATCATTTGCATTATATATATTATATAGTACTTATTACATGAGTCAGAAATGGCAATAAAAAACCCTGATTGCCTATAATATCTGGCTTGCAATTCTGCAGACACTATACCTGTACTTCTTAAGTATAAGTTTTCATAATAAGAGAGACTGCATATTAATGTGTGTGTGCTGAGGGTTAACTCTATGATGCTTCATTGTAATAGTAGTACAATTCAATAATTTGCCATTGTGTTTATAATGGAAAGACTTCTCTTTTTTTTTAATGTTGCAAATATCATTTTAAAATTTAAAAGGCAAGCACGATGAAAAATATTTCCCAATTTTTTTATTTATGATAGTTTTATGTGTACAATATATAACCCAATGAAATTACTATTTGAGAAATCCTCACCTTGGAGATATAACCAAGATAATATTTACCACGTGTTGTGGGCGGGGCTTAGTGATGATGTATATAGGGAAACAGTTGAGCTTGGTTTGCTTAGTAAGTCTTGGCTATGGGCTTCTTTTAGTTAGCTAGCAATGTCTGATGAGTCTGAGGCAGAAGTAAACTAGCCACTACAGCTCATCAGAGACAGTTATGGTGGTCAACAAATTAGCTATTAAGATCACATGTAGTACCAGTGGTGGTTTCAAATTTAAGATATGAATGTAACACAATTTTCACATGAATCTGCACTTTCTTTAATGAAAATTCCTTCACTACTCTATATAAGTCCAGCTACGTTGTTCGTAACATTTTCCCAGCTATTCTTTAGAAGCAACATTGAGCAAATGATCAAAATAATGTATAAGTTAAAAATTACTACTATTGTGTGATAACTTTCAAAATCTTGAGGTCAGCAGGTCATTTGTACACAACAGTGACAAATGTAATGAATAGTTCAGAGTCCAATGTCATTACACTTACAAATAGTGAGGACCCTGTCAGTCCAAACATATTACCGTTCCTTGCACATGAAATCCAAAATGATGATTAGCTAAGTTCATGCTACCTTTAACTGAGGTGTATTCTTATTATTTCATATTAGATACTATGTTATAGATGCGTTATATTATAGAGCCTAACTTATACTATGGATGAATGACAGATGAACAGACGATCAGAGAGACGGAAATACATATAGATATATAAATAGATAAAGGGTATTAGCTACTTAATAAGTACATAATAATTTTGTTTTGCTCAGATGTGTATTACTAATCTCATGTAACATTATTTCAATGAAACACTCAAAAAAATAATATACAAAATGATTGTGTATGTGTGGATGAGCTCAACATAATTAACTACTTTGATTCGTGACAATATTACTACCTAAGAGTTAGCAATAAAAAAAAATTAAGTTATATATATATTGCGAACAGTTACAACTAGCTATCTACTATGATAGACAAAAAAAAAGAAAGAAAAACTAACACAGCTTAGTCCGTATATGTATTATTGTGTTCTTAGACTCTGTCGTAGTAGCCTTCCATTTCTGTATTCCCATTTTTATTTGACATGCTAATAGTCCCATAAGCCAAACAAGAATCCATTACAACCTTGCCCTCTTCTTCCTGAATGTTATGGCTGCTGATGTTACGATCTTTAGTCTTCACAAAATCATTCTTTTTTCCAGTAGTTTCCCTTAACCTATATATTATATATAATATATATATATATCATGTAATTGAACTCAGGTACTCCCTTAGATACTAATACAAATCAATCTACTCAATATTTTACTATATCACATCCTTATTCTCTAAGTGTCACTGCATCCCCTTGGGGTTATTTCCAATTTTTCTGTTTTCATAATAAATTTTCATAGTAAATAAAAATACATCATTTTGACATAGCTATCTATATGTGTTATTCTTTTATCTGTGCATTACTACTATTATTATTGTGTCTTTAGATGCAGTGGACATCGTCAAACTGTGTTAGTGTAGCTGTAGGGAAACCAATATTAGCTAATTATACAACCACTGAGTGTTGTTCCAGCAAACAAGTACTGAGCCATCATGTCTTGATTTGCAGTACTACTTGATGAAGTACTAGAAATTGAAGGCTCAGGCATCCTGTATGAGCTTAAGATACCAGACATATCCCTTAGTTGTTCTAATGAGGCCTTTTTGTAACTGTTTAGACTTTTGCAGATTTTTGTGTCCAGCTAATTGAATAATTTGAATTTCTGGTACATTATTTTTTGTGAGACAAGTCACCAATCGAGCTGCTTCAATTTTTCCCATAAGGATGCAATTTTGGTGTCTCCGTGGATACTGTACACCTTGTGTAATTATTGGGACAAATGGTGGTCTAAACTTCTTTGAAATGAAGTGAGAGTATCTGGCTTGTACAGTGTATTATCACTCTTCCTCACTTTACAGAAAAAATGTCCCTTTTTTTCGCCTATTTTTCTGTACTGCCTAACTGACTTTGCACCAAGTTCCTCAAATCTTATATTGCCTTCTGTTTTGTATTATAAATATTGGTTAGTCAACAAAATTTTCCAGTTCTTGATCATTTAAACATACAGAATTCAGTGATTAATCTGTTTGTCCTCTGTCGTGAACTGGATTAGCATCAATCCTGTCTGTGATGAGTTCCCGTTAGTGTTCGAATTCCATCTCAATTCATTTTAAGGACTATACATCATTGAAGAACCCCAGTAATGAAGCATCTTCAGCCATAATGTTTGATAAGAAGTTTAGTAATTCAGTGAAATGTTTCAAAATGTTTTTGCTAAGAACTAGTTAGCGCATGCGTACATGATAAATAGGTTATACATTGAATGCCGCAAAAATCACTCATCTGTCAGGGTATTGGCACTTGTGCCTACACTTGTGCCAGTACTACGGACAGACTCATGATATTTCATGGTATTCAATGTACAGCCTATATATACATAATATTTATTCCACCCTAGATATCTTCACAATGACATTTTTATGGTTGTTATTTCACTCTATACTGCTCAAGCCCTTGTAGCTAGTTGTAGCATTACTGACCAAGTTTACCACTTTTCTTTTATAGCTACAATCCTCTGGTGAGCCTACCCAACCACTGCAGGTTTAGGGAACCCCTACAGCTAACTTTATAATATGGTGTGAGTTAAGGTCCTAGTACAAACTATAGTATTGAAGATATATAGGGTAGAATTAACTACTTATTTCGTCAGAGTGATATGGCAAGATATTTCACCTTCAGGCTATATTTTCATTCACCTCTGGCTCATGAAAATAAATTAGCCTGCTCTTGAAATATTTCACCTTATCATACTCTGATTTGCCTTTGGCTTGTGAAAAATAAATTAGCCTGCTCATGAAATATTTTGTCATATCACACTCTGACTCATGTAATAAACTCAAGGTATGTCTATTATTTATACATAAAATTGAAAAAATAAATGTTATTAGCTATAATTTCTTTCTCAGCCTTTTTTTTTTCTTTTTTACTCATTAGATGTATTCTCTCTCTTTCACAGGCTTTTAAAAAAATACAGAATTAAAAATATTTGGTCGCCACCGGGAATTGAACCCAGGACCGCTTGCTTAATGCACAAGCGCTCTGCCATTGAGCTATATCATTCAGTTGGCAAACAGACACTCCAATTCTGTATTATACTGTTAAGAAATTATGTGATAAATCAGGGTTTCATCTAGTGGGGGTGCAGGGGGGGAAACTTCCCCCCCAAAGTCCTCAACTTCCCCCCCAAATTCCTCAACTCCCTCCCCAAAAGAAAATATTCAGATAGATGATGTCATCTTAAAAT
>WLWI01002957.1_pt1 | contig 14647 bp, 11 predicted proteins | sample 6701501 | NCBI WGS metagenome assembly WLWI01 (sample SAMN12718690, study PRJNA515312) | sponge metagenome | isolation source: marine sponge | host: Mycale hentscheli | place: New Zealand: South Island, Marlborough, Capsize Point | collected 2014-11-01
GGGATGAGTGAATCTAGTCACTTGAGTGGTGGTATCCCATGTAGCGCTGTGTCAAAGGAGGAAGTGGTGGTGGTGATAATATCGAGGGATTGGGAGGTCTAATTAAGAAATACTTAGTGGGTTGTGGAGCTTTGATTCTTATTCTGGTCTGATTTCTGGGAACTTGAGGTGTGTGGTTGGTGTGCTTCAGGCATTGTGACCTGCTATTATGTGACAGGTGGTTCCATGTAACCACTTTTTCCTCACCAAATGAACCAATGGTTGTGCAATAATCACTTATCTGTAGTAGCTGATACATCCATAGCCTGTACACTGTGGATTGGTTAAATAGTAATAATTAACCTTCAGTGTGCATGCGAGAGAGGGTTACAGCACTCAGTTTGTCAATCACACAACAAAAAGCGGATCTCGAAGATGACAGCCTCCCGAAGGTTGTAACAGACATTAAAAAGTTGCACTGGACATTTAAGTCCCTTTAATGTGGCCAGAATTTTTAGTTTTGACTTATTTTTTCTTAAAAAGCTAGTTTATTTGCCATACGATCGTAAGCGGTTGTTGGCAACGCCCCCTGTAGTCATGCTGTACTCAATGAGTAAATAATTTCTTTTCTACCTGCAGTAGTTTTGCATTACACTATTTCTCGGTGTACCAGAGTGCTTGGAGTTTCCCGTTGAAACCACTGGTGAGGTGAGTGTTACTTGTATGCTAAGCTTCTCTTACAATGTCTACTGTTTCATTGCACGAGTTGCATATCAACTTACTCAAGCTTTACACATCGACTTGCATGAACTACACATTGCTGTATTGATGACTACTCGAAATACATTATTCTTTTGGTCCTTGTAATAGCAAAGCTAGTGTATAGTAGCATTGAGAGTTCACACTCTTGCTGCTTCATTTTAAATGCAATGCCTGTGTGACTTATGATATTTTTTTTTATATTAATTAAAAAAATTTTTTTTTTCATTGTTAGCTATAGTATGGGATGTAGTCCAGGCTATATTATATCTGTAGATTGTTAGTTTCAGCTGCTAGTTAGTAAGTAGATAAATGCTGGTTAAATAGATGTTTATGTTAGTCAACAAATGGCTTGATTGATACAGAAAAAGCTAGTAGATTAGAATTGGCTGATATGCCTCAGTAGTATGTACAGTTCTATTAATAACTTAGGAAATACCTTCATGCGGTACATTTATGTCTAGTCTATAATTTTTTGGTGTCTCTTGGTATCAGTTTAATAGGGTAACTATTTGAAGAATTATAGTGTTACAGTCATGGCTTAAGTAAGTCGACACCATTGACAGTGTAAATTGAGAGCCAGGTCTATTTAAAATGCTTTATTGGAGTAACATTCACAATGCAGTTTATTGTGAGGAAGGACCAACAAGACCTTCTACGTCTGTATGTTTGCTGTTATAAATACATATTTTATTATCATTTAAAATTTCTTTCTTAACTGCGGTACATGTGCCTTTGTAGCTTCTAATGAAATATTACTCGCGATATTAGTTTAGAGTTTCCCATATAAATGTCTTACTGATTATTACTGTATTCTAGTATGTTAAATTTTTTATTATTTTTATTATTCATTATTATTATTATTATTATTATTATGGAGAAGGAATAGCATATTTTAGTTTTTCCCCAGGTAATTGCATTAGTATGTGTGTTCCCTTTTTATTTCCTCATGTTCCATGGTATTAAAAAAAGCAAGCCAATTTGTCTTTAATTGCTATAATATAATGAAATTTATTTCATTACATGAAACAAGCCAGTGCAGTCTGAACAATAATTTGTTTTCCAATAAATATTAAGTTATGCAGTTCGTGGCTGTGTAATAGTCTTGATGGATGGATTTCAAGCTGGCTAAATTATATAGGAACAGTAGTAATTATATGAAAATATAGATTCTAAATTTCGGATGTATTCGTTCAATTGTCTAAGCTATCCTATGTTTACTATTTTCATCGTATTTCTTTCAGGTCACGCCCCTCCACTCCCGATATCTGGCTCCGCCTACTCTGGATACCAGTATTCTGCACACTCGGCGACCTCAGGTGCCACATCCACTACAACATCTTCCCAGTATCCTTACTACTACGCCACGCCTTCTTCAGCCCCTCCTCCCGCCTCATCGTCCCAGTCAAGTTCGTACCAGGCTGGATGGAATGCCAGCAATAGTTATGCACCGCCAGTGGCACCTTCTGTACACCCAGCAACTGGCGCTAATCACAGCTACAGTTACGGGTCAAGTGCGGCCAGTCAAAGTGCATCATCGGTAGTCAGTCAGTCACAATACCCAACGACGCAAGCCTCTTACCAGAGTGGCGTTCCTGCACTGCCTCCTCCCCCGGTCATGCCATCCTATCCTCCTCCTCCTACAGCAGTAGCAGCTACAGGTTCTCAGTATCAATATGGGACTGTCCCTCCGCCTGTCCCTCCCCCAGGGTTTCCTCCCATCCCACCCCCTCCTATTCCTCCAGTCGCGGCACCAGCCCCTAAACCTCCGTCGAATCAGGCTGCTTACGGAACTCCTGCCATAGGGCAGTCTCAGTACTCTACACCCGTCGCTCCTGCTCAAGGCTCCTCCCCCGCCACTTCGTATGGTGCAGGAACTGCTACTACGTCAAGTTATTGGAACTGGTCAAACCAGCCTTCGTATCAAGCAACGCAGGCCTCTACCGCCACAACTGCCGCCTACTGGGACTGGTCCAACCAAACCACAGCTCAGGCTTGGTCTACACAAGCTTCAACGCAAGCTTGGTCCAACCCATCTACTGCCCAGAGTGCGACTGATTCGTCTGCAACTACGTCTTCCTACTGGGGGTGGTCAACCCAGTCCTCTTACCAAGCACCGGCCCAAACCGGGCAATATTCCAGTGTGACCACGCCCTCTTATTGGCAGTCTGCGAACCCAACCCAAGCTGCCGCTCCGCAGACTTCTAGCGTGACAACTTCGTCGTATTGGAACTGGTCATCGCAGGCTAGTAGTCAGACGGCACAAGCACCTTCTGTGGTGTCCTCTGCAGGTGTCACTCCCTCCTACTGGCAGTCCAATCAGAATCAGGCTACCACGACTTCATATTGGAATTGGAACTCTCAATCAGCTAATCAGACTTACTCTACTCCAGCCCAGACTGCAACTAGTGCTACTACCCCGTGGAATAATTGGACGCAGCCCGATCACCAACCCCCGCCCCCTCCTGCGGCTGTTTCAACCGGAGGAACGTCCCAATGGAGCAGTTGGTCTCAGCCTGCTCAACCCCCTCAGGGCGTGTCTCAAGCTGGAGCCACGCCCCAGTGGAATACTTGGACGTCTACAGCTAATCAGACTCCTGCTGCTGCACCTCCTCCAGCCCCAAGTGCAGGGTACACGCCCCCTCCGTGGAACAACAACAATACCTGGTCTACCCAGTCAGCCGGACAAGGATACTCAGCCCCGCCTATCACTTCAAGCATGACCACGCCTCCTTATTGGCAATCATCCAATCAGGGGCAAGCCCCTCCTTCAGCTCCTTGGAATGCCAGCAATCCATCGCAGCCTGCTACAGTGACCACGCCCACCCCATGGAACCAGGGAACCCAGCAGCAACCACCGCCAACTGGACCTCCTCGTGCACCTCTTCTTCCCCTCCCAACACCACACCTCCCTCCATCAAACTTCAATCAGCCATCTGTTCAAGCTCCACCCCCTAGATCTGGTCAGTCATCTCAATTACCTCCGTGGAAGCGAAACAACGAATCCAAGCCCCGCCAGCCTCCGCCCTTTGCCATGCTCCCTCTGCCAGACTTATCGTCTGAAGTTGTGCCCCCTCAAGCACAAAGTCGCAGCAGTGATTCAATAGAAGAGGCTAACGCCTCACAATCTGAGGAAACTCTTGCTACTGGTCAGGATGCCCAACACACTGACAGGGTAAGTCTTATTATATAACTATTAGTTTCATCACACACTTTTCATTATGGTTGCATATAATGCCTTTCTTTTTTGTTTTCTTCTTTTCTTCTTTTTTTTTCTTTTTTTGTTGATACTAATTGCTATCTCAAGGAAGGGATGGGTCTTTGATCGATGTAGTAACACTAAGAGAGTATCGTCTTTGGGTGTAAACAATTGGGCTTTGCAAGGTATTTGATTGCTAAAGCAATGTTGAAGTACTGTAATATTTATGAAGTTAGAGACAAAATGCATAACTTGATTTATGCATAAAGTAAGTTTTAGCTGGAGAAGATAGTTAATGTTAACCATCATACACATTTAGGATAGACGAGAAATGACTTTTTAGCTGTCTAATACATAACATGGAGTTCCCAACTATTTTAGCACACATGTATAACATTGGTGTCCAGAAATACCATAAATTGTCCGTCCGGTCCCATGGGATCAGGGGACACATAATAATCAAGCAAAGTTCGGAGTTGCTTCTGATGTTTATAGCCTGTATTTGTATTGGGTGAACCAATCATGCCCATTGTATTTGATTTGACATTCTCACCAATTTCATTTACTATAATTACATAGCTAAAGCATACCCTTTTGTTTTGTGTTTTTCTTAATTGAAGTTTCTGCTATGATGTTAGTGAAGCACCAGGTAGTGTGGTGTTGTACACAGGTCCTGCCAAATCATGGCAGCATTCGGCCACGGATTAGAAAACTGACAGGTTTGTGTGTGTGCACCAACCTATCCTGGTGGTTTCGATGTGGTGTTTATTCAGTGTGGTGTTTGCAAGGCTGTGATGATCTCGAACACAATGATATTAATTTGGAATGATAAAGTTTTAATGTTTACATATTTGTGCCTATTTTTTGTTGTGCATACAGGTGTGTGTGTCTCACTTTGTGTTGTGTGATTATGAGGCAATGATTATAAGGCATTGATTATGTTATGGCCAGTTGGTGCAGGTAATTATTGTAGCTATGATATTAATGTAGCTCTATGACACTGGCTTGTTGGAGACAGTGTCGTGCCCTATTTGGGATTCCAATGGCAAGTGCATTATCATTGGGGATAATTCTTTGGAAAATTCAGGGTTTCATACAGGATTTTTCGCTGAGGGTGATACTTAGCCATACCTTTTTTGTAATCTATACTACTTTGATGCACATGTCTTTACACTAATTAGTATTTGGTCTCACACACGTGATGTTATACTAGATCAATCCATTTTTGCCTTTGTGTATGTAGTATATTTTTTTAAAGCGTGAAAAAGTTTTTTTTGAGCTACTGTAATGGCAAGCTGTGTGAAACACATGTATGAGGGATTAGTTATATATTATAATAGGAATGTTGCAATGCAGATGAATGTCTATAGGAGTCCAGCCACAACACAGGCACAGCTTGTGTTTTTGTTTATGTGGTTATGTTGTATGTAGCTTTCTTTTTTACTCTACCATGAATCGACTAGACACTTGGCAGCTCATCCAGCTACGTTTTCTGGACTGGTCTGACCTTTCACCTTGTTTTAGTTGCACTAATGGAGACCTCATCAATGCCAGGAGGTCTTTGACAAGTGTGTTGCAACAAACTACTGCCTCAGGGCTGGCAAGGTGATGAAGACTTCTTTTCTGATGCTCCATTATCTGCCAGGTCTGCCTCAGACCAAGCTGCTCTTTGATGTGCCAAGCTGGAGTCTTCATCCGGATTGTAGTGGCACATATTTACCGAGAAGTGCAGTGGTAGATTAAAAATAAATCCCTCGTGTTCCCCTTTCCGTCCCTGTACATCAAGTGCTACACACGCACGAATAGCTGCTTGTGTAACGCTCATTGCATCATTAGTGGAGGCGTGTGTCTGTTGTGTTGTTTTGTTCTGGTACAACTGATCCATAGTGTTTGTGAAGCCAGCATGCAAGGCTACCGTGGTGGTATCACTGCTCTTTATCAATGGGAAGCTGTAGGCTTGGTTTGTGTCTTAAAATGCTGGGCATGAGTGTGGAAAGGTTTATATACTATGGTAATAGCGACTTAATAGAAACTTCAGATTATTATTTTTTAACATTCTGTGCTTCTGTTTATATATTTCGGAAGGGAAATGGCTTATATCCTTTCAGACTTAAGAGTCAATTTCCACTTGATGTACGGCAAAGATTCCCACTAATCAACCAATATGTGGTAGACGAACTCCTCCCCTTTTCAGTCATCTGCTGGCCATTTCATGTAACAGACCAAAATTTCTCACGTCTTAGTTATATTCCTTTAACCTCAAATTGTAATTCAATTTCATTGTATCAAACAGTCTAGTAAATTCAGAGACCTACCCGTGACTAACGCACTCGTGTACGTTTAATTTAGTAATTAGCAGACTTAAGGATCATGTAACTTTAATGCTGAGAGGTGACTTGGAACTTGTCAGTTTCAATGTATGGGGCACCAGTAATGTGAAGTATTTTCTTTTGGTGAAGTATTGAATTACAAAAACTTACAAATATTATTATTATTGTTGTTGTTGTTGTTGTTGTTATTGCTAGTACTTATTGTTATTATAATTACTATTACTGGTATTATTATCGTTAATGATATTAACCTTCAGTACACACATGTGTAGGATATACCAGTTCAACTTTGTATGGCTTACCTTAAAAGAATTAAAGCAACGAACTGATATTGCCATAATGCTATAGTTTCACGTGATATATCCCTCAATTCACATTGGGATTGCATGACTATGATTTTTAAAATCAACTATCATTTCAACTGACCCATAGTATGATACCTAAATCAATATTGTTATTGTTGAGTTCAAAAGTAGTTTAAATTTAAATTGTTTCCCCCCCATATTTTTCACTCTTAAGTTTACTGCAAATTCATATTCTTTCCATTTTGTGTATGTATTAAAAATAAAAAGTCAAAACTTAAAAAAATGAAACTAAAACAAACTCATGTATTGAAGTGTTACTATGAATATACTGTCTGTCCATGTGATAGAATGTGGAAGCATCTGGAGATGAGCCACACGGACATTCAGAGAGTGGAGGCAAGCCTGGAGACAGTGCAGCTACTTCACACTTTGGGCCGTCTCATCTTCCCAGGGGGCCTCTGTTTCGACCTCACTCCGGCCAACGACCATTTGAGCCACGATCGAGGGGACTAGGTCGTGGAGAGACTTTTTTCGGTTCCAGAAACGAGCGTCCTTGGTTCCGAAGGGGTGGAGGTTTTCAACAGCGTGGACCAAGAGGTCCCCAAGAACCTTCGTACAGGGGTATGAGACCTCATCCAGTTCAGGGCACATCAGTGATGGACTCTGAACCTCACCATCCTCCCCGAGATTGCCCTCCTCCTGGGATGCTTGAATCTCGAGACGACGCTGAACACTTCGGACATCGCGACGGGCCACCGTTCATGCCTAGAGGAGACCAACAGTTTAACCGTGGCGCAAGGTTCTTCCCTAGAGACCCCAGATCAAGGTTTGACCGCCCACGACATCCCCGAGACAAAGGTAACCGTCCCCCGTTGCTTAGGGGTCCTCCTGAAGACGGAGTTAGATTTGGGGGACATCCGCGTGGTGGTCCTCGCGGGTTTCGTCCACCCTTTCACCCACGTGGGGAGCCACGCCCCCCGATGTTTCATCAAGAGGATTCTCGTAAGCGTAAGCATTCTTGGGTTTCTGATCAGTTCAATGAAGGGTTCGAGCAGGACCCTGGTGAAAAGTTTCCTTACGGACCAGAAAGAGAAAAATCTTATGAAGAAAGTGCTAATGGTGGCATAGAGGAGCAGACAGAACCTCAAGGTGATCTTAAAGACCAAAACCCTGATGGAGAATCATCTGTTTCAGAAGGGCAGGCTCAAAAAGGCCAAGGTGAAGACAAGATTCCTTCTCTGTTTGCTAATCTCCCCATTCGTAATGCAGACCAGCAACACAATGATAAAACTCCCAATGAAGATGGGTTCGGTGGGGGGAGTCAGGATGAGCTGGATGGTGATAAAGGCATGCATGGTGATCAAGAAATGCCTCTGCCTAAGAGACATGCATTTGCTGTTGGCAGTGATGATCAGGATGGAATGACTGCAGGCGATGGTGTGGAGGGAGAAGAGGCTCGTGGCAACGAAGGAATGGGTGGCCAAGGAGATCAACAAGGTGGGAGGAGGCCTAAAGAAAATTTCAGGGGGCGTGGATTTAGGGGACGTCCTCGTGGTAATAAAGGAGTAGGTGGACGCTTTCAGCGACCCCATTGGCGACATCCTTTACCAGATAGCGGTGAACATCCGCCTGATCTAGAGGACATGCCTCCAGATCACATGGAACCCCCACCTGATTTTAGAGGACCTCCTAGGAGTTATTTAGGTCCGCGTGGTCGTCCTCGAGGGTACAGAGGTCATCCTAGAGGTCGTATGGGTCCACCTATGGACGATCGAGACTTTCATCCAGATTTCATGCATCCTATGGATCGTATGGGACCCCCTGACGACCACATGGGACCCCCGGACGACCACATGGGACCCCCGGACGATCACATGGGACCGCCGTGGGAAGGAAGAAGACCTCTGAGGGACCACATGGCACCTCCTGGAGACTTCATGCCACACGATGACTATGGGCCAGAGGAGATGAGGGGCCCTCCTCCTGAGTTCAGAGAGATGGGACCCCCTCATGGACCTCCTCATGGTCCACCTCACTTCCATCACAGAGACTACCATCACGGAGAAGAGGATTTCCCTCCTGACATGCCCCCTAGGCGTGGTCCCAGAGATGAACTCTTTAATGATAGGGGTCCAGATTTCCCTCCTGGAGAAGGCCCCGGTAGGTTTGATGATCGAGACTATCCTGATCGAGGCCGGCCTTTCAGCAGAGACATTGATAGGCTGGATGAGGAGAGAGAGAGGGAAGCTGGCCTTCGGTTCTTTGGTGCAGATCACTATAGGGATGAACCTGGTCGCTATGGAGATCGACTGGAGAGAAGGGACTTTCCTCCGCAGGAGCGAGTATCGTTTGGAGGCTTGAAGTTTGAAAGCCATGACTGGAACCATGGTGCAAGTCCTCACCATGGTAAGTGGGAGGGGGAAGGAGGAATAGATTGTGACTGCTTAAAGCTTGAGTTTGAGTTGTGGATACTTGTGTTGATTTCCATTTCTATTCAAAGTCTTAATTTGGTTCCAATTTCCAAGATTATTCATCTTGTGTAATATAACATGTATGAAGATTTATGCCTTTAGAGGTGTCTCAGGAGTTTCACTTTCTACCATTCTATTGCCCACCTTTGCTGTCCATTGTCCACAGATATTCCTGTAGGTTTCCTTGAATGCTTAAGAAGGAGAGAAGCTAGTCTTAAGCTACTGTGTGTTAGCATGGCCATGGGTCACACTTGTATAGCTGCCCTGGGTGGCTTCTGTATCCCATTACAGTGTTGTGGTCACTTGTAAGGTCTTTTCAAGTGCTTAGTGATGCATAATGCTGTGTTGTGGTTGTCATGTGACGTTTCCATGACTTCTACATGTGTCCATAATCAAGATTGCAGATACAGTCGCATCTGTTGTTTTTTTATTAGGTCCTGAGTTCTCGAGACCAGACCCTCATGGGCGACGCCCTCCCCATGAGCCTGAGGGCGATTTCCCACCTCCCAGAGGTAAAGTACTCACACTCCTCTCTTTCATCTCGGAGTTGAAGTGATGTCATAATTATCTGTTGTTGTTTGTTTCTGATTTTGTAGATGGAGTGGATGAAGAGCCGCTAGCCACGCCCTCAGTCCTACCGGAGCCCACAGTGGTGTCCGCGGAAAAGATATTTGAGATGCCAGACAGACTCAACAGACCGAGTCACGTGAGTGATCCAATGAGGTGTAGCAGGAGAAGGAATATGAAGTATATCCTGTGCACAGCCAAAGTGACTGTTCTACGGCACTAAAAGATAATCCCTTAACAGCATACTAATGACACTTGAGCCTTTGAATAAGCCTGCAACGGGAGATTGGGCCGCTAATAATTGTTATTGTCACGCTAACTTCATAGTTTTTTTTTGGTTTTTTTGTGTGTGTATGTTCTAATATTTGTGCTTTACGCACGTGCCATTATTTCTGGTGCTTTTAAGTACTTTAAGGGTGCAGTACCACTGGAACCTGTGGTAATTAAAGCCGCCTGTGATCTAATCTACTCTCCGCGAACTGATGCGCACAATTTGAACACGTACCAATTAACTGTAGCAGACTATTTACCACAAAGAGCTTTCACCTCAAAAGACTACCAGTACTGTAGGGCAGAAGCAGTAGTGTAGATATTAATAAATTTTTTGTTCACTTTCTAAGAAAGAATTACAAAACAATAATATAAAATCATAACTCCATAGTAGCAGGTCCATAATCAAATACAATATAGAATGAACAAAATCAAAGGTTCTGAAGTGTGCAATACTATCAAGGGGATCCAAGGACCTGTGCCTTCTCATTGACCTCTCCACTGGAGAGCCATGTCCTCTCTTCTAAATAACCAGGATATAGTAATCTTCCCTTCAGGAGGCATGACTTCTTAGGGGAGCCGAAGGTCTACTATTCTCTCCTCTGGAGAACAAGGAAGCCATGTCTTCTGCTTGGCACTTTTGTTGTGAACCTGCCAGTTGTACCCTAGAACCAAGGAGTTGTGTCTCTCTTATACTCATAATGGGAGCTCATCTATTTCTATAAAGAACATGCGAGCATAAATCAATAAATGTAATAATTCACATTTTCTTTTAATAATATATAATTATTTATTCTTCACAACAGTAACAGGAATGGAAAAAATTAGCACCAAAAACTCCTGAGAAGTTGAAGTTAACACACTGAAACTGCTTCTAACTTCTACCCGCTTCACTAACCTTCTGTCAAGCTCTCCAAAGAAGATACCAAAGCAGATTCTCCCTCCAAGTCGCAGCTGTGAGCCATGATATATCTATTCTAAACGAGTGACTCCAGGCGCCATTAATATGCCGCCGCTTCTTCACCGTCTAGGACTCTACAGTACATTCCAGAAGTCTATTCTACTCTTCCCCGTCGGGCTCACTCGCTCAGTAACTTTTCTTCAGTGGTTGCTTACCAGTTCTAATTAGAGCCACCATCACCCGGAATTTTTCCCACAATAAATTGCACGCTCTGAGTTGTGGGGCGGGGTTAAAGACTCAAATGAATGCGAATCAGTAGTTAGCTTCGTATCTAAAAATTGAAATTCAGAAGTACTGGATGGCCAGAATGAGCTCATATTTTGTACCCGGGGTACACGCCACATTTAAAAAAACATTACAAGTTTTAAAATAGGATACAAAAAATTATAATAATATAAAAATATGGCATTGTAATGTTGTCGGGAAGCCCGTAGGCTATCGCTGGAAGGAAAAAAATCGACGTCGTAACTGCAATGGTTGGCCTTGAATTTCACTGAATAGCCGTAAAGTTTGTACTGTTGTTTCTCCATTCCTGGTCGGTCTTTTTTCTTGAAACTTGGTTTATAAGAGCTGTCTGTTTCAACTGAAACAACAAAGTAAGCGCACGTTGAACAGATACTAAATTGCAAGTTGTTAGACCTGATGTTTATACATGGCTGACTAGGCAGAGGTACAACTAGTATAACTGCATCTCTAGGTAGCTGCTAATGATAATAAGGTTTCGTCACCGCCTGGCTGTAGAATTGTTGAATTTGATTGCATTATAGACGTAGATGCCAAGGCTGGAGTTCCCACTCTGTTTCAACAAGTTGGACTTTAAAGTGTTGTGCATGGCTGGGAATCCATTCATTGACTTCTAGAAGGTGTATTTAACTCGCAGGCTGGCGAAATTTATTCACTCTCGCCTTTAAAAAAAATACTGGCTACCTCCCTGCTTTGCGTGAAATAAACTGTATGCAGACTATTAGAGGAAATATGACATGCATAATTCCAAGTTATGATACGTAATAATGATATGATTTGTTTGCATGTAAATTCTAGGAAAGCGTGACTGGACACTTGCAAACATAAAGCATCACACGCTAATCTTTGCATCATGAATTAAAAAAAAATTTTTTTTGCTATTTACTAGTATTTAATTATTTATGTAGTTGAAAGAACTGTTTCTGAGTGGTGAACATCTTGCATGGCATCTTATTAAAGTTTGTGTTGTTGTTTTTACCGTATAATTAGATTGTGATCATCCTTCGTGGACTTCCTGGCTCTGGTAAAAGTCATGTGGCCAAGATCATTAAGGTACATACAATCTTACAGACTATCTTCACTATTAGGCTATGGTTGTGTGTTCATGTTATATTCCTAGCTGCAAATTATAGGAGTAAGCCTACGTATGGTGTACTCCCAATAGTGCTATTGAATACAAAAATATTGATTTCGATTCATTTGGGGCTCTATTATGTGTGTGTTTGCATGCATGTGTGTGTGTGTGTGTGTTTGTTTGCATGTGTATGTGTGTGTTTGCATGCATATGTGTATGTGTGTGTTTGCATGCAAATGTGTATGTGTGTGTTTGCATGCATGTGTGTATGTGTGTGTTTGCATGCAAATGTGTATGTGTGTGTTTGCATGCATGTGTGCGCGTGTGTATGCATGTGTAGGATAAGGAAGTAAGTCATGATGGCCAGCCTCCCAGGATACTTGCTCTGGACTCCTACTTCATCAACGAGGTGGAGAAAACCGACAAGGATCCAGTCACTGGGAGAAGGTGGGTATGTCAGTATTGCATGACTATTGTTACAGACAGGTGCATGCATGCATGTGTGTGGGTGCATGTATAGTTTTGTAGTTAATAATTTGGTGGAGTAGGGAAGTGGTAGAACTTTCTCTTCAAGTTTGTATGGCATAGCTCAACATTCCCCTGACCCTCCCACCTTGGCCAATGTTTTAGCATCATCTAAGGGAACACCAGACTTACCTAATGGCAGCTTTGTTGTTGTTGTTGTTGTTGTTGTTAACGTTATTGTTTTTTAAGTTGTTGAATTTGAAATAGCCTGCAGGATCTCGTCTCTGTGAGGGTTAATACTATTGCATTAAAAAAAAAATTACAGTGTGACTATACTAATTGTCAGTTTGTGTGCTTGTAACCATTTTCTGCTTAACGATCAAGTCACAAGCATGTTCAATATTTGACATGGATACTAGAACCAGGGAAAACGTACTGTTCATATGAAGTACTGATCAAGTGTACAGTTCGCAGACCTGAGAGGCAGACACCAGATCACAGTGAAGTGGTGCAGGGTTTGTATGGGAGAGGAGAGGGTGCCATTTGACACGTTTCTCCTAATTGTACTAGTGGATGAAGTTCCTGTGGGAACTTGCTATTTGAACAGAGGCCTTGGTAATCTAATGCAAGCATCTAAAGTTGATGCTGATCACTGGTAATAGGGCCTAAGAGGTCTGGAAATACCTGTTGTTCTTGTAATCATGATCGCATTGATGAGTTGGGCACTTGGGTTTAACCTTTGAATAATTTTGGCTACATCACTTAGTGAGAGGCATGTAAAATGGGCGTGGCTAGTAACTGGCTCCTTTTTTCTTAACGAACTTTGTATTTCCTGAAATCAATTTTTATTTTTTTCACTCCATTGCGTAATGAGAATTGATAAGTATTCATCATCATACTTACTATATACTACTTAATAGTAATAGCAAATTTTCTCGTTCTAACAGCCAATATTATGTTAATTAAAACTTAACGAACATGATATTGGCTGTTAGAACAAGATAATTTGCTATTATTATAATTATTTTAGCCGAGAATGACTGAATTATATGCTACTTATGCTATTTACTGTGTTAAGGGTGCTGTGACACCGCCCACGCAAATATTCACAATAATTGGATTTTGGTTGCTAGGGATTACTAACTTTTTTCTTGGTGTTTGTAGAGCTCCAACTAAGGGTGGATCCTAAAGAGGGCCTTGGGAGCCTGTTTCGTTCAAGTTACGAGCTCCTCAGCCTCAAGTATATAATCCACAACTCCTCCGCGGGTGCCGTCGCTGACGAGCCAATTCTTCATCTACTGCTACATTTGTTGATTGTCTTCAAAACCTTCACTGTACTTTTTCTCAATTCTGCTTTGTTTGGTCTAGAACATTTTGTAGCTAAGGTCATAGTCAACCTGTGTACGAAGTTTGGAGTCATTTCTACGCTTAGTTTCTGAAAAGTAACACAAAATAGACTCCAGGACTTAAAAATTAGTCTACGCGATCTTTTGACAGAGACTTGATTGCATTCAAACCACACCCACAACAGATTCAATTGATTCCCTCGGGAAAGTGAGTTCCAGGTGCTCTCTAACTTTCGGGCGCCTACCGGTTAGCAAACCGGTTTTCTGGCCACCTCTCCCTCAGGATGATAAGCCCTACTGAAACGAGTGTGAGGAGATTATTGTAGTCTTGTTAATAGTGTTTTTCTCTGCATGGTCAGGTAAGGGAAGGCTTTTATCAAGCTATAAGATGCATATTCAGTGTGTGTGTGTACCTATAATAGATTAGTTAACCATTTTTGCTGCTGGAAAACTCTACAGTTTCAGTTTATGTACAGTTTTCTGTACTTAGCTATTCACTTCATTAGTTTATTCATCTTTACTTAGCTATCTACATCACAAAATATTCATCTTTATTAGGTACTGAACAGAGCCTGATAACTGTTGCCACATAGAAAATGCATTAAACTAAACAGGATGTGGCTTAGGGCAATATTTTTCCATATCACCTGTGTTCATAGTTATTACGTTGGGTTATT
>WLWI01002960.1_pt1 | contig 14644 bp, 12 predicted proteins | sample 6701501 | NCBI WGS metagenome assembly WLWI01 (sample SAMN12718690, study PRJNA515312) | sponge metagenome | isolation source: marine sponge | host: Mycale hentscheli | place: New Zealand: South Island, Marlborough, Capsize Point | collected 2014-11-01
CCCTCTCTCACAAAAATAACTCCCCCCCCCCCCCCCCCCCCCCCCCCCCCCCCTCTCCCCCCCCCCCCCCCCCCCCCCCCCCCCCCCCCCCCCCCCCCCCCCCCCCTGATCCCAATTTGTTCTCTCACCTTCGCTCCTGTATATAAACCATCCATTGGTGGCCTCCCCCTGCCTTCCCGCCCACTCCCTCCCCCTCATCCCCTCACTGTGTGGGCTTCAGAAGCCCGTGCTAGTATTTTTCCTACTCTGCAGTCCATTCATGTGATGCATGAATTCCTTCAACATATCACTCCACAACAAAGACATGGAGTACAACCGCCTTGAAGGATTGCCTGGTACATTGCATCTGTCGTTTCATCAAGTGAATGCTATCCCAGGTCTGTTGTGAACAAGCGAGTATTGTGTGGGCGGAGCATGTATTCTGCTCACTCTGCTACCAGGAACCAAGCTCTACATGTGCATGTTGAATGTATACATGGTGTAGCTTCACTCTCTCTCTTTCCTACTGTGATTCCTTCTTATAATTTATTTATATCTGAATAAATTGTCTTTTATAATAATAGCAATTTTTCTCTCCTAACAGCCAATATTGTTAATTAAAACTTAACCTGACATTTCGACTTCTTGCCAAGAAAATTTGCTATTATTACAGCTGAGAATAATTGTCTTTTAGTTACAGAATTTGATTTCTCACCTCTATTTAGATAGACTGAGTGTCCAGGTCTGGGCAGTTACTATAGTAACATAGGGGGAGGGTACCTTAGTTTGACTGAATCACTACTGAACACTTTGTCCAGCTCGTTCTAGACTAAATCAGCATCATATTAGGAGTTAGTAATGCAGTGTGACGTACTGGTGGGGCTGGGTTAGGAGCAAGGAAGCACCTCTTACTATGTATCACTGCTTGTGGTCTGTTGGATTGTGCCTGTTCTACAACATTCTCTCTACACGTATTCGCAGAACGTGTTAACACAAGTGGCACTACTGAGGAAAAATTGTTGCCTTCTTCGGACAAAGAGACCAGAGCATCTTTATCTGCCAGCCGGCTGGTATAGAGACCACTAGCTGTCATTGTTGGGTTTGAGTCACTGCTGAGACAGAGACTGGATAGTCTGTGGATGGGAAGGGAAGGGAAGGACTGCATGAATATCTGGAATAGCAGCCAGGCCTTTGCAGTGAGCTGTGGGGTTGTCAGTAAGCTACTGTCCACACATTTGTGTGGTACATTGTGGCAGTCAGTCAGGGCTAGGGCCCCCGCAGAGTCAGGGCTTGGAAGGCGGGACTAATAGCATTATGCTGGATGGGGTCAGTTAGAGCTATGATCAATGGCCCATTAGCCTGGGAGTTCCAGTCCTCCAGTTGCAATCCTCTCTCTCTGTATGTCTGTGGACATAGTCGGACTGGCTGGGGGAAGATGGACTTCACCATAATTCTGCAGATGGTAAATATAAACATCCTCTGCAGAGAGCCAGGATAGGAGAAGCTCTACACTGCAGGATGTAATTATTCTAATAGTATTTCAGTATGTGGTTTTATGCCAGTACAAGGAGTACTACAGAACAGGAAGCAGGGTCGAGACCTTGGCAGTGTTTTAATGGTATTCACGACCATAAGAGTGCAGATTGATAGCACTTGACCACTACATCCTGTCTTTGATGGCCTTATAGTGGCTGTGCTTGCAGCCATTGTGTTCACAAACCTTTGTACCAGTGGACTAGCAATCTGTAGCGAGCGTGTGAGTGCAAGCCATGGCAGTGACCTTGAAGGATTACTTGGAAAGTCCTCTGGAGTCCTACTGTTCTGAGATTCTGGATGAGTGGAAGAACATGAGCAGGATAGATGTGCCTGTGCTTACCTGCATGTCCTGTAAGTGTGGAGGTCATAACCTGCAGTGTCAGGCCAGGATTATCCTGTGCAATATAGACCAGGATTATCCTGTGCAATATAGGCCAGTAGGCTGCTGTGACCTGCAATGCTAAGCTAGGATTAGGCTGTGCTCCCCTCAATATTAGGCCAAGATTGTGCTGCTGGGTGCTGTTGCTAGTGTTAGATTGGGATAAGTCAACTTTATTTTATAGTCTAATATCAAAGTTGATCTGCTGTATTGGGAAAGCATGCCACAATGTATGAGAAGCCACTGGCAGTAAACACTGTTGGAAATGTAATAATAATAATAATATTTCAGTAACTGAAGCATTAGTTCATTTGCAGCCATTGCTGTTAACTGAGGTGTTAGATTGAACCAAGGTGTTAGCCAGTGTGAATATGACACCGGGAATAGTACCCATGTATATATTAATCTCTTGGCTGGCTCACTGCTGCATATGATTCATAGCATTGTTTCTAGCCTGTCTATATTTATAGTGCATTCATTGTTGTGCCTACTCTGCTGTGAAGACTAGTTGCCCTAGCTCAGCATTGTCCTCTTCCTCACTTATAAGGCCACGGTCCAGTTCTGTCTCAGGACCTACAGTCTCAATACTGGCTATTGTTAGTGTGTGTGGATGGTAGGCTGTGCTGTGAGCTTGCATCATCAGTGAGCCCCCAAGTCTAGCCTGAAATCTCACTGAACTAATGGACCAATAGAATGTCTTAATTGGCAAGGTTGATCCAGTCTACAATTGAGTCGGCGCAGTAATTGAAAGCTATGTTAACTATGACATGCGTTTAGTTTATGTTCATAATTTATAATAATGACTACTGTATGTATATTTCGTTTTGTTATTATTGAAATTAGTAAAATAAACTGATTTGGTTATATTTCTACCGCATCCCATGTGTCTATAGTGTATGTTTTACATAAATATAATTTTTTTCCTCAGTTGTGGACCGTGCTTCTGTTACCATTGGAGAGCCAACATCTTACGATTCTGTTGGAGCGTTTGGCAACGAGCTTGGTCGAGTGTTGACAGACGACATCAACAAAGTCTTCCAGCAAACAGGGATACCCACAGGTGAGGAAGGAGGGAGGGTGGGAGTGGCATTTAATAGAAGGCGTGGTGGTGGGTTAGAAGGTGTGTGGGGTTGGCTAGCGAACAGAGTGTGGAGAGTCAGTGGCTTAATAATTTGATTGTGGTAATTCTCAGGGTTGGGTATAATTACAGTTAATTGTAATGGCTGGATTGATTGCTTGATGACAATACTGATTGTGGTTGACCACTTCGATGAAGCACTTCTCATGTTATAAAATATTTAACCCCAGGTGCTGGGTTGGCAGGTCTGAGCTGGGGCAAGGGCTGCTCATGAATTGTTTGGAACAGCGAAAAAGCTCAAGGAGCAGTTTGTGTGTGTGTTTGTGTGTCGACTCAGAGTTCATCAGATGAGGTTTTCTTGGTTGGCTTCTGTTTCCATCTTTGGTCGTTGAGGGTCTGCAGATAGTGAGAGAGATGGGGGGCAGGTTGAGAAGCGGGGAGAATAGGGATTGTCCACACCAAGTTTTGCTGATGTAACTATGTGACTCTGTGTGGAAGGCATATTGATCTACTGTCATTGCTGATGCAGCATGATGCAGATGGTTTATTCTCACTAGCATCACCATGACTACCAACTCAGCAATTGAACCTTTCTGCCACTCTGACCCTGACCTGAACCTTTTAGCCAGTAAGAACTGCTATCTTCTCAACCACAAAACCTTTTACGTTTGATGCAGTCCCTGGGGAATTAGGGCTTGCTTGCTCTTGCTGTGTGTTAGGGCATGCTGGCACTCTGTGTGTGTGTGTGTGTGTGTGTGTGTGTGTTCAATATGGTTCTGAACATTATTCATTAATTGTAGTAGAGTATGTTTAGTGTCAGTAATTATCATTCCAATTCTAATAGAACAATCACTCGAATGAATTCTGTTATTGGCTAAGCAGTCAGAGCATTACATAGAACTAGTATTTATGGCACTGTCTTTGATCTGTAGATCCCAATCAGTGGACGGAGGAACACGTCTTACGTTGGGTGGACTGGACGGTGAGAGAGTTCCACTTGAACAGCATTGATCCCAGTCGTCTTCGTGGAGTCACAGGCCAGCGTCTGTGTGCCTTTTCTGCTAGAGACTTCCTGGAACTAGGCTGTATCAAGGAGCACGGGCAGAACCTCCATCACTGGTTTGATCGCATCCGTACCCTAGGTATGTCTTTAGCCAGTACCTAATGGGCACAGATGGTTGTGCTATGCTTTGCAGCAGCTGTAGTTGATTTCTTGGTAGCTTGTCAGTTTTTATTTCCTTGTCAAAGTAGCTTGGTAAAAGGTGTTTTAAAAGCAAGGAAGGCAGCTCTATCAATGCCTGTTTTGTTGGTTTTGAGACTGCTAATTTGTGTTGATGTAGTTTCAATGAAAATTCAGATTGTGCAACAGTAGGAGTTATTGCATAGTCAGTTTAGAGGTTAAAATACTCTTCTCAGCAGTAATTAGATATTTGTTTTGTCTGGTCAGTAACACGTGGCACAGCTGTTAGTCTAACTAGTGAAAATTGTGTTTTTACCAGTTCAGTAGTAGACTCATCTATTCCTTTATGATACCTGTCCCTTCTCCTCTAGGGTGAGACTCACCCATCAACAGTTTATTATCTATTCCTTTAGGTTAACAGTCCTAAGGTTACAAGTTCTTTTATTTTATAGGTTAACAGGCCCATTCCTATCAGAATCTTCCATTGTTTGTTTTTTTAGTATAATTTTAATGATGTTCACATTAAGGCCTTGTCTTTAGGAGTCGCTGTTAGTATATGTGAGGTTAGTAATTTAATTGAGGTTTTCTTCATGCTCCAGCTAAGTGGGTAAATACATTACCTTCTGTTCCCAGACTCCTTCAGGCTTGTGGCCATGGTAACGAGGTGAGAGGAAACCTAGAATCCAAATAGGGCTTCTTAGAGAGTTGGTCCCAGCTGGCAAGCTCCTGAGTTTGTTGAGACCCCATCAGTGAGTTCCAGCTCCTTGTCCCCATTTGGTTAGTGGTTTTGGTCATAACCTAGTGCCCAGGTGCAGTACTGAAGGTGTGTGTGTGTGTGTGTGTGTGTGTGTGTGTGTTGCCCCTGCCCCTTACAAAGAAGAGAGAAATGCAAGCCCTGATTTGGCCTGTAGGTAAGAGTTCTGAGGAGTAAGGCAAGGGTTAGCTTTAATCCCAGAGAACTGTTAATGGCTCTGGATTTGTTCAATAAATCTACACTTCATTTTATACCCGGGTTCTCTCTCTCTCTCTCTCTCTGCCCCACCCTCTGTTGTCCCTCCCTGTGTCTGTAGCAGCTCCATCGCAGCAACAGCCTCCCTCTGATCTAGTGTTTGACTTGGACATTGCTTTCAACCCCATGATCAGCAACGAGCCCCAGCTGACCAGCCCCCCTCAGGGCGGCCTCACTCCATCCATCACCATCCACAACCCAATGGCTGCATCACAGAATGATTCTTACTTCACCATGAATTCAACAGCCAATGGTGGCCTCCTCCAACCTCCTCCATACCCTTTTCCTCGACCAGGTTCTCCTTCCACGTTCTCTGATCGGTCCACTCCTTACTCTTCTCCTGCTGGCTCCCCCATGCCTTCTCCAAGTGCATCTCCTCTCCATTCTCCTATATACAGTCCAAACCCTTCCCCGTGCCCAAGCCCCACCCCACAAATACGAGCATCCAACCCGTCTGGCTCAGGACCCATCCAGTTGTGGCAGTTTCTGTTGGAGCTGCTCACTGATCGAGACTGTCAGAACTGCATTGCTTGGACCGGCCGAGAATGGGAGTTTAAACTCATTGATCCAGAGGAAGTGGCTCGCAGGTGGGGTGCCAGGAAGAACAAGCCCAAGATGAACTATGAGAAGCTGAGTCGTGGGCTGCGCTACTACTACGACAAGAACATCATCCACAAAGTGCCGGGAAAGCGCTACGTCTATCGCTTCGTGTGTGACCTGGAATCAATGCTTGGCATGTCCTTTGGGGAGCTGCAGCTGCAATTGAAAGGCGATGCGGACTCCGGGGCCAAGCCCATCAAGATTGAACGCCAGCAGAGGACCTTTCAGCCTCACGCCATGTACGGTCCACCATCTCCGAGCATGGACATGCAGAATCTACGCATTAACTCCAGTCCAATCCCTTCACCACAACCGGTCTCCTATGCTCTCTCTCCGGTCATGTCCGGATCTCCAGTCAACGCACCTTACGGCACTTATATGCCAGAATTTAACTAAGAAACAATGCTATTTTCTCTTTTTTTTTATATGATCTAGTAGGATCAAATATCCCACAAGTGGCATGGACATTATAGGAATTCACATTTGATCTGTAGAATAATGTTTTATATATTTTTGTTTTCATTCTTTGCATGAACTTTTAAATAGTGATTTATATTAGATATTATTTTTGTAAACATGCCTATTATTTTTTTTGAACATTCATTTTCACAATTCACACACAATCATAACTTGCTGTACACAAACTGACCACTACAAATAATGTCTTTCTTTTTTTTTTAAAGCAAAATTATTTGGCACGTGACATCCCGTGATGCAAGCCTTTGCATTAATGAAATTAGCCGAGTGCCCGCGCGGTTGCACTAAATCCTAAAAAGCTAGCTCGAAGAAAGAAGGAAGTAAACATCCGCCATTGAGGAAGTCTTTTTAATTCTACTTGGTACTGGTTAGTGGCTTGTGTGTGGACGTAGCCACTAACCGGGCTCCTCGGGAGCTTTCCTATTTGTCGAAGCTAGAAATATCTCCATTTGAATTGACTGATTTTCAGCCATAATTTCATTATTTGCTAGGAGATTGCTAGCGCGATTCCTGACCTCATCTAGAGCTTTCTATTCAATCCGCGGAATTGTTCCTTATTCAGCAATGGAAGAAGAAAGCTCGAGCTCCACAACTGATGTCAAGCCGCCTACTGCTGCAGGTAAAGTTACTAGTGTTGGTACGCTAAATAGAGTCAATAGCTTCCTCGAACACCGACAGGACCCGAAAACCGGGAGAAAGGTAGCCGCACACATGGGGGTCGAGAGAGAAACCGACAATTAGAGGGCAATAATATGGAAATGGGAAGTGGGTCAGTTTTGGAAAGTAATGGCGAACTAAGAAAAATTACTTCATGTCTTAGCTTGGTTAGGCTGGAAGGGGGGTGGGAAGCTTAGTGCTGGGTGGGACCAGTCTTAAAGAGCTGATATACAATTTCACCATGAATTAGTAGGGTGTAGTAGTCAGATCAGACTAGCATTTACAGCCTGATTGGATTTACCCTGTGTTATCATGCAGTAGATCTGGGCTCCATTGAGATCTCCAATCTCACATCCTCGAGTGACATGGTGGTAGCAGACATGGTGGATCAGTCTGTGGCTAGTCTCATGGGAGAGTTAGGCAAGCACATGGAGGGCCAGCTCCAGGCGGCAGTGACTGCTAATGGAACTCCAGATCCAGAGATTAGTATCCCTAATGCTAGCACTTCCGGGAAAGGTAAGGGGGAAAGATGGTAGAAATAGCATCTTCATATCTTATTGTGTTTTTTACTACCAACAGCCGAAGATGCCTCAAATGTAGAATCTGTGACTAAAGAGAATTCTGGTTCGTCGCTAGGGGGCGGAGCCACAGCTCTGTTTCCCTGTCTGGTGTACTATCCAAACAATAATAACTACAGTTTAATATGGGTCCCTATGGATGGGGCAAACCCTGCAATTAGTCAGGCTGCAGCGGCTGCTGGAGCATCATTGCAGTTCCCATCGGTGAGGGGTGTGTGTGTGTGTGTGTGTGTGTGTGTGTGTGTGTGTGTGTACCTGCCTGCCTGCCTGCCTATGGAAGATTACCATGTGTTGGGAGAGTAGAGTTCACTTGTTATATCTCACACTTCCTAACAAGGTAGAGGAAAGAAGGAGGAAGTGTTGGTAGTAATTAGCTAGCATGTGTTAGGTCTTGTGTGTTTGCGTGTGAGCGTGCTCATGTGTGCGTGTTCATTTGTTCTGTCTATTTGTCCCAGCTCCAGTCACAGTTGGGTGGAATACCGGCAGTTCCCGTGACGACAACAGCAGCCACGCCTTCCAGTAATAACAGCGACACCACTCCTAGTTCATCAGGCGATCAGCTGTCCAGTCAACAAACTTCTTCCACGAGTGCAGCATCTATACCCGTCCCAGTCTCTTCCACAGCTCCTGCACCAGCCATGCCCACCTCAGCAGCATCAACCTCGAGCAGCGAAGCAGCGACAGCAGCAAGTTCATCAGTAGCCAGCGGAGGGGGAGGAGGCGTGACGTCTCCCACGGTGATGGCTGCTATGCAACAGAACTACCTGCAACTTCTGCAGCAGATGACTCAACTGCAACAACTACAGCAGCAAAGTGAGTCAAGTTAGTGGAAAATGGTGGGGGAAGACTCACAAAGTGTGGCTTTAACAAGCCATTTTGGAAGATGGTGGGGGAAGACTCACAAAGTGTGGCTTTAACAAGCCATTTTGATTAACTTTAGTTGTTGGGTATAGTCTGAAAGTCTGGTGGTAGGGGAATCTCAGCTTGATTAATGCTATGGTATATCGAATGATATTGAAGACTGTGTGTGTGTGTGTGTGTGTGTGTGTTTGTAGCTTGTCTTTCAGAAGACTAAGCTTCCATGTAGTGTACTTTAATTAGAGTGACATGTAAAGTGGCAACCTGACATGTGCAGTAGTTTGGTGTATTCTTGGCTGACAGTTGGCAGTTTTGATGAGTGAGTGAGTCTCTCTGCTCTAGTGGACAGTGTGTGATGATACATGAGCAGCCAACCAAGGCTTCAGCAATATTCACAAGTTGTTGTGAATCCACTAAACAAACTTGTATTGATGCACGCCATTGTACATCTAATGCTGTGTGTTTATGTTCGGCAACAGCGTCCAGACAACGAGTTGCCAGAGGTGTTCTGCTTGAGTGCAGTGCAGTAGTTGTGGTAGATGTTTGTGTGTGGCCGTATTGAGCAGTGGAGATAACAGTGCAATTTGCAATCTATTTGTTCTCTAACTTGCAAGATATCTTCCACACACTTGCTTTCCTAATCCTTCTGAAGTGTTGATATTTTCTCCATCTAGTGAAGTTGAACTATCTGTCTCTTCATTGAATCTAGCAAATTAGTAATCCATAATAGTAATCTTCCTCTGGGGGGGGGGGGGACAAGGAGAGGAGAAGAGATTGCTTCAGGGCAAGGTCCACATGTTCATGTAACATTTGTTGGTTAGCACTTCAAAGGACCACACCCTTGTGGCGATTGTAAACTTAAAAGTTTTTCTCTCTAGTTATCGTGATGTTTTTTCCCCCAGTTTCCACGCCGGATACTTCCTTGACGACGAACTCTCTGGACACCACCGCATCTGAGCAGCAGCTGACGAGCTCCACGGACCCGGTGACCCCTTCTGGCGGGACCAACGTGACGGCATCGCTAACACAACCTCTCATGGCTGACAAACTCATGTGGTCTCCTTCGACACCTGCACCTGTCAAACAGGAGCCTGGTAGGTGTGGTCATAGCATGTGCATTGATAGTAGAGTATGTGTATACATGTTGTGGAATACAACATGTGTTGAGTGGCAGATGTGTAGCCGTAGCAGTAGGTCGGCAGATCCAGTGGAGGACTTCATGACACAATACTTAAATTAATAAAGAGTTATTTATAATAATAAACTGTTCATATGAGTCCTTTTTTTCCCCTTTAATTTGGTGACATTGTTGAACATTATTTGAAAAAGGTACGAGAGAGAGAAGATTAAAGAGTGAAATAAAATGAAATTGAAGATTGATGAAGATCTTAGACAGATCAGAATGTTAATAAATAATATATCTTCCTAATTATGTCAACATAGTAGAAAAGGTAGAGTTGGAATGATATCAATAACTATAGTCCAGATATGACATCTAGTTCATTATAATCTCATTCCAATACCTGCCTTTTAGGGTGGAACCGGACATTCGTTCCAGCTTTAAAAAATGAATTCTATATGATATGATGTGATATGGATAAAATTCTCTAAATTACCAAGTTTAATAAGTTTATTTGTGTCACTAAGTTCATAAGATGATGTGGGTGTGGTCTGTGTATGATTGTGCAGCAGTGACGTCGTCTCCCCAAGTGGAGTTCAGCACGGGCTCTCAGATACAACTCTGGCAGTTTCTGTTGGAGCTGCTCACGGACAGAGAGAGTCAGTCGTGCATCAAGTGGACCAACAAGAAAGATTGGGAGTTTAAGATAGTGGACCCTCCGGAAGTTGCTCGACGCTGGGGCGAGCGCAAGAGCAAGCCGACCATGAACTACGAGAAGTTGAGTCGTGGCCTACGTTATTATTACGACAAGAATATCATCAAGAAGGCCACGAACCAGCGGTACGTGTACAGGTTTGTGTGTGACCTGGAATCTCTTCTAGGCCTGTCCTTCAGCGAGCTGCAGAAAGCTCTCAACACTGGCAATGAACATGGCACAGCCATCACTATAGAAAAGAAACTCAATGCTACAAAATCAAAGTTAGTCACTCCGGAACACTAAACCTTGGCAACAGTCGCTATCTGAAAGCTAATAGTCTTTTTCTTCTTTGACTCAAGAATATTATTTTTTGGTTAATTTATTTTATTTGCAACTCAGTTTCAATTCTTTTAATTTTATTATTTTTCCTCAAGGTTTTACATCATACACACACATACATACACACTTGTCGAGCTTTCACTCCTCCTACCTCTCTGCATATCCTCCCCTCCACACAGTTGGTCAGCTTCGATTCTTTTCTTCTCATTGTTTCTCCCTCCTGCCCCCATTCTTTTCGTCTTTTAAATCCTATTGTTTCTATTCAATCAGGTTTTCTTCCCTTGCATGGCATTTTGATTTTTCTTGGCTCATATTTCTCTCCCCCAATATTCATCAAAACATGAACTATATTATGTGCTCTACTGCAGCCACGCCCCCCTTGTCAAAATTATTGATATTAATTTTTAGGATCACAGCTAGTTTCCACTCACCCCCCACCCTTCCATCTTCATTTATATAATGTATTCACTTCTTTTTTTTTTTTTTTTTTTGTTATATTAGAATTCATAAAATGCTCTCTCTTTTTTTCTATTGAATACTCTGTCAAATTAGGCATACAGAAAATTTAAAAAAAATTAGATTGAAACTTCTCACCTGAAGGAGTCTGGAAAAAACAACGAAAGATGTGAAAAAAATCTTAGTTGTTGCCGGAGAATCGAACCCAGGACCACTGGTTTTAGCCACCAATGCTCTACCCACTGAGCTACGACAACCCACTGGTCCTGGCTACGACAACCCACTGGTCCTGGGCTCAATTCCCCAGTGACAACTAAGATTTTTTCACATTTTTTCTTTGTTTTTATCCAGATCCCTTTAGGTGAGAAAGTTTCAATCTAGTTTTTATGAAGGGGTCAGAACTTTCTAATTGTAATAAAAAAAATTCAGGGTACATATTAATGGAATTTACTATGCATCTGTGGTCTCACTTGGTGTGAATTACTCATGTGCCCAAGCTCCACCCCAAAATTATATTTCTCTGGAATTGAGTGGATGTACTTGTTCAATATAAAATTGACACTTCCTTATTACCTAATGCAGTTGACCCAAATGATGTTGATAAAAAAATAATATAATAATAAAAAAAAGAATTTTTCAGTGTAATGTAAGTGAAGTGATGCCGGCAGTCAGTCAGGTGTTGGTAGACCAGGTGAGATGTTAGTACGGTGTTGGTAGACCAGGTGAGATGTTAGTGCGGTGTTGGTAGACCAGGTGATGTTGTACTAGAGTTCTTGTTTGTTCTTGGATTCGTACTTCTCTCGTATGTCAGCCAAACCAAAGAATTCCGAAGATTTGTGCAGGAAATCCCTTTCTCTCTTCACGAAGGCAGAGAAGGAGGAGATGCAGTTGCCAACAAAGTGCTGAGCTTTAGCCATAATGGCCAGGTCTAACTGAGGGAAGGTGGGCGGGAGATAATGGGTCTTGATCTATAATATATGACAGAACATAATTAAAGGAGCTTCCTCTACAATAACCATAGCAGCGAGAATGTCTAATACATGCTACATCAACAAACGGACATGGAGGAGGCAAGTATTGCATTCATAGACGACCTCCTGACCAATGCCGCAGCCTTCTGATAGCTTTGTGAAGTTTCACACCTTTGTCTGAAATATTATACTTCTAAGCTGTAAGAGCAGCTCAACAAACCCTCCTTGATGACCCTTACCACATAATACTAACAGCAACAGCTACATAAAACTTGTGTGTATGGTGTATGTGCGTGTGTGATGTGTGTGTATATGTGTGTGTGTTTGTGTGTATATGTATGGTGTGTGTTTGTGTGTATATGTATGGTGTGTGCGTGTGTATGTGTGTATGGTGTATGTGCGTGTGTGATGTGTGTGTATGTGTGTGTGTGTATATGTGTGTGTGTGTGTGTTGAGGGGGGGGGAGTTTAAATATTGCATGTATGCACACAAGCACACTTTATGACTGCATGGAGAAACTATTTTATGGTGGCTAAGTATGTGCAACAAGTACTAAAACTTCACACCACGGGGTGCCTCCAGGATGTGACATTTAATCATGTCACTGTCTGCCACTCACCCTGCCACCCAGCCGCTGCTGGAGGGCGTGGTTCTCAGCTGGCACATCCGAGGCCACATATATTGTGTAAATGCGTGTCTTCCTGGTAAGGGTCACCAGATACCGCGTAACTTCCTCCACAGTGGGCAGACACAGGGACTTGGTGATGAGGGCTCCTGGCATGCCCTCCAGGCACTGCACTGACTCCATGAACTTGGGCTGGCCCACCGCACTCTCACATGCCTTCTCCTGGACACACACGTATCACACGGCTGACAATCACTCACTGGCATCTTCAGAAGTATTTACTAAAACACTTTTTTAATGTCTTTTTATATTTTGACACTTTCTGAATTAATCCAATTATAATATCTACACCTCCTTTACTAACTGGACACTCACTCATCCAATTATAATATCTACACCTCCTTTACTAACTGGACATTCACTCATCTATTATAATATCTACACCTCCTTTACTAACTGGACATTCACTCATCCAATTATAATATCTACACCTCCTTTACTAACTGGACATTCACTCATCCAATTATAATATCTACACCTCCTTTACTAACTGGACATTCACTCATCTATTATAATATCTACACCTCCTTTACTAACTGGACATTCACTCATCCAATTATAATATCTACACCTCCTTTACTAACTGGACATTCACTCATCTATTAGAAGAAGAAAATTAGCTGAACTTATTCCTCAACTACATGAACTAACAGAAAGAGAAATGATGAATTGGTTGGTTAGCACAAGTGCTTATCACTACTTCAGTGGAAAGGTAAAACTTCTGAGGCATATTTGTATAACAATCAATCCACCAATGCTAATAAGTTAAATGTAAAGAGTATTCCTTGTCCAATCCAATCTCCCATTCAGAGATATACTTGCACCACATCCCTTACCCAACCCACTCTCATTGCAATACATCCCTTACCCAACCCACTCTCATTCTGAGGTGTACGGCAATGTATCCCTTACCCAATCCACTCCCATTCTGAGGTGTACGGCAATGAAGTTTGTGTTGACTCCAAATGAATTGTTGATGAACTGGAAAGTCTCCTCTTCCATTCTGGGATTCCACCGCATGTATTTATGCAAGTAGCGATGCTCCGGCAAAACTGGGAAAGAAGCAGGAGCACCCTTGAACGCCATTACTGGGTGGGAAGAAACAGGGTATCTAGACACACACATACACACGAATGCTATTATATGGTTGGTCAGTGAGCGAGACAGTCACGTCTGATATAGTCACGGCTGTAACTAGATTAGGGGGCAGACAAATGGGATCAAATAAAATAATTTAGTTAATTGTCCGTGAGCACTTAGAGGGAATCAGTGGGTAAAGATCATCAATACATTTAATGGTAGATATGACCAATCATCAGTTTTTAGCTGCTAAAATGTGTGAGTATTGTATGCAAGCTAGTACAAGTCATGGTGAACTGAAAACTTGTGTATCAGAACCATCTTGAAAAGAAATCCCCCTTCTAATTACAATCCTGAATGTGTACAGGCTAGGCACATCTCTTTGTTTACACAAAGGACAACAAATTCTACCCTTTACCTTATTCAAGTATAATACAAACCTGTTCTTCCATCTTTCCAACAACACATCTTTATTAATAGTATAAGACATCCTAGTGAATTCTGAACGGTTGAAATCAACTGAAAATACATTCCAAAACGGACCAAATGGATTCCCATACTTCATGTCACAGTCTTCCCTGTCAGTGACCCTGGACGACGGTGCATAGCAATACCCAGTGCGGTTGCCAGGGGGCCAGTGTGAGGGGGCCAGCTGCTCCATGAAGTCCTCCAGCAGAATTACTCGATGGTACACTTGGACAGAATCCAGACGAAAGAACTCAGTATAGGGGATATTACGCTATACAATAATGATAACACTAATACTACTACTAATGATAATAATAATAATAATAATAATAATAATAATAATAATAATGATAATAATAATAATAATGATAATAATAATAATGATAATAATAACAATAATAATAATAATGATAATAATAATAATAATAATAATAATAATAATGATAATAATAATAATGATAATAATAATAATAATAATAATAATGATAATAATAATA
>WLWI01002964.1_pt1 | contig 14636 bp, 5 predicted proteins | sample 6701501 | NCBI WGS metagenome assembly WLWI01 (sample SAMN12718690, study PRJNA515312) | sponge metagenome | isolation source: marine sponge | host: Mycale hentscheli | place: New Zealand: South Island, Marlborough, Capsize Point | collected 2014-11-01
TACACATAGGCAGTACAACAACACACACATTACTACACATAGGCAGTACAACACACATACACACACACACACATAGGCAGTACAACACACACACACACATTACTACACATAGGCAGTACAACACACATACACACACACACACATAGGCAGTACAACAACACACACACACATTACTACACATAGGCAGTACAACACACATACACACACACACACACATAGGCAGTACAACACACATACACACACACACACATAGGCAGTACAACACACACATATTACTACACAATGGCAGTACAACACACACACACACACATATTACTACACATAGGCAATAAAACTAGTGGTTGCCAAGCACCTCTAGATTATATTTTGGCCTCTCCGGATTTTATTTTATAAGAGAGATTTATACATGAGTACATACCTACTAGTGCAAATAATAAAATTAAAAAATACTAAAATTATTTTAATCAGTAGAATAGCCATAGTTTCTAATAAGTATACTGATCTTCTTTTTTTTAAATTCAGTCAGGGTAAAAAACAGTGTAGGGAGGGAGGGGTGAACTGAATGAAGGGGTGGGAGAATCCCTGGGCTACCATCGTCTGTTGGAAATCCTGAATTAAGTGTTACCTTCCAGCCTTCCAGTGTAATGTGTGAGTCAGTGTATAGCAAATCTTTTATGCTAAATTGCATCAAATTAAAACATAAAAGTCATAAGTTAGCGAAGTGCATGAACATTATAATAATGTTTTCTACTATAGAATTATATATATATATATTTTTTCCGTTAATGAATAAATTTATAATTACTCACTTGAGTTTTCCTCAACAGTACAATGGAAATCATCCAGTGAGTGGCTAGTAGTACCAAACAAAGATGTTGCCTTCTTGTCTGACAAATAAAACAACAATGAACACTATCAATAATATGACTACTGCAATAGTTTATTAATTAACCCAGCATATGGGAGCCTGACATAGTAAGCTTTATAGTAAATGTTTGAACAAATTTGGCAAGAGTTTATTTCAAAATATTAAAAAGAAGAAGCAAATTTTCATTTAGTGCATGCCACAAACCAGTAGTGGAACAATTTTGGTTAGCGATGTGGAGTTTTGCTTTTTTTATCACACAAAACAAAGTCTAAATAATTAAGTGCATACAGATTGGAAAATCATGGTCAATAATTTATCTGTTGATATGGCACCGGTTATTTATAGGCAGTATTCAATAAAAAATTATTGAATACTGCCTATAAATAACCGGTGCCAAAATACATATGTAGGATGAAATCTTTCATCAAGGAGGCGTTACTTAATGAAGGATAGTACCTACACCCACCAACCATACCCCAGTCACACACAACCACAAACATGGGAGACCCTCAACTTACTTCTCAGCAGCTGTTGCTCCAAAATATTAAAATTAGAAACTCCTATAATAACAAAACCAAAATGAAATTAATGAAATTAATAAATGAAGCATTATTCATTTTTTTAAAGTTTCTCCACCATGTCTATACATGGTGAACAACTTGTATCTACTGTGGCAACTAAGGGGCTTACCTTTTAAATCAATCAAAAGCTAAAGTCGTAGAAAGGACAACTGTTGAAGAGTCTTGTGGTAGCTTTAAAGAAGCAATAGCAGAGGAAAGAGTATGGCTTAAAAATGTGGTGGAAAATTACAACATACACTTGGTGACTACAAGGCACTTGGGCAAATCATCATACCCATCTTCAGCCGTCAATAATGATTACTCCCTCAATCAACGCAATGTTGCCATTTTTACACATGAAGCTGATTCCCCAGCCATGATAAAGCATGCCATGGTTATCCTGCAGAGAGTTACAACTTATCTTCATCCTGGATAGGTACCAGTCATGGCATGTGACTGTCCTATTTTTGCCAAAGCGAAGTTCATTCAGTGAACATGGCCAGCAACCTATGGAGAAGATGTGTTCCTTGTTATGTTTGGAGGACTGCGTTTAGAAATGGGAATGTGGAATATGTTGGGTGATTATTTGGCTTGTTCAGCTGGACAACAGCACTCATAGATGCTGGTGTTGCTACTTCTAGCACAGCTGACAGTTTCCTGAAATCGTCTCACTTAACCAGGACACGTCATGCACATACAATTACATCAGTGGTGAATGTACTTACTCAATTTATTATGGTTAGCTAAATATTTATTTAATCGACTTTTATTTTCGCTTTTCTGAAAATTATGGTCATATTGGCTGAAAATTTTGCAGCCGGTCCATTTAATATTTAGTATAATATAGTAATTAGTTAGTGTACAAAGTTTGGTACTTCTGTAAACATATTTTCACTAAGCCACCCCACTAATAGAGCTGTAGAAGTACATCAGCTGTACATAAATTACTGAATCTCCTAGCAAATTTATAGGGATGGTATCACACTGTTTATTGTATGTGTTGTAATTAAATAATTTTTTGTATAATTTTTACATCAGCAAACTGGTCCATTGTTTATGTCAATATTGTATTTATTAAGTATTTGGCCTGTTGTGGTAGCATGGAATAAGCTTGCTCACTGTGACACCACATAACGAAACAATGTATTTAGTGTGTTAGCTATGCTGGTGATAAAAGTTATCACTGGATTCATGTGAGGGTTGATACCTTACATGAAACTGAAACTTAAATTGCATCAGTGACTTGCACACAATTAATTTTATTGGAGTTATATGCAAAGAAGATACATAAAGAATGTAAGATATTTTTTGAGACCATGATGTCACTACTTCAGCAAGCTTTATTTCACATCGTTAAAAAAGGTATGGTCAACAAATGACTTTGAACCAAACCTAGTTATTTTGTTATTTTTGATAATTTACTGTTAAATAGAATCTTGGCCAAGTACAATTGCTTTTTTATTCAGTGAAGGTAAACTGAAATATTACTGTTGATTCCAAAATATTAGGACATGCAATGCATAGCAACTCAATTAAGTGCAAGTAGCTCAAATAAAATTTTAAGCATGAACAACTTGATACAATAACTAACTGACTTGACTCTGAAGACAGTCAATCACCTTTTTTTAGCTATCTTAAGTATTGTGTTGCATTTATGAAACTGTTAAAAAAATGATGGGTACAAAAAGCATATTTATGATATAGCTACTAAATAATATGTGTCCATGATAGACCAGATGGGAAAGGCAGAATAATATCAACCAAAAGTAGTCAATGTAAGTGTAACAATGTTTTTCCTGATAAGTTAAACATTCTTTATGGTTACTGTAATGCAATATATTCTATATTACCTCGCTTGCCAATATCATTCTGCACGAACTTCGGAATAAATCCACCATTACACTAATTTTAATGGGTAGCTAATACTCTATAGACCGCTCATACTATATACTTGGCTAATACTCTACTCTCCCCTAAATGGTGGTATAGCGGGTGATCTGAAAGCAGTTTGAAGATATCCTCGAAAGTAAATGATAAATTTGGTGATCTGTTAGCTAGAAGCCATTAAAAAAAAGTGAAATAAGTGTAACTTATTACCAGCTTCTATAAGTGTTCTTTGTAGTGAGAGAGTAGTTACATACGTTGCCTCAACTGCTCTAAATGAAGGAAAGAAATTATAACTTCCAATGGACATAGTTACAGCTATAACAAAGCAAGTATAAGGAGTTTTATTTCAATACATATTCATTAGTTAAAGCTACTTGGATGATATAAAATTAATGTATATGTGCACAAAAACCATTCTTTCTTGTTGTCCTCGACATTTTAGCATATCACATTTCATATATCGATTAACATTTTAGCAGTATTTTTTTTATAGATATATAGCCGTCTTTGTACAAAGCTTACTTCACTAACAGATGCCGTTGATTAGGACCAACTCAGGCTGTACTTCACCTTCAACTCGGATCACAACTAGCTATATTTTGTATATGTGTACTACTTAAATTCTATCATCTCATCAATTTTCATATAAATATATATATAGCTATATATATATATATATATATTATAAATAAATGAAACAATTGATAATTTTATTCAACAAGAAAGTTTAATAACTTTAGCTACAAATTAACAGTGCTGTACTGCTGAATCCTGTGAATATTTCTTGGGGCACGTAGGTAGAATCGATTGTTTTTAATCTTGTCTCTTTAGAAGAAGGCCTCACCAGTTTGCGTTTTCCATCTGCTGTACATTATCTGCGCATAAGAAACATAAATATAGCTGAAAAACAGACGAGACGAGCTGTACAACGCCCGAAAAACTCCATAAACTTCACAAGATTTCTTTCTTACAATAGTTACAGAATTAATGCGAACCTTCGTTACCGCCCCTTTTTCACGAGCTACGTTGACGTTTTTGCGCGCTTGTGGTGGTCATGCCGACTCATCGTTCTCGTGTAACCACCAGGCTTCTCGTGTAACCGGGCTTCTAACCACTACCATGAGCTGTACACAAACAGGTCTTTCGTACTATAAGTTATCTATATAAGTACATTACGGCAGAATAGTAGTAGCGTAGCTTGCCATATTAGTGCCATAACGAGAGTGATGTTGTTTAGTCAAGGTGCTCAATGTTTACCTGAAAGCTTTGAATCACTAGCTAGGCAGTCCACATATAGAGTATGAAGTATATCCGGGGCTACATTCCACAATAAGTTGAATGTGAGGTGTGGCTAAACAATTTACTTACGGTCGTCACCCGCCGCACCCATCAAATGGGAAATTCGACCGAACCCCCCTGGCTATGAGGTGCGGTGTAAGTATATGAATATAGGGATGCTGTCAAATGTATAAATCATGGGGTTTGCCCCTCGACTTGGGTGGGATATTTGGTTGCCTCGTCAGCGTATATATTATAGTTTCTCTACGTGCGTACTGTTGGTTCACCTTCGCATCTTAGGTGAAGATACTGCTAGCGAATATGGAGAGAGTATCACATCCCTTTTTTGCTGTAAGAAATTGGTCGGGAGTGTTATCAGCTCTAGTGCTGCCACTGGAGAATACGAAGTGCTTTATTTAGAACGGTGGTAGTTTTGGTTGTTGCTGTGGTTTAGCTTTAAGTGTGCATTTGCTTATGAATTGCAGATTTATAGTAGCTACTTTTCAATTAGCTATTACATTTCAATTTTCTGTTCCTTTGCAGAATTTTTTTGAAACAATCATTTTGGTATCAGTGGTTCTTTACGCCAATGGTGAGTTGTTGTACACAATATTTTAATGCCAAGTTGATATCCCCTTCAGTAGTTTATGCCAAAAAATTAAGACCTTTCATTCATTTTGTAGTCCTTTCCCTCTGCAGTGTAGGAATCAAATATTCTAATTCATGTTAAGTCAGTTCGTAGATTCAGAATATATAGTGGTAACATTTTGTTACAGGGAATTCTTATTCGAGTTATCTTGTAATGGCCAAGCATTAGCATTGGAGTTCAATGAAAACTTTGATCTGAAATTTCAGTTTAAGGCAAGCACTGATGGTTGACTAAAAAAACCTTTCGAGCAAGGCGTTATATTTTGCAGCTTGCTATTCCAGTAGAATCTTGGAGTGTCAGCAGTGATAGTATGCTAAGGAGACTAAACAATTAGGTTTTAAGGCAAGCAAGTATGACACTTGAATATATTTCAGGTTGTCAGGATTGTGATGAAACTGACATCTCATGATTATGTATAATTAATAATAATATATTTAGTGTAATAACTTAGCAGCATTGTGTATATATACTAATGTGCTGTGCATGTGAACATTTTTTTTAATCGGGTAATTAATAGTAATTGTTGTGTTTAGCTGGCTATTTTCAAGTAAAGCCTAACACATTTGGAACTATGTTGTTTTCATGTATAATCACATTACTACATAGTGAGTATAAATGAAGTAAGTTAAAGAAACCACACTAGTGTTGTTCCTTAAACAGCTAGTGAATACCAATGTTATGAAACAATGCTGGTATATAATATTGCGACTTTTTCCTAATTATCACCTAGTATTAGATGTAAATGAGATTAACTAGTGGTTCAGCACAAATGGTGAGCAAGCCGTCCTAGTGGAAACAAGCACAAGTAATGCCACATTAAAAAAAAACCCTTCAATTTACATGTCTAAAATTAATTTCAATTTTTTTTTTTATCATGTATTTTAATTATAACCATTGATATAATAACCTCAATATTATGTTTATTGAATAGTTGAGTGATGGCTGTCTAGCTAGTTTATACATAACTCTGTGATGACCTGGTAAAGAGTGTGATTAGGGGTATCACAATCCACAGTTTCCTACACCTCCGGCAAGTTACATTAAGTGATTTTAATGTGGCTGAAGAAAGTCCAGGAACATTATTCAGGCTCATGTATTTGCTTAACCGATTACTTACTGCCGCGGGGCGCAAAACGGAATTCTTTTTTTGGACGCGGTCGCAGTCGACCCTTCTAGAAGGAGTTACTTGAAAGCTACAGCAGCTAACTACAAATTATTATCTATTATCAATCTTACTTGGTTGTACTTTAACCACAAAGACTCCAGGCTAGGCTACCTCAGTCCAAACAGTTGTAATAAAACCAAACTGAAGCTGCTTTTCTCACTACCGGTTTTTAGTTCGTGGTCGCGTATACTATATTTGAACGAGCATCAGCCAGACTTTCTCTCACACTGCTTTCTAGAGCTCATCATCTATGTTGTACAAGCTGTGTGGCTGACACAATAATTTACTTTTCAAGCAAAAAATGGATCTGGTTTCATATAGAATAACTGTAAGACCCTGTGATAGATTTTAACTCGTTGTCTTGCAGTAGAGTATCGGCTCGGCTAGTAGTGCACCAAATTGCCGAGCTCCAACTTACCGCACTGCTCCAAAAAAGTGCTACAACGTTTTATAACTAGGCCCCGATATTTCCTCCAGATTCGCTCTAAAATTAGTGAGCGGCTCCTTCGGCAGGTACTTTGTGCTTGTGTTATAGTGGAGAAGCCCCTGTAAGTATACAGTAGTAGTAATCGTGCATAGCATCCATCAACAAAAAATTGCGTAGGCGGTGTGCGGCCACCCTAAACGTAGTTTCGGATGAGCAAGATTTGGATCGGAAAGGTTCTGTTCTAATCAGTATTATTTTATCCAATTCAATTAACACCTTTGATGATTAGTTTTGGGAAATGTTATGCCAACAGTAGGAGTCAAGATAACGTGCCGGTTTTCGCACCGTGCGACGGATGTAGTACGGTAAAACCGTTGCCGTAGTTTACCCGTTTTTTGTCAAACGTGCGAACGTACTACGGCCGTACCGTTTGTAGAAAACGTCGCACCGTTTCCACATAAAACAGTTAATTAAACGGTTGGACCGTTCGCGTGGTATGGTAGAAATTAACACGCACATTTAACTTTACCCGCGCCGGGAGCCTCTCGCCTGGAACCTGGAACTTCTTGCAGTCAAAAACTTCACCATCAAGAAGATAGTGAGTAAGGAAGATGCTGCATTTAGTGCAAGAGGAATCAGGAGGTTTTGGGTTATTTTCCTTGTCACAGGTAACACAGAAGTAATTCACTATTGGCTAAAAGGAAAAAAAAGAAGCCTTTTTTCAATTGTATCTTTACATTGTTTTTTTTTTTTTTAACTGCACCAGGATCACTGAGACATCCTGGAGTGGGTAGAAAAGCAAAATAATGAGGAAAGTTATAGGAGTCTTTTAAAAAAAATGAAGACCACTGCTAGTTAGTTGCATGAGCAAGGGCCCTCTTCCTTTATCTTGCTATTAAGGTTTTCAGGATGGACATTCAGTAAATTACGGAGTGAGTTGATACATAATTGATGTGAACATTTAATTGATTTTCCCAACAAGAAACTCCATCTAGAAGAACATATCTCTGTGTGAATACAGATATTTATTTATATGAAGATTAAAATGTAGAGTTATAAAGTAAGTAAATATTAGGATGGGAAAATGTAGTTTTGGGAAGTTGCTTATCTGAATATCATTATCAACTGTTTGTATGTACTGCTGTGATTGGGAACAAAATTGAGTTCGGCTTCTTGATGAAAGTACACTTGATGATCCTCATAAAATTAGTGCTCTCTTATGATTGCCTATTGATTCACATTCAAAGGACATAGCAGACAACATTGAACTGACAGACACTACTAAGGGTATTGAAGGAACAAATTGATATAATTTTTTACATCATAATTTTTAATCCAATTTTTACTACGACTAACATGCATACAAGTATGTGGTAGGTCCTTAACAATACATTGAAACTAAAGAACTAACAGATCAGTCTCACACATTTAGCCGGGAGAGCCACCAAAATGAGGAAAGCCGCCAAGCCCTGTACGTCAGCTAACAGGGAGAGGAATTGCCCTCTCTCTATCTGGCAGTCATCCCCTGCATTACCAGCAAATCAGCTAGGTGCACATATAAATGACAATTATGTTTAACATATTTCAAACTTCATTTGTATAGTACATTAAAAATTAGATTAAAAAATATATTGCGTTTACCCAAATGGATCTTGTTCAGAATGTGTAGAACTGCAATTAAGGAATAAAGCCTTTCATTTGAAAGCCATTAGTGACTTGATTTCTGTTTTTTTCCTAGAACATGTGTAACAACATGCTAGGTGTTTATGCACAAGTTTTCTAAACATCGTTTGTCGATGTTTTGGAGTGATAAACAAAAGTGGGATAGAATTTGATGGATCAGTAGATGTACACCAGTAGATTGTCACAAGCCAGCATTACTTTGAAGATCAATTATTGTGTTGCCTTTGCTTAATTTCTAAACTGATTTATTTTCACTTAAGTCAAAGTTGTACTTAGCTCATTGTGTGACCTAAAGTACCGTCTAAGTATAAGTGTACCATCTACCCTTCTATACTATTAATAATTTCTTCACGTTATTCAAAGTTTTTATATTAATGTAAGCCATTGATGATAAGGATATAAATGGTATCGCAACAAAATAGTGTTGGTATTTTACATAAAGCAGTTATCCATTATTGCATTAGTGACTTTGCCATAACCACACTTCATTTCAGCCAAGCAAGCTATTTAAAATTTTGTGGTAATGATGTACCCATCAGGAATGTATTGGGATTAGAGATAAGAATGGCACACTAATTTTTATAAGGTTTGTTGAACTAATATTCTGTATGATACCTGTAGATAATTATGAGTATGTAGTTGTCAGTAATTCTGACCAGTATAAGTAGTCATTACTTAAAGCCATCAAAGTTTTAAGAACTGTGCAGTTAAAGCGAAGCTTGGTCAATACTTTGACAAATTGTTGTTTCCTTTCTATTAGTAAAGGTAAACTAAAACATGGTAAGGACTCATGATAAACCAACAAGCCAAAAACCCACCAAACTTTATATACCGTAATAATTTACTATAATATTATCTTTTATTTTTCCCGGCAGAATGGCAAAAAAGCACTGAGAACACCACGGACCTATTGAAAATGAAATAGTTGAAAATGGTTGAGAAAAATAGTATATTTACCACACTAATACTGGACAAATAAGATTTGGTGGTAGCTAAACAAAACAAAATGTAGTCGTACATCATGAGAACACAATTTTCCATTACATTTACATTTGACTCTGCATTACCACTGATATAAGAGGACTTACAACTGACAAACAATTCAACAAAGGTGATAAACCTGTAAGACAGTATAAATACTGAAGAAGAATGTAAGTATTCATTTAGCTTCTCTAAATTGTTATTCATACAACACTGATGATAGTCATTGAAAAGGCATATGTTTTGAGTTTCAAAATTTGACTTTGTGTAAGCACCGTGCTTGCTTCACTAAAAATATTTGAGTATAAACTTTACCATAAAAATATTTCTGCATTCTTTTCAGTAAAATTCGCACAGAGTTTAATGAATTTTTTATGTATAATAGTGAGTGAAATTGTCACGTTCAAATTTTCATACAGGCTCAAGACAGTCTAACTACAATAGCTACAAAGTGTCAGGGCACAGAATTATCAGCCACTGAGTTTCACTTTGCCATGCCAATTTTTTTTAGAAACCAGTCCTAATGCACAACAATGATTACGTCACTTAAATTTAGAATCTGATTCCAGTTTAAGTATTCCATCTCCTAATTTAGTGCATTGTACAAATAACATCACTAGTCATTTTCATAAGAATCAATCTATGCTATAAACATTATTCCTGTCAATAATGTCAGAGTTTGTTTTACCCAACGAAATCGAGTCTATCATGTGTAGAAATGATGTACAAAATTTCTTGCTATTTATAAGAGTTATGATTAGCTACTATATTAATGATGTAAAATAGATGGATTTTATTAAATGTACACAGTATTAAAATGAAATATCTGCTGGCATGTTTTTTCATAACTGAAAAAAAATTAATAATTAGACGAAAGTGTTTGTAGCTTCATGTTCAGTACCATTTAATTCGACTGCAAAGTAATGATGAAGGAATAGTATTGTATGAAAATAACCAACCAACTTTGTCAATAATTCTTTCTTTTCGAATTAATCAATCAAATATTAATTAAATTGTTTACATTCAAAACTACTACATTAGTTGATATTCATAATTAATTTGAATATTATTGGTCAGAAACTCGCAAGTCCTAATTATTAAAAAAATTATATTTATTACATTTTTGTGATTTGTTATAGTGAAATGTATAATTTCATAAGTTTAATTTGTCTTATTTAATTGTCTTATTTTCATTTTATTGATGCATTTTTCGGTACCTTTAATTTGAGCTGATAAAATTTCTTGTAAAAATGGTACGAAACTGATGTCTCAATCATTTAATGAGTGTACCAAGCAAAATATTATAAAAATATAGTTTAAAAAAAATAAAATGTAATTGTCACATGTGTATTGACAATTTCATTTTAAAATACTGAATCGATTTAGATGTATACACAGTGCAGACTATATCTTTCTAATGTGTAAAAAATGGTGTAGCTTTTAGAATTTATCATGAACAGAACTGTAACATCTGATAATTCAAACAACTCTCAGAGGTGTAGTTTAAATCCTTAAGGTATCATCAATATTGTTAGTTCATTTATTGCATAGATTAGAGGAATTTCTCAACATTAGCCCTAAGCGACAGTGCGAAGAGTCATGTAGTACAAGACATGTTTTTATCTTAGATGATTGAAGTACAACAGGTGAACACACGGAAACATGTAGCAGAACTTGGGGCATTCACTACTTTGTGTTATGGCAATACAACTAACTTTTGTTTAGACTACTTGACACTGATGTTCACATGAATGGTATGCCGACTTCACAATGTGGTCTGGAAACAATACGCATACTACTGCCACACAATAACTTATACCTATTATTAGAACAATTGATGCACTGTGTTAACTTGTACCAATACAATTTAGATGTATTGGAACATGGTCCTTTTCCATTTGAGTGTCCCAATACAAAGTTTACCAGCAGCGTAACTTTAACATTCAATGCAGTATTGTACTTATTATACACTTTTATGGTTGCATATGGTTTTACTCCTTTGGGTGATTTAAATAATATATTTAACAGTATCTAGAGCAGCATTTGTGCTATGGCAATTATTGTTTCCTAGAGCAGCTTGTTTAACTATGTACATGCTGAATGTTTATGCACAAGTTTTCTAAACTTGTTTGTCGGTTTCTGGAGTGACCAAAAGTGGGATAGAGTCCTGTGTGATGACGAGATCAAATTATGATGATACTACTTGAGTTTCAGTTGAAGGGCTTTTTTCCAAATTCTGATTGGTCAGTAAAAGTACACAAGTAGATTGTCACAAATTGCATATTCTGGCAAACTTTACTTTGAAGATAGCTATCAATATTTATATAGTAATAATCTATGTTGCCTTTTATGTTGTCTTGAAATCATTGTTTATGTCGTTAATATGGTATTATTTTCACTAATGGTAAAGTTGTATTTAGCTCATTGTGTTGCCTAAAATGCTGTCATCTGTATCATAGTTAGCTTTTTAATAAATCGTGTGCTTCAAAATTCTTCAAAAATGTCAGCCACTGGTGATAATCTGGGTGTGTTACACTAATACTATGTGTGGCACCTGTAGCTGATTTCAAGTAGTATAGTTACTAGTTCAAACAAGTATAGGTACTCATTACACTCATTTAAACCGAACTTAGATATGATTGTAACAAAGATTTGGGAATTATGTAGCTAAACCGTTCGAAACTTGGAGAAATGTTGTTTGCCTACCTATTTAGTGAAGGTAAACTAAAACATAATAAGGACTCATTAAATTCAGAGTTAAGAACCCCTGAACTAATTTATTTATCACAATATTTTCCTATAGTATCCTGTATTGTGCTCTGCAGAATATCAAAAAAACAAAACAAAAAAAAAATGACAACTTCACCATAAATCATGTGAAATTGACATCATTGAAAGTTTTGAGAAATAGTATATTTACCATAATAATACTGAACAAACAAGATTTGTTGGTAGATAAACAAAGCTAAACGTAGTCGTACATCATGAGAACATGAAATTTCCATTCATCTTTAAAGAAATACATTTAACTCTGCATTAGGTACTCCTTGTAATAGTTGCGTTTGACTCACAACTGACTACATGTTCCAACTACGGCATGTTTATAATGATAAACCCGTAGTTAAAAACTTATCACTTTGAGCCATAGCTACTACTAATCTGTATTGGGGCTGAGTTATAGAAAAGCAGTTATCCCTAGAAAGGACAGGTATAGGTAGTCAAAAACCTTGGGATACAGAAATAGTAGCTTCCATTAATTGAACAATAAGGGTTACATATCACAGTGTTCGCTTATCCTCTGAGCCATTCATAGCATTCATTGTTTTATTCATGCACTTCTGTAGCACCAGGGAAGTGTATATAACCAATGCTTTCAAACTTCAAATTTCATCATTATAAGGAAAGAATTTGATGCATAACATCTCCACTTGTCTAAATATATGTATGTACACGTGTAAATACACATATGTAATTTGAAGTGATCTTTTTTTTTATTAGCTCTAATGGATATACATGTAGAGTGTGCAGTGCTTTATTTAGAAAGACACTGGCAAGGAATAATAGTAAAAGTGTGCATTGGGTTTTATGTTTGTTTGTTTTTTGTGGGTGTGAGCATATTAACTACTTCCAATCTTTTAAAATTTTACTCACTAACTATGAATGCAATCATACACTTGAATTTTTGTTCATTTGTGCAGAAATATATTGAAGCATGATGTTGGTATCAGTGGTCTTTAGTGCCCACGGTGAGCAACTTTTTATATGCACTTAGTTTGACATAGTCACCCCAAATGGCTTGAAACTTGTATGCCATTGAGTAGCTAGCTAGGTTATGCTATTCTGCTAAGATTTGTACTCATGAAGTTCAATGATTAAAGTTCTAGCTATTGAACTTTTCCATATATTTGGATCACATGCTTTGAGGTCAAATATGTGTACCCTGTGAGTACTATAATTGTTATGCAAATGAAAGTTAAATGTGTCACGTGACATTTCAATAGTAACCATACATCATTATATGGAAGCTTAAAAAAAATTGCTAGCAGTTACATATGTATGCACCGATTTAATACCAATTTTTAGATCACATTCGGTAGTTAATTTCAAATGGTAAAAGAAAAGAATTAACTGTGGTTTTGTTCTCTGCAAACATCATGAATAATACTCTTATATCATGCACATACATGGCCTATAACCATATCACTCAACTCTGAGAGGTTGCTTCAAAATAGCACCATTCTTTACAAACAGTGAGCGAATCATTTCTTCCTAATGCCAACTATGTTGTGAAAACTAATCATTTTCAAGGCTGAACTGCAGTTATGGTTGTTAAAATAGTTCATTTTGTGGAACCCTTGTTTACAATTTAGAAAAATACCTAAATTCTCATGTCCCTACTTATATCTTACTTGATAATTTGTCCAAATTCTTAGGACCCTTATTGATCATCTTATAAAATTCCATGTTTTTCCCATTCCATGGTGAAACTAAGAACACAAATTTGTGGCCCTGGTTCAAAATGAGAACAAGTATGCAAATCTATTTCGTGTAAAGTTGCCTTTATCAGAAAAAACAACAACAACATGTGCATTCTGTCATACGAAAGGATAGGTACAATGTAATTATTATCAGGGGCTGATCCAGCACCAATTACGGGGAGGGGCCCAAGTTCATTAAGGTCAAAATTTATGAAATTTAACACAGTATATATATGATTTAGACATTTATTTCTCAATGAAGAGCATGAATTAGCTTGCAGTTGTCGTATGAACTTATTTGCCTATATTATTATTGGTCCCCTATTCATCATAATTTTTCAATAAACTTGGTTTGAAGTAAGGGGCCTGGCCCCCTTGGCCCCCCTCCTGGATCCTTCCCTGGTTACATAATAATCTACTGTCTTTGTATCTAATTTAAAAAAATAACCACAAGTTTCCCAATAATTGTCTCATGATCAATATTTAACTGTACAAGCTATAGGTAGCTTTTTCAATATTTAGATAGGTATACATGTGACCGTCTATGGGAAAATCGGGCACAACGCGGCATGCGTAGACGTCGCAAAAAGATTGATTTAGTTCTTAAAATTGTATTAAATAAGCCTAACGAAGGGAACGGTTAGGTGATATATAGCGGGA
>WLWI01002970.1_pt1 | contig 14615 bp, 15 predicted proteins | sample 6701501 | NCBI WGS metagenome assembly WLWI01 (sample SAMN12718690, study PRJNA515312) | sponge metagenome | isolation source: marine sponge | host: Mycale hentscheli | place: New Zealand: South Island, Marlborough, Capsize Point | collected 2014-11-01
CGAAGCTTAGCAACGACTTAGCAGATTTTCTCGTAGCCCTGGCATTATCTTCTATAATCACAGACTGGAACACTCGGGCTCTTAATTTCTTTCAGCAATATTCATGCTATCTTAATGATATTCATGACGGTTAATTAGTGGGCGTGGCCTATCCCGATTTTTCATTTTAGAAAGTTGGCAACTATGCTTCCTTATTGTACTACTAATCAAACTTGTATCATAATGTCCTATCAAGAAAATTTATTTTGGGGAAATTTGGGTCGTCTACTTTCTCTACATATTATACATAGCTATTGCAAGAAAAAAAAAAGATATTATGTATTACTGATTACCAATTATTCAGCAAATGGAATCTGGGCCATTCAAGAATAGCCATAAATGACCAGAAAGAGAAAAGATGAACCTTGTCACTGTACAAATTTTTGATGCAAATGGGATATGGCATAAGTTCCTAAATATGTGAACAATTGCATAAATAAAATGGATGCAGTTGTTTCAGAACATAGTGGAGAAACTATATAGATATATACTTCTCCATTGCAAGCACATTAGTTAATATAGAAAAATATTGCGTCTCATATATATTAATAGATGATGTGTTTGTAGGTGCATGTATTATACTAGGCCACAAACTATTATCTGGATCTATGCAGCAAAAACACAACTGTGATATTACATGTCAACAAAGGATCACATATTAATTTGAGCAAGTTAAAAATACCAGTACTAGCTTGCTCTTAACCAGCAACTTAAAAATGTGACAGAACATTTAGTATGATATCATAAAATGAAGTACAAAATTCTTCAAGCCCAACTTTACTTTTGGAGATTATCTAATCAAGCTAGAATATAAAAGAGCGAGTTTTCTTGTAGATTTTGAGGAGTTATAGGATTATAAAGCTACAACTTATGTGATTATCAGACCAAACAAAAGAGATCTCCATTGACTGCTCTGTATTACCAAACGGCGAAGGGAAATGCACAATTGTTTTGTAAGGTTCAAATATTGTAGCATAAGCAATGGAGTCATCACTCTTATAGGGCATTTGCGGAAGCCATAACAACTCCATATAATGCGCATACTTGCGTGAGTGGTTGGCAACAGACCGGTGGCAGCATGAGTAAATACTTTCAAGACTTGCAACAGCCAGCTAAGGCTGGATTCGTAGAGATACTTAAATTAATTGGGCTAGAAGAGAAGATGATCCCTACAGTGAATCAAATATTCACACTTTATGGAGAGTATCAATGAGTATCTGGCCAGATGTGGAGTATGAACATATATTTGAATATTTTATTAGAAGACCTGGACTGTATACACAAGAAGAACTGTTTGCTTGGAAGTAACATGATGTATACAATTATTTTCAAAGTGGCCATATAAGAATATACTGATTAGGAAACTCAAGGACTTGTGTATTTTAAAGGCAAAAGTCAATCCCAGTCAAGGTTCACCTGATAGTTGTCTCCATTCTTGGATTGCTGTGAAGAGTGAGATGGAACTATCATTTCAGCTCACTGCACATGCATATGGCAGGGTGACATTATTTAGTGTAGCTACTCAATTGTTGTGGATGCTTTTTTGCATAATCTAAAATGTTTACTGCTATCTATACAGCCTGGGAGAAGCATGCTCTCATATTGCTGCCATACTATTCAAGGTGAAATATGCCTTATGTAATGGTTACACTGCTGTTACTGCTCAAGCTTGTTCTTAGAATAATACATATTCCAGATACCCAGTTAGTAGCTATTCACTTTTTTCGGTAAGAAATTATTCCATAGGTTTTACCTTCACCTGTAGCAAAAATTAATTTCACCAAACTAAAATTTCCTAGCCATAATCTACTTCAGAAGAGCCCCAGTCTATAACCTGTAAATCTACATGTACTCCAACTGAAGAAGAAAAAGCATCCTTTTTGGAGGAATTGAAAGATATACACCCATAGTCAGCTGTTCTCAGACTTACAGTGCCCTTAATTTAGTGTCAGCCCCCAAAAGTAATTCATGTCTTCCAGATTGATGAAAAAAAAACAAGCAATTGTCAGCAGTGGAATTGGAAAGAAAGTGTAAAACTAATTTTGAAAGTATGAAGATAACATGCAGAATACTTGAAACAATCAACTAAGCTGCAAGCCCTAAGCAGTTTATGGTTTCAACACAGGAAGGGACGTTTAACAGTTTCTACATTGGCAAGAGTTATTCATGCAAGAATTAACAAGTCAAAAAGCTTATTAAAAAGTATTATGCAGTACAATTCTCCAGTAACCAGCAAGGTTCCAGCATTGAAGTGGGGTGTAGAACACGAGAGTGTAGCTCGACAACAATATATTGATTTGATTTCACTGCAGCATGATTCATTTGAGTGCCATGCAGCAGGACTGATGATAGTCTGTACTGAACATTCTCATTAGGAGCATCACTTGCTGGTTTGGTTGTATGCGACTGTTGTGGCTCTGGCTTAGTAGAAATCAAGTGTCCCTATAAGTATCGAGAAGAACATCCACACCAAGTGATTGACCCCAGTTTTTGTTTATGGTGAGATAGTGCTTAATTATAATCATGATTATTACATACAAGTACAAGGCCAAATGGCAGTGTGTGGCAAAGAATATCGAGATTTTGTGTGCTGGACAACTAAAGGCATTCACATTGAGCGACTGGAGTATGATGCTAACATTTTCACTGAAATGAAGCCTGCCCTTGATCAATTTTTTGTAGTTGTTCTTCCAGAGATATTAACTTACAATATTAGTGGTGAGGGAGAGCAAGAAACTATTCTTAAATCAAGTATAACAACTGAAGGAACAGATGATATCTATTGCATCTGCAGAGGACCAGAATGTGGAAAGATGATTGCTTGTGATAATCCAGACTGTCCAATAGAGTGGTTTCATTTTAGCTATATTAACTTACATCGAAAGCCAAGGGGGAAACTGGTATTGTTCCAACTGCAAATAATGTTTCATTATTCATTGTCAAATTAGGTTATGCAGATGATCATTAAAATGTACATTAATTACAAAAAAAATTGCTATAGCTATAAAAATTATTTTACAATAGATTAAGATAAAATTTAATTAGGTTATGCAGATGAACATTAAAATGTACATAAATTACAAAAAAAAATTGCTATTGCTATAAAAATTATTTTACAATAGATTGAGATAAATTAGTTAGAGCAGAACATACAGTAACAATTTTGTCAATGCTAGCGGTGTCTTTATCCACACTGCTCTTGATCAAACTAAGATGTCGGGAACTTTCTATAATTTTGTACTTCATCTTGAGAAGTCCAATCACTTGTTCAACGTGTATCCGTACTCTGGACAGGCATTTGGAACGTTCAACGTCTTCTACAGGTAATTGTTTCTTTCCCCTTGTAAATGCTGGGATTTCTAGTTTAGCCCCATAAAATTGTAAATCCTCTTCAATATTGAATCCGTCTGCAAGTATGACATCACCAGGTTTAAGAAACTTTAAGAATCCACACTGCTTAGTCAAATACCGATCGTATACCGTCCTCCCCAACATTTAGATACATAAAATATTGTACCACAGGGAGTAACAGCAATTAGAAATTTAACCGTATTGTGCCATTTGTAATCAGAGTAGGTTTTTGCTCGAGCTTGAAATCCAGTAAGTATGTTTCAATAAAAGCTTCAGCACAGTCAATAATAACTACTGTGTTTGGAACACTTATATCTTTATATACCTGGGGCATATTGTGCTTTAAAATTTCCCACTAAGGCCACATAATCAGAAATTTCATTTTCATCCATTATTTCTGGTAGTTTATTTATTAGCTTTCGTAGTAGATTATAGTCAAAATGTTTCGACCCGTAGGTCTTCATCAGTTGACAAAAAAACACAATACTAAAAATGACAAAAAAACAAAACCAGTTCAATAAAATGCAAAAGCATTAGTTATAGTGACGCTATAATTGGTTGCCATGTTGGATTTAACTCCAGGCCATTGTCCAAGTTAGATGTTGATGGCAGGCTTTGGATCACTACTGCCTCAGTAATCCTTCTTCTGGTGTAGTTCTCAACTCTCTCTTTCACTTTGGCCTCCAACCAATTTACTTTGTGATTACTGTTCCATGCATGTACAGCTATACCATTCTTCTCATCATGCCTTTTTACTGCATATTGGTGTTCCTTTAAACGTTTGTCTAGTGTACGTCTTGTTTCCCCTATATATACCATACTGCAGTCCATACACGGGATTTCATAGTTGCCTGCCATCAACATCTAACTTGGACAATGGCCTGGAGTTAAATCCAACATGGCAACCAATTATAGCATCACTATAACTAGTGCATCCTCAGGGTTTTTGCATTTTATTGAACTGGTTTTGTTTTTTTGTCATTTTTAGTATTGTGTTTTTTTGTCAACTGATGAAGACCTACGGGTCGAAATGTTTTGACTATTTATAGTTATAATCTACTACGAAAGCTAATAAATAAACTACCAGAAAGTGTATTACGTAGTAATGAACCTATACTTCATCCATTATATTAATCCATTTATAAAACATACTTGAAATTGTGCTATGTGATACTCCTCATCTAAATGCCAGATCTTGAAAAAGTACAATTGAGATGAAGCTTCATTAAGACTACCATAAGCTCATCTTGCAAAGTTAGTTTAGTTTTTTAACATACACCATGTGGTGACAAAAAGGAATATACATGAAGAAAGACTCCATTTAGGCAAACCTGTGTAAAACTTAGTTTTTGAATCATTTTCCATCAAGAAAGATGCATTAACAGTACTGCATGCACTGGTGCACTGTAAATTAATGTCAGCTTGAGTTTTTTTTTTAGATGCTAGAATTTCTGTTTGCTGACTAACACACTGGCAGTAGCACTTACAGCTTGTACCCCTATATTCCTTGGAATTGCAGCTTCTTTGGCTAACTGGATTTGATGATTACTTTCAATAGTTTTCTCTTTACACTTTTCTCTCCTGCACTGACTGGGGTTACTGAAGACAAATACACTGGGGACGTAATCAACATCTTCAGGATTAGATGAAGGATGACCTGTAACCAAGCAATAGTTATGTATGTATGTATACATTGGCACTACACAAAAATTCTCCTTAACCTTTCACAAATGGTGGCTGCATATGTATGAATGAGCAGAAGGAGACCATGCCTTCCTTTTCATAGTCAATACCCACAGTTTCCTAAGCTTTAATTCTCAAGGAAAAACAACAACAACCTTGCTTCCTTTACCTTTACAAAATCACCGGCATCTTCCAAATTTCCAGAACACTACTTTTTGCCAACCAGAATTACGCTTGAAACCACGCCCACCATATGCCACGCATTATTGAAAATGCCCTTTAGGCTTCTCGCGTAGCCAGACCTTTTACCAATGGCTACTGGCTACACGAAACTACGTACTAGTGTAGGATGCAGTGATAAAGTATGAATTGAACATTCCTTTATCTAAGAATATCTTTTTATGATTTATTCTAATAATCTTAAAATATTTCCATTTCAGATTTTATTCAAGTTGTATTTCATGAACCAGGAGTAAGTTTCTCAATCAAGTGTGTTGGTGATAGCAATTTATATGAGCCTCTGACCTGGACATATAACGAAGGAAGTTTACCAAATAATATACAAATAATGAAGAACAAATCATTGAGAATTAGCAGGTTTCAAAGATCCAATGAAGGAATATATATGTGTGAAGGACTAGTAAGGGCTGCCTACCCATGGTCTAGCACACGCATACCATTCACAGTGATCTATATACTAAAGCAAAAAGGTAACTGTTTAGTTGTGTTAGTGAGTAACATAATTGTAGCAACAAGTACAGCAAATTGAGCAGTAATTTAAACTGTGAGCAGTTAAATATCATATCCTTGTTCAAATAAATCAGAGGGAATAATTACTTGTTTTAATACCCAAACATTCAGCCTTAATAAAATCAATCTGCTGTCATTCGTCGATTCAAATTCTTGAGCTAATTCACAGGTAATAAGTTGTAACATAAAGGAATTGTAAGAGAAAGTTTAAAACTTTCTCACTTAACTTAAATGGATCTAGAGTGAAGCAAAGGCAAAATGTGAAATAATCTTAGTTGTCGCCAGAGAATCAAACCCAGGACTCCTGGTTTTAGCCACCAGTTTTCTAGCCACTTACAACCCACAACTTCTACGACCGTCACATTTTACCTTCATAATGATCAACCTGCATCACAATGACCAAACGTGTTCCAATAACCAGAGGTAGCTGATACTTTTTATTAATTGTCATTATCACCGACAGCCTCCAAGCAAATATGTACAAAGGGGATTTCAAGTGGCAGGTTGTTCACCAGTAGGTAAAAACAGTTTATCATTTTAGTTTATGGCAAAAGGGCCAGTTAATAAGCTTATTGTTTTTAGTTTTGTTAAACAATTACATCTTTATACATTATTGACCTTACTTTGATTCCTACATATTCTATCATATCAGAACTATACACATTGTAGTTTAGCATTGACCTTTGATTATAACTCTGTAGGCTCTGTACATTCAGGAGTATATCCATCAGTTCAATCAGCTGAGATTGGTGACACTGTAAGATTTATGTGTGATTCTCAATTAACGAAGAGGTGGGGTAAAAATGGTAATGTTTTGCCACGTAATGCAAAAGTCAGTGGAAAACTGGACCGTATTTTAACAATAACAGATGTTAGAATGTTTAATGAAGGCACCTATGAATGCATCCTGAGAGATAGGCTATATACACATACAGATACTTTCATGGCTGTACTTAAAGTAGACCGTGAGTAATATATAATATGTACTTGGTATTAATGTCTCAAACACTAAAACATTTGTAAAAAATTACTTTAAATAGAGTTATTACCATCATTGGCTAGTCCAATAATGTGCAATTCATTGTTGCACTCATGTCATAAGGAACTAAAATTTGTTACATTGTTATGCAAAAAAAAACCGCTAACCAAATTTTACACTATCATTTTAGCACCTGAACGCCAAGCAACACTGAAAGAAAGAAATTGTCCAAAGCCTGATTTAAAACATGGATCTGTTAAAGTATATAGGAAAGGATACCAGTCAGTGGCTGTCTATGACTGCGATGATTCAGATTCAGACTTGTTGAACGCTCGCACTGTTCGTTACTGTCAGGTGGATGGAACTTGGAGTGGTACCCCACAATCTTGTAAAAGCAAGTGAAGCATTGATAACAATGTATCAAAAAATTAAATGTGGTGTATTTGAAGTTCGCAATACTTCATAAGTGAAAATAATCATTATGTAAATAAAATTATGCATGTGAAAAAATGCCACCTTATTGTACATTACTTTTGTTCAAATATATACATATATATATATATATATATATATATATATATATATATATAGTACTTATCACATGTGTCAGAGTGTAATATGGCAGATATAGTACTTATCACATGTGTCAGAGTGTAATATGGCAGAACAGGCTAATTTATTTTCACGAGTCAGAGGAGAGTGAAACTGAAGCCTGAGAGTGAAATATCTTGCCATATCACTGTGACAAGTGTCATAAGTGGTTTATTCCACACTAGATATCTTCACTACTGTAGTTAGTACTAGATGAAGGGTAACTCACAATGTAAAGTTGGTTATAGGAGCTACCCACACCCCCAGCTGATATTTTAGCAGCTGTTTTGACTCTGTTGAGCAGGGTAAAGAGCAGGGTACACAGGAGGAAGGTAGCTGTAAAACCCCGAGAAATTGAAAATTTGGCCGGTTGCTATAACTACAGGGGTAATGAGCTTGGCAGTATAGCATGAAAAACAGCGTGAACTATCATGAGTTATTTCACGGGTCATGTACCTAAAAATATCATTGTGAAGATATCTAGGGTGGAATAAATAAATATATATAATATATAATATATATATATTTATATATATATAATTGTATAATTATGTATAAGCTATTTAATGCAGTGGGTATTTTCTTTCATATAATATGGTAATTAGACAACAATCCTGAAAAATTGAAGAAGTCAGAAGAGTGAAATTATTCACACATGAAGTATATTTTAAGTTAGATATTATGGTATGGTTTTAGTTACAGAAATTTAAAATGTCACTTTAGTATGGACATTTATTTAGCTAGTCCTCTTCAAAATTTTTGAAAGACTAACTGCAAAAGTGTTACCAGATTGATGTTTTATTTCTTATACAGAAATTATTAGAAGTTCAGCAAGAAAGCACAGTGACATTGTGCTTATGAATTTGTTGTACTTTTTGTATATTGGACTAACTTTTTGAAATAATCAATATTCAAAGTAATAAACATTATCTTGTGGGCATTATTATTATAGCTACAAATGAATAGTAATGCCTAACGATAATTTGGCTTATATAGATCTGATGAGGATGCTCTATGATTCTTAAATTCAGCAACACAGCTTGAATGAGTTTACTCAAATGTTCAATATCAACTTTCACTATAAAAAACAACAATTAACCTCAACTTTCAAAGGTGCATTGTGCAAGTATCAATTGGATGGGTGTCTTGATTTACATAAAAAGAGCTTTATAATTATATGAGTACTCACAACTTTACACAACATTGAACACTTTCAGATATTACCACTACAATTTAAACAATTAATGTAAACATTTCTTGATATGATTTTGCATGTTAAATTAAGTCATTATGACAACATCGAGTGATAGATAAAAATAACACAGTATATGTTAGTATTGGGAAACATACTTTGAGCTGTTCTCTCAATGATTTCTAACAAAATATAGTATCAGTTTTGCTTAATCCTACAAGTTAAAAACACATTGAGTAATCTTAAATATAATTATATATAACAATTATTATAGATAAACTAATATTTATTATTCCATTTCAAAACAGACAGTAAAAGTAATAAAACCATTTTGCAGTATAACTTAATACTTTGCTCTTGAAGGTTTAGCTTACTCTTACAAACTGGTTGACTTCCACTCCAACGTCCATCAGCCTGGCAGTATCTGACCACATGACGATAATGCGGTATTTCTTCATCAGATACTGCTTCATCACACACATACAAAGCTACAGATCTATATCCTTTTCCACGTCTTTTTATTGATCCAGATGTATTCTTGGTGTGGGACAATCTCTGGTTGGTTTAGTTTTGGGTTATTTTATGAAAATAACTCATAGTTTTAAGAACATAATATTAATTCTTTGGAAAATTTGATTTAATTTATTATTCTTTATTGAATTATAGTAAGTTACCTTTCAGTACAAGCAAACACCCTCTAACTTATCAAACTATCACACCCACAAAAATGCGACACTGCTTCAATATCCCCATATAGGCTTAATGGACAATTGCCATTGATTGTCAATTGTATTGTTACTATCTCAGCACACCAATATATAATGTCAGTACTTTCATTGTGACTAATGCAACTAACTGATGATAAAACTTTCTATTGAAGTTGTATATCACAATAAACAGAAAGCCCGTTACTAAACTATACTCACCAATTACAAACGAGAAACCGCTATCAGTTTTAATTTCTGTGTTATTAATCTTATAATCACATCTATAAGCTCCTTGATTGCTTTTTTGGGCATTGATTATCATTAAAGTTCGATCAAGTTTACCACTGACTACAGCATTATTTGGTAAATCTTCATCCATAAACTACCACTTTACAATCGATTAACTATTGCACATAAATCTTGTTTTCTTGTGTAACTTTCACTGCCTGTTGTGATGTATACACTAGTGCTGAATGAGGTGAATCTATGCATACAATTTTAGTACAAAAAATAATATCCTAGCCACATCAACATTATTTATGATACTAACACTAAGTTAGTTCCCAGAAGGAGATTATTATTGGTATTATTTTTGTGTATTACTAGTTAATTATACATTAACAACTAGTAAAAAAAAAACATTTAATGTTAAAATTGGGATATAGGGTTGTCCACCAAAAAGGGGAACTGCAAATCTTAAAAGTATGGAAACTGTGATGATTCTATTTCCCTGCTTCAGGGTGCTGCGACAACACCCACGCATATTTTTGGTGTTAATTAGATTCTGGTTGCTAGGACTAACAAACTTTTCCTTACTGTTTGTAGGGCTATGACAGCGGACCCTGAAGAGCACTGCTAGTGGACTAACTGTATAAAAAAAATAGAAGTTGGTACTGTATTTATTTTCCCCTACAAGCTTCTGAAGCCACAAGTATAAAATCCAAAACTCCTGCATCGGTACCGTTGCTGGGAGCTGATTCTTCCTCCTCTGCCTCATTAGCAGATTGTCGTCAAAAACATCGTTTTAGTTTTTCTAGAATCTGTTTTATTTTGTCATTTGCTTTTCTGGGCAGCTTGCTGGCATTTTTTTTTTGAAAAAATTTAAAACAAGGGTTTTGTTCCTTTAGTCAAGGTCTACCAGTATATGAAGTTTGGAGTCATTCCTATTCTTATTTCACAACTAAAATATGACCTCCCGATCTTTAGGAGAAGCTGATTGCTGTCAAACCCAGCCCATTACCTTATTGGTTTACTATTCGGGGTAAAGTAAGCTGCAGCAAATGGTATAGTCTAAGACTGAATGCAGCCAAACTTTGATAGATATCCAGTTGACTGTATAGTAGCTATAGCTAGCTGCACTCACAATGGTTAGGTAAATGTTGGTTGATATAATAGTAACTGAATGAAAAACAAAAAACTGAAAAATGACTGGTTGAACATTGCTTTTATAGGCATGAACTAGTGGGGTGATGGAAGTCAAGTACATAGGAAGTACATAGGAAAAAGGAAAAAGTATAGCATGCTGGTAGACTACCATAAGTGTGTATAAATATGTGGTGTTAAGGTTATGAATGAGGTGTTAATTAAAGTTTCATAAACAAAGTCATACACAGTTCACTCTTGGACTCCAACAAAGACACAGCTTCAAAATTCCAGTATACTCTTAATGGACAATTTTTATGGATTGTATATTATAATGTTACTATCTCAACACACCAATACATATGTCAGTACTTTCACTATAATTAATGTAACTCACAGATAAAACTTTCTATTAAAAGTTGTACATCTCATGTACAGTATGCCAAGTTACTATACTATACTCACCAATTACAAGTAAGAAACCGCTATCTGTTTTAATTTCTGTGTTATCAATATAATAATCACATCTATAAGCTCCTTGGTTGCTTTTTTGGGCATTGATTATCATTAAAGTTCAATTAAGTTTACCATGGACAAAAGCATTATGTGGTAAATCTTCATCCATAAATTTCCACCTTACAATAGATTGACTATCACACATAAATTGTGTTTCTTGTGAAACTTTCACTACCTGTTGTGATGGATACACTAGAGCTGAACGAGGTGAACCTATGCATACAGTTTTAGTCCAATAAAGATGGAGATTAAAAATATGTAATTGTGATTAGTTTTTATTTTATGTATTATACAATCATACATTGACAGTAATAAAAAAAACATTTATAATGTTAAAATTGGAGATAAAGGGTTGCTCCGAAAAAAAATGGGAACTGTAAAAGTAGGGAAACTATGTGACGATTGTATTTCCAATTTCACTACTTAAAATTAAATAAGTTAAACCTTAGCATTTTAATATTTAAAATTTAGCATTGGCTCATAATGAGAGCATAATAGGGACACAGACTCATCAAGCTAGCTACTACATAGCTTACCTGCTCTATAGTAGAACCAATTTTGGCTTCATATGGAGCCCAGTTTTTTATTTTTATGCATTTTATCTTTTTTCTGCTGTATGTGCAACTCTGTGAGCCCACTTTCTAGCATTTGTAACCTCCCTATAGTTATTTCTATTCTGCTAATCATTTCTAACTTGTTCAACAAATAATCTGCAATAAATTATTGCCAAGGAACTTGACAAGCAGGCTCATTACTAGAAAAGAGTAGCATGTAATCCCCTGTATGCCCCTTAACACACACCTACCCAAACAGAATTGAAGACATAGATTTATTGTATACAAATAGTACTTTTTACCTGAGTCAGAGTGTATTATGGCGAAATATTTGCACGCTTATTTAATTTCACGAGACAGAGACAAGAGAAAATATGGTTGATAACTCATGGTATAAAGTTGGCCATAAAACTCTCTAGCCGCTCCCCACATCCCCAGCTGATATTTTATCAGCTGGTCTAACCTGGTTGGGTAGGCTTCACCAGAAGAAGGTAGCTATACAATCAAGAAAATTGATCAGCTAAGTCTGATGCTATAACTACTGTAGTGTCAATGCGTGATACAGTGTGAGATTACGAGGTGTGAGATTATGACCTTGTCATAACATGAGATGTTAATGAAAGAATTTTCGAAACGTAGTTCCCTTAAGGTTGCTATAATGCAAGTTGCCAGCTCAGAAATGACAGATGAGGCACTTAGTGCTATGTTAGAACAACCACTTTAGTCCAAAAATATCTTAACGTCATCCAAAGACTGAACAGCTTAGTCTGTTTAAATTTTGATGAAAGTGGTGGAATATCCATATCATGATGTTCAATCTCCTCCTTGTTTCATTATCACTTAGCCTTTACAAAAGTCAAAGTGTGAAATGATGAAACTTGAAATGTTAGAGTAGCATATTTCAATAGTCATGCCAGTAACCACATGCAGAATCATCCTAGGCCATATGGGGGATTCTCTCCAAGCTAAGGCAACCCAATTACTGCAGTTAATATGCTAATAGACTTTGTCACTTTTGTAGCAGTATTTACTGTATCAAATTTTGGCCAATTCATCTATATAACTAGTGGTGTGCTTGAGCACAAATGGCTAGCGAGCCTAAAACTACTCTATTGTTAAACGATTGATTTAAACTCCTATTACTAAAATAAATTCGAATTGTTAAATTACTATACCACAAATGTTTGAAAAGCAGCAAAATCAAATCACCTTATCTAAACTTTTTTCTTTGTGATATTCTTAGCTACTACTAGCTGTAAGCACAATACTTTCACACATCTAGACATACCTATGTAATACTTACCTTAGTGGTTATTCTGGTGGACAATGAATTTTCAAATAAATACTGTTGTGTAGGACTTACAACTGTGACAAATAGCGTATTAACTTACCACCGCTACTAACTAAAATAGAAATGGAACTCCAGTAAGTTGCACCAGCAAAAGAATTCAAAGCGGTAAACAATTCAAAGTTGTAAACAATTCAATTTCTAGGGTGATAAGGGTAATGGCCAATAAGCAGAGGATTCAGTTTAGTGAAGTTCTGGACTGGGTAGAACACAGAGCTAACGCAAAAGTACGAGAGGGTCAGAGTACAAAATGACACACGTACGTCCGAACATATATAAACTAGTGGTGTGCTTGTGCACAAATATCGAGCGAGCCTACCTATATTTATAGTAGGGCCTGCCTAGTAGGGCCTGCCTAGTAGGGCCTGCCAGATTATGCTTGAAACTTTTAGAATTTTTTTTATTTCAATAAATGTTATATTATTTCAAAAGAATAGCATATTATTCTATAAATGTTCTTATTATTCTCTTATTATTCCAATTAGGAATAAGTGAAATAGTAATGACTGCAGTCTATATAGCTAGACACAGGTGGGCTCGAGGAGGGTGGGGTCTTGATGGTTGGATCCAGAGATAGTGGATGATCTGACAGTGATGGGATATCAACTTGAGGACACATAATCATTGAAGAACATGGCGACAACCCTCGCTCTTGTACAAGCCAGGCAGAATATCTGTCGTCACACACATCGTAGCCTTCCTCGTACCGTCGTTCAAACAACAATTGTTCTTCTACAGTGAATTCCAAATAAATTCTCCCAGTATTCACCTCAACGTTTTCTCCTCCTGGTGTGTCCAGTTCAGGTGGTGTCTCCAGTTGAGGTTTACTTGATGAGTAACTGGGTAGTAACCTCTTCAACTGAAACAATAGCAAATTATTTAATAATAAATTATTGTAGATTGAAGGACAAAAAATAAATAGCTAAGTACATTTCAACTTTGTAAAATTTTAAAATTAATTGAGAATAATAATTCCATTATTGGCTAAGCAAATAACCCCCCTTCACATGCAGCATGCTCAATTAATCCCATAATGTGGAAATTGAATTTTAACAAACATGTATTCATGGTTGAACTTGCTAAACAAGCTTAGAATATACATGTTTGTATAAAGATTAGCACAGGGCTAAAATTTTGTCACAATCCTCTAGTGGCTGTGACTGCTAAGCACATTTTTATCAACCTTCAATGTGACCATCTACAGGAAAACCGGCAACACACGGCCCTCTCAAAAATATTTTATTGTACTTTCGCATCCTTTGCCAGCTAGAGATTGAGCTCTCTAAGTTTGGGCTGAGGTATAAAGGACTGAACAGGGGGAAAGACATGGACACGGAAAAAAAATGGGGAAAAGAGGGAGAGGAGAGGGGAAAAGGGGGAAGAGAGAGAAAGAAAAAGGAGGAGAAAGTTTCTAAGTGAAAAACTCTAAAATAAAAAATAAAGTGTCAGTTTTTTCCCCGAAAACTGATCTTGGGCTAAGCCCCCCCATGCAGCCTAGCCTTCGGGGGGGGGGGGGGGGGGGGGGGGGTGTTGGTGTTGATAG
>WLWI01002971.1_pt1 | contig 14615 bp, 7 predicted proteins | sample 6701501 | NCBI WGS metagenome assembly WLWI01 (sample SAMN12718690, study PRJNA515312) | sponge metagenome | isolation source: marine sponge | host: Mycale hentscheli | place: New Zealand: South Island, Marlborough, Capsize Point | collected 2014-11-01
CTTTACGCCTCTCCTCTTCTTCCCTCCTACGCACCCTATGCTCCTCTGCTCTTCGATCGTCCTTCTCCAACAAATACTTTAACAGAGTGCCTATCTCGCTTTCCTCCCTTCTAGCCATCTCCCCAACAACTCTCTCCTCTACAACTTCTACCTCTGACTCAATATCCGACCCAATAGTACCACTCACTTCGTCGTCCAGATCCTCCTCTCTGACCACCTTGGTCTCCAAAGGTCGAGATGGATACGGAGACCTCTTGCTGATACTGGGCTTCTTGGACGGCTTATAGTCGGAATCCCCAGGTAGTAACCTCCTGCTGTGCTTCTTCTTGGTCGCCACGGCTCCAACCTCTGACATAGGGAAGTGAGTGTCCTCGCCTCCCTGCTGGTGAGCTGTACAAAAAAACAAAAAAAAAACAGATAATAAAGCCCAACCAAAGGTAACTTTTTTTTTTTACAAATAAGGAAAAATGCAACACTGAAATTATAAGGGTGAATGATACACACACAAACAACACAGAACTGTTAAGGATGACTCCTTGTTCAGCCCGAGTGTCTCCTTCGCTGCCGAAGCACGTCGGAATGCAGTGTCGACAACCGAAGTCTGGAACTATGGTTCTCCCACTGCCGCTGTCGCCCCGTGGTGTGTTGTGGCCTCGCCGCCTAAGCTCGAGTGCCTTGCTCAAAGTTGTTCTTTTTTTTTTCTGCCGCCTCAGCCCAGAGAAAACGAAGCTCCACTGCCGAAGCCTGTATGCTGTGATGCTCTTCTCGGGAGTGTCCTCCTCTGAAGTTCGAAGCGGGCTCAGCTGGAACTATATCCGCCTGCCCTGGTAACTGGTTCTCTTCCCTCACGAACGAATTCGCTGTGAGTCGTGGTAGTCCTCGGGGAATGCCTTCCGTCTGAGAATCCCACCGCTGCCACCAAAATTCTGTGGGTCCGGCCTGCGAACTGGTCACGGATTCGCCACAGATCTGGGGACAGCTTATAGCTCGCTGCCACCAGAGTCTAGCAAGAGGGCAATGCCTCAATTTGAGTAAATTAATAAATTCACTACGGTAAACTAGACTGAACTACACGACGTGGCGAGTGGCTTATGAGACGAAGCCACTCGCAAAACTGACCAATGAAATGCTCACACAAAATATGCACTCGCAAAACTGACCAATGAAATGCTCACACAAAATATGCAGGTGACCTGCGCACTACTGACTACGACGTTGAACTTCTAAATGACACACAACTTATATGATACACAAACATAAGCATAGTTCTACTGTCTCCCTGTCTTCTCTTGATCTCATTCTGTCTCCTCTCTTGCGTTCTCTGCCTTCTCCTTTCTGCTCTCGAATGTGTGTAGTACCACAACGACAACCGATGAAAAATGCAAATGCAGGAATTTTTCTAGCTCTGTATCACAGAGCTAGAAAAGCTCTATAATATGTCTAATAATATAATAGAACTCTATAATATATGTGGGTCAAATAATATTTTAAGCTGTAGCAAGAACCGTTTGAGTGGGGTAGAAATCTTTTTCCATGCCACGTTGTTATACGGATAAATCAAACATGAGTATCGGTTGTTCTATTTCAAGTTTTGTATTGAAATTTGTTGTAAATGTCATATTATAAGTGTTGCAAGCTGATTCTCATGTACTATTGAACCAAATAAATCTTTACTTCATCTTAACCGTTTCCTTAATCATTTAGCAATTCCTTTTCATAAGTCTTGTAAACACCTTGGACTAATATACCTAAAGACCATTACTATAGCCAGGGTTTGATGTGTTTTTTTACTTTGAAATTCCATGAATTTAGAAGCAAAATCACCTTAAACATTATCTTCATCTTCATCTTACAAATAACTACTGAAATTGAACTGGCAGGTAACCTACTATGCGCCCATCAACTATACCATACTATGTGTATTCATTGCAACATGCCCAAATTTCTATAATTACTTTATTGTTAACTTGATGCTCTGATTCAATCAATCTGTGATAAATTCTGTACGGTAAAGTTATCGAACTTGTATTACGTTGTAGAAAAGTATTTAACAAACTGTTTGAACACATAATATTTCTCAATATACTTTTTATCGCAATTCATGTTTATCTTCCTTTATTTAAGAACTAGAACTAAAGAATTAATTACATTATTAATATCTTGGTTATCACTAACCTGCGTCAGTACATCAACGTCGAAATTTACCATACTTTTCATACGAAAATATTCATTATTATATGTTTTATAACTTGTCAATTTAATTGAAAGGTTGAATAACTGGAACAAAATTAATGTTAGTATCTTTAATACTGTTTTAAACCTGCATCGCATGACTTTCTGAAACAACAAAAAAAAATTTTCAATACTATTTTTACCCGTATACAAAATTACTTTTAACTTTTTAAACATTTGTTATGACCATTTCATCGTAGCCTACACCTACCATTAAACTTTCCTAAACCTGCCATAACCCTGATCAGATGTAGCAAGACCTTATACTTAATTGCTATGCACGGTAACTGGCTGATTATAATCTTATCACTAGTTTATTTCAGATTAATCATAACATTCTTAATTAATGTGAGAACTTAAACTTCAAATAGCTGTCCTACCAAAGCTCAAAGTTAGCATTTTCTGTTTTAGTTATTCTTACAAAATATGAGCTAAGTGCAATAGTATTGAGAAAAAGCAACCTTTTCAACATTAAATGAATAGGACATTTTTATTAAACATGCACATCTATATCAGAAAATAAAGTACATCAACTTATTTTGGTGGTCTTGATTAATTTTGCAGAAATGAACTGGTGTAATATGCATTTGACCCGACGCTTTCTCCATTAAGTAAAAGTTTTGGCATCACAAGACATCCAAAACTGAGACCAATAATTAGTTGAAGTCAACTGACACCAAATCAGTTGAAGTTAACTGAGCTCTAAAATCGGTTTCTACATGCAGCAGACACCTGAGGCATTGCTATTCCCGCTACACCTTGCTGTTATTTAATTCAAAAATATTTACTAGTTAAATATGTAGACAGAACAATTTTCTTAATACTCCAGTTGTCATGTTAAAAATGCCTTTCAGAATTGGTCTTCGCTCGGGCAAAGACGATATGCGTCATTTAAAAGTTTTGAAAGCTCCACCAACTCCATGGAAGAGACATATTGTTCAATTGTGCTTTATAGTAGGTTTACAACTTTATTGTCTAGCAAATCAAATGTACGTTCAAATATATAAATGATGTTTTTATTAAAGAGGTCTATATTTTTTCAGTTAAACCTTTTTCTGCAAGTATAAGTTAATCAGTGTGTTGCTTTAAGTTCATATTCATCAATTGTACCATGCCTTCTACTCTGTTTGCCACATATGTGATTAAGTGTTTTAAATATAGAACTAGCTATAATGCATGTATTCAGAATTGTCAATTGACCTACAAAAACAGGAATTTTAAGATGCATAGGAAGAACATAGCAAGAACACTCGAGTTTGGAAGGTAACAGCTGTGTTTTGTTAGTAATTTAAATTTGTAAAACAAAAATAAAGCCATAAATTTTGGTTACACGCCTATTATATATATGTATATATACGGACAATTAAAACAGACCAGCGTGGGAAATACTCGTGATATGACTACTTAGGCAGTGATCGCAGAGTTCTAGAAACTACAGATATCCCAAAGAGAAAGTCTGCAACCTATTCTCTATCCTGTTCCATGCTACCTTTTCTGATAATTAATAACTTTTCATTCTCCTCCTCCCTACTCTCTTCTCTGGTAATTAATAAAATCATGGCTCTCAATGTTCCCAAATACACCGCTTCCATCCCAATTTTCTCTAGTAATTGAGCTATTATTTTATCTTGCACCCCTCTCTTTCTCCTCCACGCACCATTTTCCCCATCCTACACAAAACTTTTCTGATAATTAATAATAGCTATAATTTCATAACCTTGTCTGGTGATTAAGTTAATAATACATTTGAAGGGGGCAAGGATGACGTTCACAAGCTTCGTCTCCATAATCGGGTAGTGCAATAGTGGGAATGGTTTTAGTTATTTGTAGCAATTGTTTCTCGAAGTACCAGAGTGATCCTTGTGTTATTACTAAACACAAAATAGTAATCTTGTTAATAGAATTATTATAAGCATTAACTATGGTTACAATGCGTTGCCAAACAACACAGATTTTAGACGGTTATAAACGATCACTGTACATGCGCCATTGTGTGTATGCGATGTGTCTCTTAAATAACGTTCATACCATGGTAGACCTGGTCATATTCTCGGGGCAGGCTGAACAATCCTTTCTCTTCATTTGTAACTAGTAATACTAGTCTATGTTTAGACCTTTTATAGATCTTGTTTCTTATTCTGAGGTCCACCACTCGTACGATGTTGTCAACTCCAGGATATACCTTAACAACTCTAGCCAAGTGGGCACATGTGGGATTCATCAATGAGTCATTGACAAGAACTATGTCATTGATTCTAACTTTTCGTTTTTTCAGATACCATTTCGCTTTTAATTGTAGAATGGAGACATATTCTTTAATCAAAGTGATTTAAATCAGTCGATGTAATTCATTGACCAGTTTCCAGCCTTACATCAGATTCAGATCTTTTTTTTTCTTGTCCATTAAGTTAGGTAGAGCTGTTAGTGGTTTAACAATCAAAAAATGGCTAGCAGTGTGAACTAACTCTTCTGAGGTAAACTCCAATGAGGTGATTGTCAAATAGCTTCACACTCGGCTAATACAGTGGATAGTTTTTCAAATGTCGGCAAGTGTGGGGCGTGAATTTTTCTTAGTAATTTCATCAGTGTGATGGAAGTCTCCCACATTCCACCACAGTATGGTGTATTGTGCCATTCAAACTTATGATCTGTCACTAGATGAGGTATGGCTGGCTTAATTTTCTGTTCCTCAAACAATTGTTGTAATTCTACAATATCTGATTTTGCTCATATAATATTGCTGCCTTTGTCTGAATATACTTGTGGAATTCCTTTTCGACTTTTGAAATGCTTGAAAGCTTGATTGAAAGCTTCACTAGTAAGTTCATGACAAAGTTTAATATGCACAATCCGGTTTGCGTCTCCAAGTCTCACTCAAAATTATCTTGCTTAAATGAATGCAAGTGAGAACAAATTAAGTTTGTGGTACATTTTGACTGCAATATACGATACTTCCCGTTTAGTCACATTGCTCTTTGTTCGTGTTGTCAGTTCTTCATGTAAAGTGTCTGAATACCTAGAGCATGAGAAGATTCAAGTAGTTTGGGGAGGCTGAGGTCGCTCAATTCCAAGGATTCTTCTGGTATAAGCTTCCTATGTTCTGCGTTATTTGTCCTACATTTTCGAATGTTTATCCCAATTTTTTTTAAGAGGTTACAAAGCTGTACTCTGATTGCATTTCCCTGTTCTGTAGTGCCAACACTGAAAGAAAGTCGTCTACGTAGAAGTTCTTTAAAATACCATTTGCAGCAAGAGGGTAGTTTTCCAATAATTGCTTTACCCATTGTTGAATGACTTGCATGGCAATGTAGGGTGATAACTTAACTCTCAAAGTTAAACGTATTCTGCAGATTTCTACACCGGCCAAAGTTTGTGAAGAAACGTATGCAAGTCGCGTTCCACTTTATGTAACATAATTTGACAGAACATCTTTCCAATGTCGGAACTGATTCCAATAGATTTCAGTTTGAACTTGAATATAATGTTTTGTAGGAAAGGGTATTAATTAGGCCCAGTGAAAAGTGTTAAGTTGAGTGATACTTTGTTAGACGTCTTGGCAGAAGCATCAAATACGGCTCGTAGTTTGGTTGTTGTTGACGTCTGTGTCGATACACCATGAACTGGCATATAAAATGTCGGCTTCGATGTCTTGAATTCGTATGCATGAACCTTTACCGCATGCTCCAGTTCTAAGTATTCATCTATGACCTAACGAAAACATTCCGATTAACCTTTCCTGACAGGTGGGTCCGTGGAGATGGCCATTGTAGTACCATGGTATGCCGACGCCTTGTGGGATTGAGGGATAGAGGACACGGACATCTACTGTAGCCAGCATAAGTGACTTTCTGCTTTTTAAAGGAATACAAAGCTGTTCAATGACTCTTACTAAATCTGTTTAGGAAGTGAAAAGGGATGATATGTTCTGCAGTTAGTCCCTGAGATAATAATTGCACATGCTGGGACAGCATCTGGGTGGGCCCATAGCAACAACTCACTATGGGCCTCAGCTGATTGGGAGACTTGAGCACTGTGGGGGGTTCCCTCCCTTAGGCTCCGTAGGTTCTTCAGGTTTGGGGACCTCGCACTTGGTAACAGCAATCAGTCGCAGCCACCAGAATGTCCAACGCTAGTTAGCTCGCCGCAGCCAGCGCCCAAGTCAATGTCTTAATATCCCAACGTAAATTGATATAATTGAACACTGGTCAACCAAGAGGCAGAACCGACACTTTTATAGAGAAGCATGGCTCCACCCCATGATGACGTAACAAAAAAAATAATGATACACATGGCATAATACACAAACAACATGTGACCAATCAATGCAATTAACAACACCTCGATTGTCAGTTCAATGTCCCTTTGTTTTCCTCTTTACTCTTCATCACTTCATGTAGGCTGGCCCACAAGCACGTTGCAAAGATAATAAGTCTCTGTGTTCCGACCCCAGTCAAATCTGTCGTGTATTTTGTCTTCTCATGAACTGAAAGCAGTATCTTCTCTGTCATAATCAGCTACAAATTGGTTTGCCTGCCGTTCCGTTTCCTGGTATGTGTCTTCCTGGATTTTTTGGTAGTATCTCTTGAAGAATTGTAGAAGATACGGAATTTTTCTCAGAGTAAGTGCGACTTACAACCCTAGTTGCAACACTTCTGCCTCTAGCTTTGACAGCTTCCTGGAGGAAAGATTCAGAACAGAGTTAGTCACAGTATGTGAAAGGTTGTTGGAAAGCCAGATTCCAGAGTCTGACATGCTCTGGGTTGCTCGGGATAGTCTGTTGCTCAGTGGCTGCAGGGTCTGCTATCCTCATTCGAAAAAGCTTCTCCATCCTGAAGGAACCTCGATTGTAATATCTCCACTGTTCCAGCATGGTTGTTCCAGCACGGGCCTCGGAATCGTGAAAGATAGTTGGTTACATTCGGTGAATTGCTCGCTCAGTAGCCATGAATTAAGCTGGTTGGTTTAGATGTTGCAGAGCTACAGAGCTAATTGATCCAAAGGGCCATTTCAGTGTTTAAACCACTTAGCATAACAATATATTTCTTCTCACCATATATGTTTGGCCATTTCCACTGCACTAATTATACAAGTGCAAATAGGGTTTGATCAAAGGTAGTGACAAGAATTTGTCTTGAATTGAGATACTCAACTGCTTGCTTTTGGGCATTCACGCCGTGTTTTACCATTGACGGAGTGGCAGATTTTTCATAAAACAGTGGCAGCAAAGCACGTACCGCTGGAGGATCTCTCATAGAAGGCTGGTGTAAGGCATGGTAAGCAAGCCCATTCCAATCTGCTTCCTCAACTATGGCTATATCCAGCAGATATGTTTGAGGTATTTCTGTTTCTGTGTTAGCAGAACTGGGGACAGCAATAGCAGAGGATGTCAAAGCTACTGCTGGAACAAATGCATAATAATTTGGAAGAGAGTGATTAACTTTACTAGCTTAATGTTATTATTTGGAACAATTGTCACCTGTTGAATAAAAGCATGATGGTTTAGATGTAGCAAAGCTACAGAGCTAACCGAGTACTTATTCCTTTGACAGATCTTATAAGTTTAATGAGCCATAATTTCTCGGCCTTGTGGGCATTCAAGTAACATGAGAAAGGTATAAAACTGAACTGAGCCACAGTTTATAGGCTGTTTGATACAATCAAGCTGAATTGTGTGTGTGAATGTGACTAAATGGCACTGAATAGCTAGGTGTTAATTACTAGGTGTACAACCAGGTTGAAGTGAGAAAAACAGAGTAAGTACCAAGGAAAGAGATTAAGATTGAAGAAAAATTTATAAAGACAGAGTGAAAGAAAAGGACATAGGAGGGACAGAAGAAAGGGTGAGGGTGAATGAGCAAAGTGATATATTAAGTCAAAATGAATGCAGGTTGTGTTGCTGAAGTGATAACAAAAAATTTTGGCGGGGGAGCAAAATAGCAAGATGTTGTGATCTAATAATCAGGCCTATTACATGCACAGCTCTATAAAGCAGTGCAAGTATGTAATAAAGACACTTTTTATTTGAAGAAGAGGAGTGTTCGTGAGAGTGAATATGACTTTGATAGAAGTCGTAGTAACCGCAGAGTGATTACTATCAATACCTGCCTGTTTTGTGAAAAGTGATGCGAGGAAGCTGGCCTTCATTAAGTGTTGACTTTAGATGAAGACATTGCCATGGTATGAGTTACAGTAAACCTACCTTCCTGCAAGATTTGTAGATGTTGGTGATCTTATAGTAAGGAAAGCTAATTACCACTTGAAATATTTAGTGAATCTGAGAAAAAGTTACAGAAGTCATCTTAGAAAGTCCAGCCATCAATTACAATGCATAAATGAGAAATTAAATGAGTCACGAGCATTGTTGGAACTCACAAGCTAAATTGAGAAAGCTGTGAACTCAGTAACCCTCTAATTCCCATTATCCGACATTCACTCCATGTACGTGAATTGTCTTGAAGACTAGACTTACCAAGCAAATAAATAAAACCAGACTCACAAAAGATGTTGCAATACTCGCTAAGGCAGCTACCAATGTCCGAAAGGACATCTTCACACATGATCACTTCAAATTCACTGGTAGTTTTTCGCCAAAGTGCCATCATGACTCACTGCCTTCAAGTCTCAAGTTTTTGGTCTCGCTTATATTCAATGGTCTCAATTTACAAAATCAGGACAGACGAAACATACAAGCTTGCCTCAATGCTTGCCAACTTCTTTACAATGTGAATAAACGACCCTCCAAAGTGAGTGTAAAACCTAGGCACTCTCTGCTGCGAGAACCACCCATCCCAATGTATATTGGCATCAATGTACATCAGGTGACTAGAAGCAAGAAACTCATTCAACAATTTCATCAATTGAAAATCAACATTTCATATGATGATAGGGTCTTGGAACTGGAGGAATGGATTTCACTGCTATTTGTGAGCGATTTGAAGAAAATAAGTTTGTAGCTCCAGCTTGTCTGCGGAAGGGGTTATTTACAATGGGTGCTTTGGACAACCTGGACCATAACCCTAGTTCAACGATTTCATTGAATTCTTTCCACGGTATTGGAATTAGTCTTTTTCAATTTCCAACAAGGATTAACACTGGTTAGATCAGACCACCTGTAGTCGTACCACCTTCCTGACTATATGAACATATGAACAAAAATGTAAGGAATATATTTTCCACATGCTTCAGATGTTCAGATTTTAATGTGTATTTATCATAAAACAATTACTTCAATGTAGTAATTTCTAACTTTTCTGATTAGCCTCTTCCACTTTTGAATTGGTTTATTTCATCAGGTGGAACTTTTACCGCACTTGAATTTTCTTTCAAAAAATACATTTTGCCAAATAAATCAACATCCAAAATACCATCTGATAAAACAGTTTCTTCATACAATGGTTCCAAAAATATATTATTTATTTGAACTTTGTTGCTAATTGGCGACTCACTACAGAAGATGAATAACTTTTGAGGCGTGCAAACGATGCTGAATGGCAGTTCAAAAATTCCCAGTAGATTCTGAATAAAGGTTTCAAGGACTCCCAGCCGCAACCTTTGATTTTTTACTATTCAACTTTTTTTTTATTCGTGTGTCTTGATTTCATGCAGAAATCTTAATTATTTTTTCTTCAGACTTTTATTCTCCATAAGATTCGCTTGGAGTACTTTTTATTCTATAGATAATATAATAATAAGATTCAATGCTTGGAAGGTATATAAATATTGTACACTTTCTTAAGTCACAGTGTTCTTTTGTATGTTTGTGTGGATACTGCGTATAAATTTTAGCTAACGACTCAGTTGAAGTAAAACTCACACTGTATATCCAAGTATACTGGTTTAGAATAGGAAAATAAGAGTTAAGGTTAGTCTTTGAAACCAATTTTGTTGGTCAGTCAAATAAATTGGGGTGTATTTACAATAAAAGGCTTAAGGTATACATCTGCAAAATTTTAACATCATCGAACTAAGATTGAACGTTTCTCTAATTTGGTAAGTAAAGATAAAGTGTGTAAAAACTATAACTAGCTATGGACTTTCAATCTACTGATTATAATTTCTTCCCGAGAAAGAGGTGTTTCTAATAAACACTGAAAGGTGTTCTTGCGGGACATAGTTGGTGGCTGTACTGTATTGCATTATTGCTGTACAACTTTGCAATATACAGATACAGGTTTGTGGAGTTTGGAAGTTGTTTGCAGCTGAGTGGCCAGAACATTGGTGTAGAGCTAGAAATACTAGGTTCAATTGCTGCCTACATTCGGGGGTTTTTTATACACATTTTATCATTGTCCCTCTTTTCATTTTGATATGTAATCAATAGTACGTAAGAATTAATACAATGCTATTGATTTGGATAGGTAAACAAGATGTCCAGTCATGTGCTACAAAGCTATTTATTAAGCTAGTGCTTGGGTTGGCATTTCCACTCCAGGTATAATTTATATTAGTTGTGACTTCAATCATAATAAGGTGCTGTATATTCCAAGTGATTCTAAATACATAACCAACAACTTTCGTATATGCCTCTTGTTCAGGATAGAAAACAATAATTTCCATTAAATCTTTCAATGTTACATGTGGTGTAGTGATGGACGGAAAAGACACTAAATTTGCGACGCCCAAAAATCAACGAACATTTGTTTACAAACAAAGAAGAAACAAGAATATAATGTGTGGAAGGCAGGCATTGTAGATCTAGTGCTAGTAATGACATTATAAATATGTAGCTTTCTAAGGGTAGGTTATTCAATGCTTGTAATATACGAGGTTTCATCACTTAATTATATTATTTGTTTAACCTTGCTATTGTATCCAAAATAAATTATTTAAAATGGTGATTGTCTCCGTACTAAGCTCTCACCTCCCCCCTCCCCCCCTTCCCCCCAATGGGTTTGTGTGGAAACAACAGATCCATTTATTGATTGTATGATGCCAGTAATTTTGTTGGTATTTATTATTCAATGCTATTCTCTGTACACAAAATTTGTGGCCTCGTTTACCTCATTCTGTACTTCTTCTAAGAAGGTTCCAATATAAAACGGGAATTTTGACATGCTCTGTGACCTCTAGCTATTATTAAAATAAAGTAGCCACTCACAAAGAACCTTCCTGAATAACTTACTATTTTTTCAGTTCGATCCACGCCACGTTAAAATGAGTGCCCCAACTCACCACAAACAGGTATAAGTAATAATTTTTCGAGTGGTATCTACATAGCTTCTTTCAATGCCGTATGTGTTTGAACCTAAGCATTTCTTGATTAACTATGAACCCTCAAGATAGTATCTATAAGTGCTCTGACGGTATACTGTTCGTCCGTAAATGGCAAACAGAATGCTTCTTCTTTATAGCCAGCCGTTTAATTTTTATTGTATTATTCTCCATCTGTTCAGGTGCTCATGACTTTTTTCTTACTTATTATTCTAGTTTTTGTTCTCTAAATAGCTGTAATGCGTTCTTTAGTTTGTCTCCAGAAATTTAGTGACAAAAACTGTCAGCTCCCACTTTCCACTTACTGTAAAATGTTTCCCTGGCTATGCCCTTTTTCTAAATATGATTCTGCTATGGTATTAATTAATTTATTAAATTCTTCACAAACATGAGGTGACACAATGTCACTTTGTGTCAATTTCCTCATAGAAGTATTATGTAGAGTGTTTATGGACAGACATTCTTACTACTAAGTTCATGTTCTTTCGTTTATTTTATGCATGTTTTATTAATTTATGACGATGTCATTCTGATTTTTGTATCAACTCCATTGTTGTCTGGACTCTAAGTTTATATACTTAAATTGTATATTTTTGTGAATGAGTTTGCAATAATTAAAGATAAATATTTTTTAAACAATTTGATTTGTTGTTGATGTTACATGAGAGTGGAGGACTTTCATTGTTATACAGGGGCGAGTTATTTCCTAAAATTGAAGAAAAATCTCAATTATGATTCCATACAGGAGGAAGTCTGTGCTGAATAGTGGAATAGCTAAATGTAGTAAGAGATCATGAACTAACATGTATATGTGTGAGATCCTGTAGGACTAACATTCATACTAACATCAAGTTTAATTTAAAATCAGTGAGTAATCGTAAAGTTTTTTCCAAGCTGAAAGGTTTAAATGATTTAATTATTCCATTGTCATAGTGGTCCAGATGTACCCCCACCCACTCTTTTAGATGCTGTCACAAAACAAAAGTGTTTTTTTGACTCCTAGGGTTATTATGACAATATGACCATGAAAAACAGTAATGTCCAAATACTTCCGGATAATTGACATATAATAAGCAACTGCTGTCATAGTTCCAGTATCATTGTCATAAAGTATTAATACAGCTGAATGTATTTGCTATAACTAATTTGTTGTATTCTCTTGCCATGAAGTCTACGTGGTGTTATTATAATGTCCTGATATAGTTTTTTGTGAAAGAGAGAGACTACATCTAATTTAATTGTTATAACCTGGGCTGTATGAATGAAATACCTGAGACAAAGCCACCAGCAATTTTTTTTAGAGGAAGTTGTGGTTAAAATGGTATAGCCTATTGGGATATTACACTAACATGTAGCACATTCACCCCCCCTTCAACTTCGATTCTCTTAATGTAAAGCTAAGCATGGATGTGTCAGCTATGTTTGAAATGATGTTCAAGTTTTAGAAGATAAGGTAAGAATAAAAGAAACCGGAGAAGAAAAAGAAGAAAGCAGAGATGGAAAAGACGAAAGCTGAGGAGAAAAAAAAGAAAGCTGAGGTGGAAAAAAAAAAAGCGGAGAAGGAAAAGAAGAAAGCAGAAATGGAAAAGACGAAAGCTGAGGAGAAAAAAAAGAAAGCTGAGGAGGAAAAAAAGAAAGCAAAGAAGGAAAAGAAGAAAGCGAAGGGAAAAAAAACGAAAGCGGAGGAGAATAAGGCGAAGTCAGAGAGTAAAAATTAACAACTTTGTGGATGTAGTGAAATATGTTGAATGGCTAAGGGACCAATTCAAACCAAGAAACTACAGTATGTGTAGAAATCAATGATAGAGCTTTAAAAACACAAACAAAGCAGTGGAGTATATACTTATGGCTGTTGTATGTGGTTACGGGTGAGTAATTACTTATAGCTGTTGTATGTGGTTGCAGGTGAGATCAAAGCGAAGGAGCGTGACGGTATGCTATTGTCAAATATTGTATAAGTGTATTAAATATTTTTTTGTCAGAATGGGCTAAATTGATTGAATGTGTTTCAGATAAAGACATACGGTTGAAGGATAAGTGTAGTAAAGCTTCGATATTAAGACATGTGATCAAGTAGTAAGTGAGCAGAATTATAGTTATCAAAGTGGCAGTGTACTTCAAGATGCAAATGCTCGTGTTCATTTAGTTCATTTAGGCTTGAACTATAATCTCGCTCTTTTATATTTTTTTACCAAATGCTGTACTAAAAAAAGCATGTCAGGACATGTTGGTGAGATTTCAGTGGGAATCATATAAAAACTACTTTAGGTACAATTTTGGGCAAGTTGTTTGGCTCTAAGTTAGTACTTTAATTGAAGCAGTGACAGGTCTAACTGAGCAAATATGCACACATTATAAAAGTGAGTGGGAGTAATAAGTAGTTAATTTTTTTTGCAGGACATAAGTATCGCTTTTACCCAAAAGATTAATGGCGATGTTAATAATTTGAAATGTTATATATGACAGTAAGAATAAGAAAAGTTATTACTTCAAGTCCTAATTCATGGTGAATAAATGTACGTAAGGTCTGTTGTCATGCAAGGAAAGGTAAATATGTAGTGACAATCGTTGTTTTACCTCATGAGTATTTTTAAACATTTTTATTTATTTTAGCGATGAAGTTGAGCAGTAAATGTTGTTTACATATGTGTTGGCAAGTTTTGATGAAGACAGCTTATTGGTTTTGCAATTTCTAATAAATTTATTCTGTAATTGCCTCTATTTTAATGTCTTCCTAGAAAAGTCTAACCGATGTTTAAATGCATAAGGTCTATTGGCATGTTAAGGCAGATTATGTGCTTGTGTAGCAAAAAAATGGTTGATTAAGCCTTCCTTCATTTATATCAAGTGCACTGAAATTGCTAGTTTTGACTGTAGAAATTGGACTAAACCTTTTAATTTTACCAGACGGTTTGTGGTCATTTTATTAGATTAAGTCCTGTGTTTGTTATTCAGGTTTCTGAATCGTACATTATGATTTTTTTTATCCATGAATAATTAAATGTGAATTGTGAGCACGTAGATTTCATTTGGCGCAGTAAATGTTGTCTACATGTGTTGGCAAGTTTTGATGAAGACAGCTTTGTTGGTCTAGCAGTTTCTAACAAATTAATTCTGTAATTGCCTCTGTTTTAATGTTTCCTAGAAAAATCAAACAAAAGTTTAAATGCACA
>WLWI01002972.1_pt1 | contig 14613 bp, 6 predicted proteins | sample 6701501 | NCBI WGS metagenome assembly WLWI01 (sample SAMN12718690, study PRJNA515312) | sponge metagenome | isolation source: marine sponge | host: Mycale hentscheli | place: New Zealand: South Island, Marlborough, Capsize Point | collected 2014-11-01
CGGTATAGGAGCTGTACTGTCTCATGTGTATCCAAATGGAGAAGAGAAACCCATTGCTTTTGTATCGAGGACACTAACTGCCAGCGAAAAGAACTATGCCCAGATTGAGAAAGAGGCCTTAGCTTTAGTTTTTGGAGTTCATCGTTTTCACCAATATCTGTATGGCAGGAAATTTACACTTTTGACCGACCATCGTCCACTGACGACTATTCTGGGTCCAAAAAAGGGAATTCCTCCTATTGCTGCTGCCAGACTTCAGCGATGGGCAGTTCAACTAGCAGCGTACACATATGATATTGAATTCAAGTCTACTCATGATCATGGCAATGCGGATGCCCTCTCTCGTCTCCCACTTCCCACTACAGGTCCGGGATGTTCATGTGAGCCAAGTGATTTTAATATATGTCAAATTATGTCTTTGCCTGTAGCCTGCGTGGATGTTCAACGTGCTACCAGAAGAGACCCTGTCATTAGCCAAGTACTGAGGTATACTCAGACAGGTTGGCCTGAAACTGTTCCGGAGTCTCTAAAACCGTTCTCAAGTCGCAAAAATGAGCTCACCACGGAAAAGGACTGTCTATTGTGGGGGACACGTGTGGTTATTCCCTCCAAATTGCGAGAAGCTGTCCTGAAGGAGTTACACCAAGGACATCCTGGTATGACTCGCATGAAAGCCATTGCTCGGAGTCACCTCTGGTGGCCAGGTCTTGACAAGGATCTGGAGAAGGTTGCACGTACTTGTGTGTCATGCCAAGCGGTCAAGCAAGCACCAGCTGTAGCACCGTTGCATCCATGGGTGTGGCCAATGCGTCCATGGCAACGAATTCACATTGATTTTGCTGGTCCCTTCTTGGGAAAAATGTACTTTCTGGTTATTGATGCTCACTCCAAGTGGGGTGAAGTATTTCAGATGAATCACACCACAACTACTAAGACAATCGACATTTTGCGTCAACTCTTTTCTTCATATGGACTACCCGAACAAGTTGTTTCTGACAACGGACCACAGTTTGCTTCTGCAGAATTTCAGCAGTTTATGCAAGGGAATGGAATTCGTCACATTAGATGTGCGCCATATCATCCTGCTTCTAACGGATTAGTCGAACGTTTTGTTCGTACTTTCAAGGAATCTATGTCAGCAGGAAAGAATGATGGACTGTCTCTTACTCACCGGTTGGCAAATTTTCTCCTCACATATAGGTCTACCCCCCATGCAACAACCCAACGATCTCCTTGCTCTCTATTCATTGGTCGGGACATTCGCACACGTCTCGATCTACTCCGTCCCAATTTACAGGATCAAGTCTTATCCAAACAAGCTGCTCAAAAAGACCAGCATGACCATCATGCTCGTTCGAGAAGTATGGAAGTCGGACAACCAGTCATGGCAAAGAACATGCTTCCAGGTGACAACTGGATTCCAGGTGTTATTCTGAAGCAGCTGGGGCCAGTATCTTTTCTGGTTGATGTAGGAGAGGGAAGAACATGGAAACGTCACCTTGATCATATTAAGGTTCGGGACCTCCCAGATCCTGTGTCTGACTTAGTTCCAGAAGAAGTTCCAGTAGGTGGTGCAGTATTGGAACCTGATGTTGTGGAGTCCAATCTCAACACACCTATTCCAGTAACATTCGATCAGCCAGACGAGGAGAATCAGTCTTTGTTATCGAATCCAAGTACACCACCAGCTACACCCAGTACCACATCGCACAGGTCTGCGCAATCTTCTGTCACTTCCTCACATCCCAACACTACTATACGTCGATCTACTCGTACACGGAAACCTCCGGATTATTTAACGTACTAATTAACTCTGTCAATTAGAGTATGTGGACCTCCAAATTAGTGAGGGAGGAGTGTAGTATAGTTTACTTAGTAAGTATATCCATCACATGTGGTTTATGGTTTTTATGATGTCATTACTTCCTCACTACTTAATCATGCACCTTATGCTTTCTATTCATTCTTTAGGATAAGTAACATTTGATGATACTAATAAATTACTTAAGTAGTGATTAACTAAAGTGACGGGGTAGTGTTTGTTCGGCCCAAGACACTACAATAACGGCACATACCCGTACTATTCATACAAATAATAATAATAATGATAATAATAATAATAACAATAACAATAATAATAATAATGATAATAATAATAATAACAATAACAATAATAATAATAATGATGAATAAAAAAAATAATTTTTAATTAATTTTTTAGTCAAGAAATAGTTTCCTAAGATCAGAAACTGGTCTAGGTTCCAATGATATATTAACAGCCACTACTAATCGAGATACTAAGATTCACCCACCCTCTCACTCACCTGGATGGTCCAACATGTAGTCATAGTTTGCCCTCTCTTCTTCATCCTTCAGCACCTCATAAGCATTGGATATCTCTTCAAACTTCTCGCGGGAACCTTTCTTCTACTCAAATCAATACTTAAATTAAGGACTTACACAAATTAATGTCTAATTTTTAGGAATTGAACCAACTTAAATTAATCTGTTCCTATACTGTATCAACTTGTCCACCACTTGCCTTATTTTTGTCTGGGTGATATTTTATTGCCATTTTTCTGTATGTCTTTCTAATCTCTGCCTGCAACAATGGAAAAAAATATAACCGTAATGGCTTCAATGAATCAAAAGCTTACAGCAGAAGCATCTCGCTCCACGCCAAGAACTAGAACAACAGGGAGAAGAAATATTTAATTTATTCCCTCCATCAATTTGAAACAGCGAACCTTCATAGCAGTTCGAACTTCCGCAGTACAACCTATCGATAAGTCCGGAGCAGAAACCCAATATTTGTGTTAATATTATTACACTGGTCAAAGTTACAGACAAGTTCATTCCACAACAAAGTCAACTTGTTCACAATTGGTGCTCTTTATAATTACTATATTAACGATACTTTACCAACATATTTTCCAACCCTAAATCTATTGAACAAATTTCATAACTGTGATACGTACAGTGCAGCGAGAAATGAGAGGGAGAGAAAAGGATTAAAAAGACAAACAGTGACTTAATTGAACTTCTTGAACTTAAAAAGTTTGACAATGTTCATCGGTTGAAATCCAGCTACTCCTAGTGCAAGGAATGAGAGAATCCCAGCACAGATATATGAAGCTATCAGGAAGAACATCGGAGAGTGAGGAGCACTCAGAAGTGACTACAAACAAACAAACAAAAAAGTGTTTATTTATACACATTCTTACAATTTTGAATAGCCTTGTATCATTACACAATTCATTATATGATATATTTTATCACACTAAAAATTTGAATATTTAAATACCATGTTTCAAGTGGTTATAAAGCTCCTATTATCAGGTGGAATAGGACCAAACATACAAATAAATTATTGACTAGATAAGGGCTCTAAATTCTGTAAAATATGACCAAAAAATCACTACGTAAAGCTAAGGATGTAGTTTGAACAATTTTGTACAGAGTTTGAGTAAAAGAGGTCAAATATACAGTGTATCAAGTTCCCTGATCATTTCCAGCTGAATATAGATGTAACTTTTTGCTAAGTGTTTGTTGTATGCAGTGGTTGTTTTGATTGGTATAGTTGCCATTGGACTGTTTTTGTTTACTATACTACTACTGTATAACTGAATATTTATGTACGGCATTTTAAGTGCTATACAACACATATGTCATATGTCATGGAGGAATGTGTATAAAGGAAGTATGGTCACATTGTCCCACAAACAAAGAACCATTGCAGAATGCAATGAAATCACCACTTCATAATCAGTACAACTAAGACAATGCTAAATAACCGCAACTCGCGACATAATAAAAACTATAATACAAGACCATATCTATCCCACCTCCAAGTGAAAGCACAACAAACCTTGCCCATTTAACTAATTAGTCCATTGCCCATTACGTTTGTCCAAAATAAACAATTGGCCATTTTGAAAATGCTAGCCTGCCACACCCCAAAATTCTATATTCATAAATCTATCTCCCATTCTCCTCCCAGAATCATGTTCTCATCTGATGCAGACTTACCAACAGAGAGAGTACCATGTGTGTGGTGAGCACAATGGCAAGCTTGAGCCAGCTGAACAAGCCTGAGAAACTGGTGAAACCCACTGCATGGAGAGTGTTCCAGCCACTGAACCAGATCACTGACCAGCTCACGTGTAGGAACACCAGGACATTGGCACCCAGGGCTGGACAAATAATGAATTACCTCAGTCCATAACATTAAATTTACCACACAATAGAACACACACACACACACACACACACACACACAGAGCAAAACCAGGTTCCCATAACTTCACACTCAATGGTGCAGTTACTGCAAGAAGTACGCAAATTAAAAATAATTCATTTTAAGATCGGCCTGCATGCACACCACAGCCTTCAAAAATGAGTTCAATAATTGTAGTTAAAACTACACATTGAGTATCTCTATGGTATCTTTTAGTCAGCATTACAGGTCAATGGAGACTATGCCTACAGGGCCTTTCACTTCAGAAAACAAAGCTAGTTGTGATTATTTGCATGAGGATAAAAGTGGACTCTGAATTAGCTACAGATAGTCCAGCATCAGATATTGGAAATCATTTATCTATTAACAGGTCCTTTTTTCCTCCTTCTTTTATAGACATTTTTATTAAAGAAATGTTAAAGCTTCTCTGGTAATTCAGCGGTGAAAGAGTTAATGACAATTAAGCCTACAGTATATAATATATGTGTAAATATAAATCAGCACAAGTGTTGGTTTATACTCACCCTTTACCCAACGTACCCATGGTCAGAACATAATACTGATAAGTACTAGAGTGAGTTCCACCTTCCTGAATGCCTGCTACTCCTGGACCACCACTCTCTCTGAGAATATTGGAGAACAGAACAATAGCGGACACTGTGCCAAACCCAAGTCCACTCACTGTTACATATACAACACAATCGAATAAATATGTGAAGAATCCACTAGCATTTAGGTGACTTTAAAAGTAATAATAACAACTACAACAACCACAATCACAATAATAATAATAAATAATAATAGTAATACATTTTAAATTATTGTATCAATGTAATGACAACCCTGCTCCCTAACATTGATTGTGTTTGTGGTCGTTGTCTTTTCCACTAAATATAAGCATCCGTACAACAAATAATCTCAAATAGCATTACCATATGCAATTCTATGCTTTCTTCTTGGAGACTTGTCGTCACTGAGGACTTCCAGCACTTTGTCTGCTTTTCTGTACAATCATACTAAAGTGATGAACTGCTGTGGTCTCCCTAGTTCATATACTCACTTGAGTAGCCTGTATATGAGCCATCTGAACAATTCCTGGAAGAGAACTGCGAAAGGAATGGTAAACAACGGAGTGTACTTTAAAGGAGGGACAATTATCCACACTATTGAAGTTAGCAGCAATGAAACCAGCCAGAAAAAGCCACTGCAGAGGTGTAGAAAGAATAACTTCACGTCCAAATGGTTATAATTAATAGAACTCACGAAGTGATCAAGACGATAATTTCATGGGGTCTCCTCGCTATAGTTACACAGAACAGTACGAATAAAGGGCCAAATGCCACCAGCCCATAACTGAAGACTGAAAGGGTAGTCATTGATATATCTTCACACACACTAAACACTCTTCACTTCGTCATGTGAAATGTATATAAAAATATTTTTGCCAGTATTCAGATAATTAGAACAAGACGCGGTCGGTGTGCCATTTCCCCCCGCCCCCTTTTCGTTTTCTTGAGGCGTCTGCGCAATGGGCCTCCATTCGTCGCTGCAACACTGCTAGCGGCAACGACCAGGAGTAAGTATGGAAACGTGTAGTAGTGCAGTGGAAAGGTACGACGCCTTTGAAAAGTTGAAGAACAGGTTTTATGATAATAGTGAGGAAATATCCCAAGGAAAAGACACGTCTGTACGAAATCATGGAGAAATGAAAAATGGAAGAGCCACAAGAAGGCATGACAAGAAAGCCGGGAGCAGTGATTTCCGTAGAAAATCAAAGGATATGACACCAAATGTAATTAAGCATGGTTGGCCTATGTCTTATTATGTACATTTTTCTTCTGCTATACAAATAGGAATAGCTCCTGTAATTTATTATCTTTATTGTCTTTTATGCAGAAAGCAGAATATGCTAGTAAAACTCTAATGGTGGGACAGTGGAGAAATACAGATTTTACTAAGTGAGTATTATCACAGAACATCACTAAGGAATGCACCTAAATATCATTCACAACCAATGAATATTTTGTTAGAGAGAGGGTTACAGATTTATTGCAGATTAAGTATGGTGTTTGTTCAGTAAGAGAGACCAATTAATGTCTAGTGTGAATATGTATAGCTACATAATTCAAAAATCTGTGAAGTAGGCATGTACCAATAAGTTATTGGAAGACTTGATTTTGTAATAATGTAGCTAATGATAAAAAATCTCAAGTTGTCTATTTCTAGTGTTATTACTGTAGAAGCCTGTGTTAGTTGAATTTTTAGTTTAAAATTGTCTATTTCTGATAATATCGCTGTAGAAACATCTTGACTCAGGACTTTGATGGCACTGAAACTGGCTCAGTGGCCAGTTGTGACAGCTCCGCCTATTCCTCCAAGTCAGGTTCCAGTTTCATGAGTCCTTATGTTGGATCTTGTACCGAGTTGTCTGATGCTGGTTCTGCAGACACCTATTCAGAATATGACATCTACCCTGGTCAGGTAAAACAACACGTTATTTGCTCATTCAATTTCTTCATTCGAAAAAATTAATCCTTTTCTTATATCTGTGTTACATTTAATGATACAAATTCATGCTCTTGGTGGCTTGTTGTTGTTGTTTTTCTAATTGATAAGGTTCCTATCTTTGGATTTTTTACATGTCGAAAAAATTAATCTTTTTTGTAATGGTTACAATTGTTGTTGATTACTACAAAAAGAATGACAAATAAACATTGCATGAAAACAGGAGCACAATATCCATCGTACATCACATGTCTCTGCCTATTAGAAATTCAAGTAGGAGTGTCTCACAAGTTAAATATGGAATAGTTTATTAGCACCTCCTCCTTGTGACCTGAGACTGAATAGGTATGGTGCAACGGTTAAGTATAATCATGGCATATCTAATGCCCCTCCCTTTCTGTGAATTTTATTGTATTTACGAAGCTGGCATGGCACTAATTATAGTAGCTAATAAATATTAGATCAGTTGGCGAGTAAAAGTGCTAGCATTAGCTGAGACAGTTAACCTGGGCTGAACATAAGAGTTGTAAGCTATCACTTGAGTTAAAACTATACACTAAAGATTTGGGAAATGAATCATTTTTATTCCTGCTCCAGCTGACTCCCTTTAGAACAATTTAATTGAGTTCTTTATATACAGCAAGTGTTATATGTACTAGTTTTGATTAGTTGATTAGTTTTGATTAGTTTTGATTAGTTTTGGAGTAAAACAATGGACTAGCATAATCATGTCAAAAAATGTGTATGAAGGCAGAAGAGAATTGCCATGCTGTATAACATTCCAAGAGCTACCATGGGGTTTCAAATAGAGTGCACAGCTTATTCATCTCCTAGTTATGCTCTATAGTATGTCCAAGTTGAGTTGGCCAGAAAAAAACTTGAATAACTTTTTAACAGAAGCAGCTACGCATCCGGGGTTTGCACCATCAGAAAGCTCGTGCCGAAGTGGTTAAAAATATTTCCTCAGTATACTCCAAAACCTGAGGGAAAGTGCTATTCCAAAACTCAATACAAAAGTCTATGGGAATAGAAAAAAAACACAGGTTTTCTGCTCAAAACGCGCCCACTTTTAGCTACGCGGTACGGCTCAATTTATCACACGGACTGTCTTCATTAAGAATTTTGTAAACAATGAGTGGCTTCTTCTTAGATAGCTGCGTTTCTAGCTTTGTATTGCAATTAATTTAGGTTGCGAGTGTTGAAACAGGATAGATGGAGTGTCCTATTGCCGCAGAGGGTACAGGACCACCTGATAGGATGTAGGTAACATTATTTGTCTACCTGTTCAATAACAATAGCCATATAGCCAATACATTTCAGAGAGATATAGCTATCATTTAGCTAGCAACTTGTAATACAGCCTTTTTGCCATTAAATTGTGTGCTTGTCAAAGCTGTGTTTATGCCAATTCCTTTTTCTTCACTACTAGGTGCCGTTTATTGTAAGGATTAGGACCAACTCAGGCAGCACTCCACCTTCAACTCGGATCACAGCTATATTTTGTGTATGTGTACTACTTAAATTCTATCATCTCATAAATTTTCATATTATATATAATAATTATAAATAAATGAAACAATTGATAATTTCATTTAACAAGGAAGTCTAATAACTTTAGCTACAAGTTAACAGTGCTGTACTGCTGAATCCTGTGAATATCAGAATACTTGTTGGGACACGGTAGGTAGAATCGACTGCTTTAATCTTGTCTCTTTAGAAGAACGCCCCACCATTTCACGTTTTCTGTCTGCTGTACATTACCTGCATGTAAGAAACATAAATATAGCCGAAAACGGACGAGATGAGCTGTACAGCGCCCGAAAAACTCCATGAACTTAACTAAATTTCTTTCTTACAATAGTTGCAGAATTAATGCGCACCTGCGTAACCGCCCCTTTTCACGTGCAACGTTGACGTTTGCGCGCTTAATTGACTTAGATTCACATGACTAAATTGCTTCCGGTAAAGTACTAAATGCATTCCTCATTTACCGCGCTTGCAGTCGTGCCAACTCAACTTGGACATACTATAGTTTCTTGCATGCCCTGAAAATACTTTCTCGGCCAGGGTTTAATTATATCTAAGGTTTTTGGTTGTGTCAGCAAAAACATGGATCAAGCTCCATTACAACACTGCACATTCATATATTCACCAGTTACAATAAAATTGATTGGATAAGGATATATGTTACACAGTAATTAACATCAAAGTATTGCCCAGTTATATTTTGTAGTTAAGATTGGTTGTAGTTCACTTGACATCTGCAAATTGGACACGTCTTATTCTTTTCCAGCCATCTATCCATGCACTTGACGTGACCATTGTTATGACCACATGGTAGGATTTTCACTCTGTCCTCACTTCTCAGTTCTTCATCACAAATGATACAGTATTCTAGAGTAGACTCCCTTATGCGTGCTTTGGTTGGAAGTTTTCTAGGAAGTTTGTTTGGATTCTCGAATTTTAATGAATTTAATGGCCTCATGATATTTGGTACTGTTTGGTACTCTGAATAACTTTTGCGGTAATACTTCTTCCAGCAACTGCAAGGGCAAAAATCCATCAAATCTTGGTTCCATTTAATTTTTAACCCTAAGCAAAGTGCCAGTACACACAATGCTACCAGACTCAGTAGGTAAAGTCCTACTTCAAGGCCAAAAACGAATAGAGCATTGTTGGCCGCTATTGTTGCTAATGTCTCAGGCTCTGTGAAGTTTGATAAAGCATGTCCTACTAAATATTCTATGTAGCTTTGAGGAACAGTGACAATGGTGAAATTATGCTTCCGATTCGTTGCAAATTTAATAGTATTAGAGACTATGGCAAGGACATATCCAGCTTCTTTAAGTTTCTCTATGCTTTCCCCAAAACAGTTTGAAATATCCACAATAGCAAACCAAGAGGAGTTGGAAGAATTGGGAGTAGGAGGTAGAGTTCCTTGGCAAACACTTAAATCGGGTCCATGGAGAAAACCGGATTTGAAAACTTCCCTAGAGAATCCAGAATCGTAGAAAACTGTGTGACTGTAGTTCTTGTATGTTGCAGTGTGGTGCTGCAAGTTTGACAACCTTATGTCTACTTCTCCTTGGACTGTCCTTGATATGGCAAAAAGAAAGAATAGTAGATATATGTGTAGCATTGCTTGGAAGTGTTAGCTCAATAATCTGTCGACACACTAACAGCTAAAAAGTTCAATAAACAAACAGAATCACATGATCTCTATGATAATGAATATTATCAAACACTTTGCCTCTTTAATGAATATGGTTATATAACTTATCAGCTCATCCATAGCATCACACATACACCTCTCACAGGTACCTACCTTACCAGACTGCTTTCTGGTGTCCTGGAATTGTAGACAGAGGTGTTTGTAAATACATTAGACTAGCGAGTTCACATCAAGGAGCAGAAATTATAATTCAGTGGAGCGAGCAAAGCTAACACTAATGAGTTTGGGATATCTATGTCTCCATATCAATTTGCGTCGTACGTGGACCTTTTTGTTATCGCAGGCATACATCTGAAAAGCCTTTTCTACTGATGTGCCTGCCTACATTCTATTGCAGAGTATTTTGTTGAACGGATTAGAAATGATCAGCAGAAAAGAAATAGTTAGGGAGCTAGGGATGTTAAAATGCTAGAAAACTGGTGCAGAGAGTAGCCTATAGCAGAAGAAAAGGAGACAAAAAAAAAATGAATAAATTAGGCTCCAAGAAAGGCGAAAAATGCTTCTACTGTAATAGCTATTTACAAACTTACAATATCCAATAGCTATAGCTTTTCTTTTAGTTTAGCCCCTTAGCTCACTCAACTGGTCTCAATGGGAACCATTTTCTAATTATTTTTATTGTTTAAGTCCCCATACTAATTCTGAAACTGCTAAAATGTATGCTAAAATTTCTAATTAAAGTTTCATGACAAAACTGTCGCTGCAGTCGCTGATCTGCTCGAGCTTTAAATATTTTTATTAGTTTGTTTGCTTTCCTCGTAAAATGAGGAAATAGAAGGCATTGCTATACAAATAGTTGTCCTCTCACTCATACAGCAGATATTTCACTTTCATAAACTCAAAATAAGCAAACAGATATTTTATTATTGGTATAATAATAAAACTTATAATAAGGTATGAAGTAAAATAGGATATCATTGACAGATTCAATGCCAGTCCTGTTTAGCAGATAACAAGTGAAAACTAACACACAAGCACACAAATGCAAAATAATGGCATACAATGTATGAGATGGATAGTATATGATGCCAATTATAATTAATGACATGTAGCCAGCTGTTATGCTAAATATGGAATTCACAAGAAATGAATTGATGCATTTGCAATGTTTGTTACTTGACTGCCTGCAGTCAAGTAATTCAAATATTTTAAATAACAAAGTCATTAATCATACATAATAGCTACATATTATTTCTGTTATATTACAGACTAAGAACACATGGAAAGTAAGCTCTGATTCTAATACATCATCACTCGACCAACTCTCATCTGATCACGTCAACACCAGACTGTGGAACAAACTGATTGAAGACTGGACACTAGACTCTTCCATTCATACCAGCAAGGGGAAGATGAGCAGTGAGGTGAAGGCCTCCACTTCCATTTCAAGCACTGAGAATATGCTGGATGGAGTGCACAGGTAGGCATGCAATAGAAGCAAGGGTAGTTACATAGTAGACATGTACGAGGGCTGTGTCCCAGAACATTTCCAAAACAATAAGGTCAATCGTGCAAGTCATTGTGAAAGAATTTGTTAACTTGTCCTTCACAAACAAGCTGGTATTATTTTCGCTGAGGGAATTTATGTGTGACAGGGAAATGTTCGATTATTAGTGTATAGCAACTTATAGTAGGGTAGCTACGCAGATGATACCAAGTACTGGTTTCTGTAGTTGTGACTTGTGATTGGGTCATAGAACCATGGCTAATAGTGTGACTTGTGCTAAAGCTAAAACCTTGAAAAGGTAACAGTAGTTGAAATATCTTGTGAGAGCCTATGGTGTTGTTTCTACAATCATAGCTTGCTTGTTATTAGTGCTGTTACTGTTGTGGATCTTCCTTTTAGCATTGAGCTGAATAGTACTTTTACCTCTGTTAGATCTATAGCTGTCAATATTGACAGTATTAATAGCTGCTGTCATACATGTATTTCTCTATCTCCATGCAGCACTTCCGTGTGTACTGACTCTAGCTATCTATCTGAACACCATCTTGGGAAGTCTGCTTGTGAAAAGAGTACACCTTTATCACCCAACCCAGCCAAGAGAGAGGAAAAGCTGGCAAGAAACAAAAGTGGAGTTGACACATCTGATGCTTCAACACCATCACTTGATGTGGAGGATAACGATAAGACAGAAAAGGCATGCACTGCCAAGAAAAATGGCTCAGAAATCACCAAAGACTTGAAAAACAATACTCCTGAGGTAGAAAATAAACCCAGTACTGAGACTGTTGCAAAACAATTGGAAGGAACAGAGATATGCAGTGGAACTGTTATTCAGATCAAGGCAGCTGAATATCAAGATGGAAAAGGGACCACAGCATCACAGTGCAGTAAGCCAAACATCCAGAGTGTGTCAGACAGAATAAAGCAGCTCAGGAGAAGTCAGAGTGAATCCATCATAGTGGTGGCAAGCTCTGCCCCCAGCAATGTCACACGACGCAGCAAATTTGGAGAGGCCTACAAAATGTACCGTGAGCTGCAAACTCTCAGCGAATCTCCCAGTCCAAGTGGGAAGAGGAGGAATTTAGTGAGTGTCAAAGAAAGAGCTCAGTTGTTCGGACAAAAGTGAATCGTTGAATGTAAACACAGTGGTAAACAAATTGTGTGTACGCATGTTGTAAGTACCCCTTTCGTTTATTAATATTTATTTCAATAACAACTTTTTTTTTTTGTGATTGTAACAATAACAAAATATTGCAAGTGAAATGTTAAATGAATGACAATAAATATCTGCAGGAGAGAGAAAGAGAGAGAGAGCTATACAAGTGGATGACAGTCTGGGCAAAAAACACGTTCCAACTTGTTGACTTCAACAATAACAATTATTATAAAAAATGGACAAGTTCACTTCATATGAGACGATTGACTGTACAGGAATATAGTCATGAAGCAGAACCAGAGGATTCTGACTGGCGGCTGTGTCCGTTTCTTCTGCTCATTTCTTGCCCATTATTCAACTTCCTGATAAAATAAATGAGAAATGATAGCAAACGTAAAAGGAATAAGACTGTTTTAAGTAGATTGGTAAACAAACAAAAAAAAACCCATTTTATTTACTTTATATAATGCACACAACATTCATTAGTTAATTGCAATTCCATGAACTTCCCATACACAACGGTTCACTGCCGGGAATACATCACCCAACTGAATGTCAGATTTGCAAACTTTTTCTTTAGTTTTTAGCATTAGGAAACAACATTCTCCAACAGGTACTACCGAGGAGACAAATCTCTATGAACACTCATTTAGTTCAATGTCCCATGCACCTCCCAGTTCAACAATCTTCCACCACAAACCTCTTCTTCCTTCGATGGCAGCTGTCACTATCCTCCCCTTCATCCGAGGAAGAAGGGGAGGAGGAGGAGGAGCTGGAGTCTGAGGAGGAGGAAGACGGGAGGCCAGTGCCTTTAGTTAGGTCCACACTGTCCGCCAAATCTGCTAGAGAAGGCTGGTGCTCCTGATGCACATAACACACACACGAGTAGTAATCTAGTAAGCAGCCAGGACACCTGTGACCATTGCTAAGAAGCAATGTATAAAAAGCTTGTTTCCAACTTAAACTATAAGAACATAAATGAATCAGGTACGCCATTTAAGGCTCTCCCCCACCATCTCTACTCACAGCCACATGTACACTGCCTCACATGTGTGATGTGTGTACAATTACACACAAAGAGCTATCAAATTTTCCAACATACTCGACATTATATTTCTATGAAGTAACATGAGCAAAAGATGAACAGCAGTCTCAAGTGCCAAAAGGCAAAGAGCTAGAGTGACTGTTACGACTTACTCACCCTGAGAGCCCTGTACCACTTGGTGGACAGCTTGGGTCGACCTCTGACAGTTTTGTGCCAGACCACAGGAAAGTTGGTGACTGAACAGAAGTTCTGAGTGACCGCGATAGTGTTGTCTAAATTGACCACGACATGCCACCAGCCGCTGGGAACAAACACTGTCTCTCCTGGCTTCTGGAGGATCTCCAACTATAACAACAGCAATAACAACAACAACAACAAAAATGAATACACAAGCAAACAAAATCTCATATAAACTATAATTAAACACACCCATAGTACATTTTCAGTAGAACATGAGTCACTACAAACTACTCCACACTATCCTCAAGTAATACGCCAGTGACTATGTTTGTATGTGCATGTGAGTTATGTTTAGCTAAACATCAAGACTTGTTTGTACAACATGCATCCTTTGACTACGAAGGCTTCTACTGGTAAAGCAGCTGGTAAAATGTAAGAATGGAGCTAATTGTCCAGTGAGAAACCTTAACAAGAATAACTTAACTTTCCACATACTCTTATGATCACTGGTACAAACTGTTAGCCAGTTAAAAGTAGTCATATAACCATACTACTAAGAAGTATTTCTCCGTTTTACAGCTAATACTACTTCTTGCGGAAGTCATCTTCAGGGTCACTGAGGTCAAAAGTTTGAAAAGAAGTTGAAACACTGGGTTAAATTTTAATGTATTATGAGCTGTATTAGCAGAATGTAAATTTCAGATGACAACAACAATGATATTTATGACTACATCTGTATGCATTGCCAACACATCAGACCAGCAAGTCACAACATCATTGCCAGGGTGTCTGTCACATAGGAGTTTTCACT
>WLWI01002973.1_pt1 | contig 14603 bp, 12 predicted proteins | sample 6701501 | NCBI WGS metagenome assembly WLWI01 (sample SAMN12718690, study PRJNA515312) | sponge metagenome | isolation source: marine sponge | host: Mycale hentscheli | place: New Zealand: South Island, Marlborough, Capsize Point | collected 2014-11-01
CTAACCTTAACATCACAAATGACTAAGTTTTCAAATCCTCTCACTTCTGGATAGTACAGGAGCGTGCCGACACGATAATGAAGAAACCATAGAACATTGCGTACATCTGATAAACTAATATTTAAACTTTCTGCAATTTCATTGCATTCTGTGAGTGTCATCACATGCCTTTCTTTTGATCGCAGAACAATGCTGAACATCAACCAGGAGCAAGGAATGTGAACTTTACCTAGATTCTTCTTAATACACTTCTCAAAAGTTTCTCTTGCTTTGTTGATTTCCTCTACAGTTCCTTTCTTGTTGTCCAGTGCTAATGTCGGGAATTCTTCTGAGGCATACTCGACAATTTTTTGGTGGTAAAACTCTGTTTGTTCAATTTTGTTTTTAAGAATTTGATCCCTTTCCCTAAACTGTGACAGAGACACCTTGTCTCTAAATGTTCCCACAAACATAGCTTTAGTAACTATGTTAGCTTTTTCCAAGTCAGTATTAGAGTCTTGATTTGAGGTCAATTTGTCACTCGTATTCTTCATGCATGCTATACTAGCCAGAGTTTGAAAGGTGACTTCTTCTAGAGTAACTATAGAGTCTTCTTTCTCAGTAGAAACTCCATCTTCATTGGTGCAATACATTTTAAAAACACTGTCCCAGGAATCAGTGAGTCGACTGAAAATAAGATGTAAAGAAGCCCCCATTAGAAAGCGAGACATGAGGTCTAGAAATTCAGTTTGGCCTCCATGATCAGTTGTTATCAAGTATATAGTGTCTTTCAGTAAATACTTTACCTTCTCTTCATTGTGTTCTGCTGCAGCTTCAATATAAGCAGGATAAATTTCAGCTAAATTGATGACATGTGATTCTTTTAACTTTTCTTCATTATCAGAAGTTGCTGATGTTTCAGCTGGTGTTCTTATATTTTCTACAGTTGAATTTAAAGACACTTCCTTAGCATCATTTGAAGATTTGGCATCTTTAACTTCTTCAGTTGATGACACACTTAGTTGGATTTGGAATTTTGGTTTTGTATCTGCATAAAATGATCAATCAAATTCAATTAGCATTTCATTCAATTTATGAAAGAGAATAAGTGTTTTGTAACTGTAACAGTAAATTTTGATGAGCTTGTCAGCATTCTTTTGACTTAGATCATTTATGCTAAATAAATAATAATACTTGTTGTTTTATAGAGTTACAACATTTCACAATTATAAGGCACTATTATAACGTAAGCAAGTCTAACATAAAAGAACTAATACTTATACTACAGATACATTTTGAAATATTTCTTGTACTGATCAAGTTCTTATCCAAGTTTATGCATTACAAAGTTCATACAAAGAAACTGTTATTGGTATATAAAATTGTAGATTTCATATTATCTGAAATGAAACTGGGTTTAATTATTCTGATTACTGGAGACGTATGGTTAAGTGTCACACTTCAAATATGAGAGCTACTCAATTTACTTCACGACTCATTTCTGAAATAAAGCTCAAGTAAATGATAAAATTGGTAGTAAATTAAAGGCATAATGCAATGATAATTATAATGTTTTACCATGATGAATTGGTATATTTTCTACTTACTTTCTACAGCTTCTTGTATAACCGCATTAAGAATTGAAGTTTCACCCACAATGTCTTTCTTGGTCCATTGCCCCTGCTGTGCAAATCCAAATGACTTACTGATACTCTGAATGAATAGCTGCCTTCTCTCAGCTACTCCAGTGCTTGGCTCATTAATTTTCATGCTAGATTGATCAATGTTTATAAAATCTCCAAGTAGTCGACGTAGAGTTGAACTTTTACCAGATCTTGGAAGACCAACAAAATTCATTCGTCCTACACATAGGTCCACACATATCTGCTTTTGTATGGCTTCTTGACAAGCTTTCTCTATTTCTTTATCTATTGAATGACACTAATAGATATATTTGTGATGTGTTTTAGCACAAATGGCTAGCGAGCCATTGTCCACAGTAATTTAAACAACATGGTAGCTAAAACATTATATGACCACAATATTAATGTCCTGTTGTATATTAGAAAATGCAATATCTACTTACACATCCATGTCATTAATACATCTCCAATACACTTTTACTACACATCGCTTTAGGAGTGGGTGGGAGGAGTGAAAATTGCAGCACAAACATAATACTCTCATAAAAAATTATTTTGACTCACCATGTAGAAGTTTCAAATCCTATTGTTGTACACGGTGTTTCATGTGAATCGTAATAATAGTAATTAGCTATAAAATAGTATGTTAATTTATCGTTGTGATTTCAAATAAACTATTTCATTTGACAATAACTAAGTATTTGTAGTAATTGTCAAAATTGTTGTGCCAATCTTTTTTAAACCCTAACCACTGATAAATGCTCATTTTGAAAAATCACAATGAAACCCCATGTTCAGGGGTGTAAATCCCTGAGCTCAAGTAATAGAAGAGAAGGACCACCCAACAGTGTTGTGAAGTGGACAGCTAAGAGTAGCTATGGAAAGTTAAGTAAGTTAGGCTTAAGTTTGGTATAATTCGAACTTAGACAGAACAGCACTTGAACAAAACCAAAAATTGCAGGCATATGCATGAAAAACCACACACACCAAACAAACACACAAACACACAATAAATGAAGTGTGAGAGTCCAGCTCAGTCCACATGCACCAGAAAGTACAAAGTGCACAGTAGAGTGCAGGTATCAATGGCGGTTGTGTGGGGAACCCACACACCCCATAAAACTCCTTTACATTTTAATTAATGGAAGACAATTGCAGTGAGTATTGCATACTGTAATAGTGCATTCTAATGAGTCAATCATTTGATTTGCTAGCACTCATTTCAGCTGAATAACTATTACATTTCTAACATTATTCAATTTAGGACCCCAAACCGTAACATTATTATAATTTGAGCTTGCAAGCTCATTAATTAATATTTCACACTTTTATACTATCATTTCATCATGCAAAAGAATACAAGTACTTTAAACAATACAAAGGAAAGTTTAGTTCAGTATTGCAATTTTTAATTGACATGGAAAATACATGGCTAATTTCATTTCCATTATCAATACATTTCCATTATCAATATTATCGTAGGCTTGACCAGGTGGTAGAGAAACATTATTGCTACCACACCTTGACTACCTACTATTCCATCATTATCCTCATTTAAACTCATTTAAAATATGTTTTAAGAATAAATGAATCGTGTAATGTCTTCTTAAACTGGGTGAATATGAGCGAAAACATTAATTTCAATCGACTTACATAAGCGTAAAGCTGATATTATAAAACACATAGTCTATAGCAGTTTTGTAGCAGTATTGCTGTAGTTAAGTTCCATCAAATCTTAACGACTTATTTAGTATTCTTGGGAATGTTTATTAGAGACAGTGTTCTTACTTCTTGTTCAGAGCTAAGATAAGTCAGCTTTGGGGGACCAGCGGCATGGAGTCATTTTACTACTGAAAATAAGGTCCAGTTTTTAAATTTAGCGTACAGGGTAAAGGGATTTCAGTGCCATAGTAACAACTCTCTGCAACTGCTTGGAAAGAAAAAAACAACAACAAAACAATACACGTTATTTAAAAGTTTTCTTTGTAAAGAGAAGCTTTTCACATATGAAAAATATCAAGTCCCGGCTACAGAACAGGCTGTCTGAATTTAACTTGTCACATTTAATGAGGATATCTTCAGAATCTCCTGAACAATTGTCTGACAATGAATTAGAACAAATGATTGATGTTTGGAACAGAAAACATAGAAGAATATCAGTATAATTAATTAACCTGTATTTTGTCTTTCTCACAAATCAATACTGATTCAGTGATTTCTCCAATTTTGATTTCATAACTATACACTCATACTGCAAGGGGGGGCAAAACAAACCCAAGGGGGGGCGAAAGCCCCCCCTTGCCCCCCCTGAAATAAACCCTGCCTTAGACAGGTGATTAGCTCGTAATCAAAAAAATTATACAGACTAGTGGCTTGTTACAGAAATGCTAAGTTGCAGAGAATCAACTGATAGTAATTGGCGAGCGAGACACTTACAGGAGTAACACAATCGAAAATCGGGTTTATTTATTTAGATATAATTATGTACGGACGTATGTATGTCATTTTGTACTTTGACCCTCGCGTTTTTGTGTTAGTTATGTGGTCGACCCCGTCCCAAATTGCACTAAACAGAATCCTCTGGTTTATCGATCAGTACCCGTATCACCCTAGAAATTGAATTGTTTACCGTTTTGAATTCTTTTGCGGGTGCTGTGCACGCTTGCAGTATTTTCTGATATCCTTACTAATGGCATGAGTATATATCCTGTCAATAGCTAAGTCAGGCACCTCTGAGAAGCATTAATAGGAATTTTCAAGCAGCTGCATTGGAAGATGTGGTCACTGTCCATTTAAGCCTTCAAATTAGTTCTTAAGCTAGACAGTGTGCACTTGATAAAAATTTTTCCAGGAATTAGTTTCCATTTTAGTACACCTAAATTGATGTGTATTGAACAAATAACAATGGGACAGTAGTTAAAGAATGGGGAAAATGTTGTAGGCAAAAAAATAGACAATGTTAGGCATTGAAATAAGATTAACTTGGTATTGTTGCTGTGCTGTAGTAAAATCTGAGCACTCCTTAGTCAAAATACATCAAAGTTGACATTACAAATGAATATAATAATTAATAATTGCCCCCTTCAAGTCAAAGCCACGCCCATTTTCCCCCCCTTGGGAAAAACTCTGAAATAAACCCTGTAAGGGTCAAACTGCTTTACTCAGTTGGAAAATTCTCTAATATGTTTAGTTAGAAATACTCATGTACTAATAGTACAATGCTTTCTTGCCCTACTTTGTATATTTTATGGACAGTAGTCCTGCAGTATTCACACTTCAGCCATTGTACTGAGTTAGACTATGTATAAATATGTAGCACTCTATTAATATTACATACCTACACACATACCTGCATATGCACATAAACGCATACATACGTAAATCATTCATACATACGATGTTTATTAAATTTCTGAGTCAACCCTTGGTTGGAGTCTGAAGAAATTTAGAGGCAAAAATGTATAATTCATGGACGAATTCTCATTAACATTAGAGAACTTGTGCTATAATATGATATCATACTTTCATTTCTTCTTTACTCTTGTTCCTGATTCCCTCTATTCTCCCCTCTACACTCTGAACTCCCAGCACAGACTGGACGGTGTCCCTTACCAAATATATGCAGGAATGTGTCTGGCACATTAGCAACGAGCCCACGCCCATCCCTCGCCAGGAAACCATGACAGCTAGTTCAACAGGGTGTGTCAGGAGCCCAGACTCAAACTCCCTCGGAGGAAGGACTGGCTGAACTCAACAGCTGGCAGTACATGGTCTACTTGTCTGGCTGGCTGTATCAGGTAAAGGATATCATGTGCAGAATGCTGTATGCAAGGGAGAGTTTCATGAGGTAAAGGGTTGCTAATGGAAAAGTGTTACAGACTACTCATTGCTCACACCTATAATTTTTGTTTATCAGTTTCAGGGTCAGTATTAGTGTTTCTTGTAAGAAATTGTCTTTGCTTGTACATGGTTGTAAATGAGGGAGTATTCATTTTTCACTTGGTTTCTCTTCTAAACATTATGAACAAGTGTGTGCTACAGTTTGTAAAGCTACTAGTTGGCTATAAAAAAAGATAAAAGAAAGAAAATCTTGCGTAGTCCAATGGATTTGGGAACTGGATACTTTTTTAACAAAAACTGGCACATAGGTTTAGGTATATGTATGTATACATATATTTATGCTAGGTTAACACGATTAAGGTCTTTAATATGCAAGTTGTTTGTTTGTTTTTTTTGTTTTTTTTTGTAAAGCTAATATTTCTTGGTCACATGTAGTCTATCAATAGAAAAAAATTTTTCTATGGAGTAGTATACTATTTGAATTAAACTTGTGCATAGAATGATTCTGGAGTTATGGTCGCTTTTGTGAACTAAAATATGTAGAGAGAAGGAGAGGGAGAGAGAGTTCCACCCCTTCTTGCATTCCTTGTGCACATAGGCAAGATGTTTTCTTGATTTGTCTTAGTTATTACTTTAATCTCTGTAGGCAGTTCAGTTATTAGCCAGCTATTTCTGTAGTTCAGTTGTTAGCCAGCTATTTCTGTAGTTCTGTTGTTAGCCAGCTATTTCTGTAGTTCAGTTATTAGCCAGTGTTGTGGTTTATTGATTGATTGTTGTGTAGGAAGACTTGCTGGACTGTCATGAGTTCCTTCGCCTGATTGTAGAGAGAGTGGAACACATCAAACCTACAACACGAAAATACTTCAACTGTATTAATTACCCTTGGTGCTGAAGGTATGTGTGTGTGTGTGTGTATGTCTGTGTGTGTGTGTTGGGGGGGGAGGGGGGCGAGAGAGTATGGGGCAGGTTAGTTGATAAGTGTGTGTGTGTGTGAAAGCCAGCCACCTGCTTTAAATTATTACTATTAATTAATGTTATTATTTTTTAATATGCTTAAATGCTTCCACCTTGAGAGATGGTAGTGTACATATTTACTTGTATATGGGACTTTAGTTTTGACTATTCCTTTCCACTTTCTCTTCCAGCATCTCATAGATGTAGCTGCGTGTGTGGTACTGGCACGTCCTTTAGTCAAGAATTTCTGTCAGCGTCTGTCCACCATATTCGAGCTAGAGCAAAAACTGGCCAAATTTCAGCCCCCTCCATCCAGCATCCCCCTCAAAACTGAGGCAGAGGACCTCCCAATGGAGGACGACTCCGTGTTTGATTCTAGTACCACTGGTGTCCATCAAGACGGAGCCTGGGATCAGTGAAATCAAGACTGAACTGCACAGCAATGCAGACACCCCAGTGGGCGTGGCCACTACTAAAACCAGGAAGAAGTCCAGCGTGTCGTCATCATCGAAAGACTGCAAGCATACAGTGGGGACGCCATCTGCACTTAATGATGGGGAAATCCCCATCATACAACTATGTATGTGTACAACGTACAACTCAAGAATGAGCGATTTTTTTGTGTGTTTTTAGGGATCTAGAGAGAGTAATCATTTTGTAATTATTCTGAGATTTCTTTTGGTTCTACTTTATTCGTCCAATTTTCTGTTATTTATTATTTATTTATTGTTATTGTTATTATTATTATTTTTATTACTATTATTATTATTATTATTAGTCATCGAGTTAATAACTGGTTCGTGTATATTCTATTCAGATGATATGTGCACTGGCATCAGCTGAGCAAGAGATGAGGAACGAGGCCGTGGATTCTGATTGGTCGGCTGTGACTGTGGCGGACTTGCACACAATGTCTAAAGGTATAGACTAAACGTTATTGTTATTCTTTCTCATTCACTGCATGCCTCGCTCATAGAAATATTAAAAAAAATCGTTTATCCAATAAAACGTTCCGATTTTTTGTTTACAGGCTCCAGAGGCGGAACTTTTTGGGTTAAAAAAAATTGAAGCTGTCCTATTCGAAATTGTCCCGCAGAGAATTGTTAGTTCAACCACCGCACGGTATCGACATTTTCTCGATGTTAGGGCCTTCTCAGGCTTGGATTTTTTACTACTGGAGGTCCATCGGTTGCTAAGACCTATGAAGTGCGGACCTTGTTATAGTTCTGTGCCCTTCAAAACTTCGATCTGCAGCTTTATTGAAATAAGTTAAATTTTGTATGAGCTTTTTTGATGGAAAAGCTTACCTGTTTTTTACCGTTTCAATAAACGGTGTCGGCCGTTTATTAGTCCAAATGGTATGGAACGCAACAATATAAACTGTGGTAATGAACCTACTCTTTTATGGCCGTACTATGGAACGGAATTAAGAACTTTATTTTGTCTCCTACTGTTTGTATGTATGTATGTTTGTATATATGTATGTTTGTATGTATGTGTGTACAGTATGTATGTGTGTAATGTATGTATGTTTGTTTGTATGTATGTATGTATGTACAGTATGTATGTATGTATGTATGTATGTTTGTATGTTTGTTTGTTTGTATGTATGTGTGTATGTAATCATGTATGTGTGTATTTGTGTTTAAAAAGTGTTTACATGTACTGAATATCGCAGTTGAGGAAGACTCTGGAGCTGGTGTGTGTGGAGCCATGGATACGCAGCCAGTGTGCCACCAACTCCGCCCGCCTGCTGGACTTGGACATGTTGGGGTACGGGGTGCTGACATCAGTACAATCCCGCCATCTCCTGCTTCTCTGCTGTCCTTACTCCACCTCTCCTTCCATGGAGCACCTCGGCAGACGTGCCAAGAGTGATTCTTCAGAAGTAAGCAGAATAGGAAGAAAAATTATGATTATTTTTTTTGTTTGCTTTTTTTTCTTAGCCTTTATCAACTTTTTTATTCTCAAAATCCTACTATTAGCCAGTTTATTTTATTTTATATTTTAATTATCCTGCATATGCAGTAGTATATAGAGCTATAGTCCCTTTTATTTCTTTATTTCTTTATTTATTTCTATTTATTTCTTTATTTATTTCTTTATTTATTTATTTAATAAGTATAACTAAAAAGTATTTAAAATTTAATATTTTGTGTACATGTTTATGTAATAGTAAATGATGTAACGATGATGTAATCATGTTGTCCTCTGTTAGAATCTGGACCAGTGGACAGTGAATAATTCACTCCTGCACATCAATGCATCCATTGCACAAGCCGTGGGGGCCACTGCTCGGGCAGCGCTACTGGAGGACCTGGCAGCTCAGGTGATCCGCGTCTTTGAAGACTCGTGCAGAAATGAGTGGCTTGGGCAGACCATCGAGTCCTTGTGGAGGGAGGAGTGGATCTTTTAGGTAAGGGAGTTATGGGCGGCATGGAGAAACTATATTTAGGGCTTAGAGTAAAAATATGTTATTAGTTATTCAATGTTCCGATGTAACTTGAGATCTCAGTCATATCTAGATTTTATGGACAGGAAATAGTATAGTAAATCAGCTGCTTTAGTGTCTGTGGGCAGGCCCATAATTGAGATTTGTCCAATCTTAGATCAAATACACATGGTTTATTTGTTTTCTAGTTGTTATTGTTGTTGTTTTGTTTGATTGGTTTCATTATTATTATTATTATTTTTTTTTTAATCACCAACTGTTTTGTTTGGTGTTGTCATGACTACAGTCCCAGCATTTGATTGGTCACTCCTCTCATCTCTGAGCTCCAGGAGTCTGTGTTGGGGCGTGTCCTGAAGAGTGCGGGCAACGTCCTGGGCCAAGGGCAATGGTGGAACCCAGAGAAGAACCAGGAGAAGAGAAGGTCGACTAGAGCCACAAAGTCAGTCTGTAGAGAAAGTATGTAATGGTCTATTATTGTGTTTGGAGCTTGTGCTAATTAAAAAAAATTTTTAATTCCAGTGAGACTTCAAATACAATATGTATCTTGATATTCTTTTTTGTAATATTAAAGCTCAGTTAAATGAAATTTATTTCTCCTCTTGTCTTATGGAGAAGTTATCAGTAGACATACATGTATATAAAGTGGGACTCACCCATCTGTATTGTAATATATTATTACTATAAACCATTAGCACTAATAATGGTATCTTCTATAGCTCACCCGTATTGCTGTTAGACTTCCCTGATGTGATATTGGGGTGAACTTTTTTTTTCTTTTTTCAAAATTTATTATTATTATTTTTTTGTTATATCCTCCAGTGGAGGGACCACACCCAAAACTGGTCTCCAATGGCAACAGCCATTTCTGGAGTTGGTTCTGGCATGCATGCACGCCCAGTCCACCACTCACGAGGAGCTATTGGCACCACTCAAAAGTCAACTCTCAAACTTTCTGACAGCATTTGACAAAGTAGGTAACAGCAGTGTGATAGCTGTATTAACAGTTATTATTTGCGGCTAAGGTATATACGTATATATAAGCTTTTACTGTGGATCTTAGATGTTAATTTTTTATAATTATAAATAATATGCTGGTCAGAATTAAGTAGACACTCTGGTGCCTCCGTAAGATGATGGTCAATTGAATATGTGTGTGTGTGTGTGTGTGTGTGCAGGAGGGCATGCCCAATGATGAGCATGGCAAGGCCATGTTGTTTGCTGCTCTCAAGTTGCGTCTGAGTCTGGTGGGCTCTATGCTGGCCTCCATCTGTGCCAGTGAGTCCAACACCTTGGACTGGCTCCACCTACTCATGCAGGTCATCTGCTCAGGAGCCATTGACAGGCAGACAGACACAAGGTATATATGTAGGTGAAGAAATGTTGCTGTGATAGCTGTATACTGTGTACATACAATATCTGGGAAATAATAAAAACAACAACAACAATTAATCTATTGATTATGTAAAAACTATGCTGGAATGATGTTGAAATAATACAGTTAGTCATAAAAATGAAGTAAATAAGTTATGAATTTTAGCAAATGATCTCCTGTATACTGTATACTCACTGCTCCAGATTCTGCTCAAGGGGATGCTCCTAAGCAGGGTGTTGTTCCTGGTGCTGCGACGTTAACCTCTGGAGGTGTCGGGATGGGAGGAGCTTCAGGTGGCAGTATGGGCATGCCTACTCACCCTTCAGGGGGACCACAGCCAGGAGGACCAATTGGGCAAACTGTCCCTGGAGTGGCTGGGGCCCAGATGGCTGAGGGCGGGAATGTTGCAATGACTGGTCCACAGAGACCCGGAGTGAACCCCGTCGTGAACATGCCCCAGCAGATGCACCCTCACATGATGAACCCGCAGTTCCGTCCTGGGGGCCAGATGCGAGTCACAGCCCCAGGGGATGCCATGCATGAGCGGCAGTTCATGGCGTCTCAGTCAGACGCTGCCATGATGAAGCACAGACTGAACAAGATCTACATGATGAACACGGACACGGGAGGCGGCGTTCCGACCATGTACGCTCCGAACATGGCAGGATCAATGATGGTGCCTGGGGGCCACAACCCAGGTCACCGCCGCCTTCAGGCTTTCCAGCAGCACCATCGTCAGCAGCAGCACCAGCAGTACTTGAGGCTGATGAGGGAGAGACAAATGCAGCAGCAGCAACAGCAGCAGCAGATGATGGGCCAGCAGTACGGGCCTCCCGGGGGTCCTTATCGGTCCAATCCAGCACACATGTCTCACATGATGAACCCTAGGGCTAGCATGAGTGCTGGGATGCACCCGATGCAAGCCAACCCGCCCATACAGATGCAGCAAGTGATGCAGCAGAGGCAACCTGGAACTTACCATCAGCAGGGCATGGGGGCTCATCCTGGAATGGGCCCTCCTGGGCAGCCCGCTTATCAAGGAGCGCCGCCACCTGGCATGAACCAAGGAATGCATAGATCTCAGATGTTTTGAGGTCACATTAATGTTTTAATTTTCAATGATGTCATCAACATTATTTGAGGTCAGACTTTAATCAAAATATTTTGAACAATTGCAAATGCATATTATATAGAACAGCTTCTAATTCATTATCTATTCATCTGTCCTATTTTGTCTAAGGAGAAAAGGTGATTGATTGAAAAGATGTTGAGGATATTTTATTATAATTTTAATAACAGAAATATATTACACAAGTTGATAACATAAAATTAAATGAGTGATTAATAAATAATATAATAAATAAATAAACAATAATTATGATATGATGATAATTAATAATTGTAACTTATTATAATAAAACTTTTAAATAATATAATAGAAATAAAATAATAATAAAGAAATAAAATGAAGTCAGGTTGTGATGCCTCCGTATTACTGATACGAAGTTCCCTCGCTGAACCGCAATCGAGAGACGCTGCAGGAGATAGTCAGTTGAACGAGGTTCCCTTGTCTCCAGCCTGATCCGTCTACCCAGATCCCTTTACCAAGGCCATCGACTTGGGGCCCAGCACTCCCATGGTCTCGATTGTGGACTTATTATACTTGCCATTGGAATTCACTTTAGTCCAGTAATCATATAGAAGCATATTTTCATTACAATACAGAATTCCAGGCAAGTTATTCATAAAATTACATAATATGTAAAGTGTGTGGCCCTAGCCCTAGCCCTAGCCCTAGCTTTCAATTGTTGTACTCTGAAAGTTGTAGTAAAAAATAAAAATTAAAGAAGAGGAGGTGAGCAAATCAACTTCATGCTATTCAATTAGTAATAGTTCACAACAAAAAATATTCCGGAGTAATAATTGAAGAAATAATAAATAAGGGATGAAAATCACAGCCACAAAATTATCATAACTTTTTAAAAACCATTTCTGCCATTTCATTTGAAACCGTTTCCACAAAGGCATGAGGGAAATGCTCGGGACAAATGTGAACTTCTTTTCCCGGGTACCTGGTGGCCATATCGCTGAAAGAGTTTTTAACGTTCCACTTGTCATGGACTCCGTAATAAAATATGAGTTTATCAATATTACAATCAAGAATATCCCACGGAACTTCCACCACCTCTTCCATTTCCTGCGCTGCCATCTTGACTATATTATAAAGAGACTTTTCATCTATGCTTGCTGCAGCCTCCACAATTGAAGGCCTGTGTTCCTCTGGAGTAGTGCGGAACCGATGATGTAATATGTATGACTTCATTCCATAGGGAATCATGCGAGAAGCTGCCCATACCAGTCCTGTGAAAGGAATTCTCATGCTGTTCCAAACTGTGGAGTAGTAAGAAAGGGCATTAGGAGTTTGGGCCATCTTCTCAATAGTGGGAAATAGGAAAATCACTTTTGATACCCTTGAGGCTGGAAGCTGTTTGAGCATGTGAAGTATGACCCAGCAACCAATGGAATGGCCCACTAAGATGAGAGGTCTGTCAGGATGAACTTTCAGTCTGATGTATGCAAGTTTGTGAGCGATTTGATCCTGTAAAGTGTACCAGTCAGTAGGAGAGAGTTCAATGCTTGTTTTGCTCTTCTGTGTAAGGTTTTCCTCTTTGTAATGGGCGGGAGAATGGCCAGCGTGGGATAGAACAACTACTTCAAAGTTCCCTCCACCTAAATCGTACAGTTTAGTTGCGAAGGGCTTGTAAAAACAGCCTACCCCGGGGCTACCGGGTATTACCAGTACCAAAGGAACATTAGTACTGCCGCCTTCTTCTCCACCGAGCAGAAGAGAAAACACTTCAGTTGGTATGCCCGCAACGTCTTCCAGGTCCATTATTACATGGCACGCCTATTTATTTTGTTGGCCTGGTTGGTAAAGGATCGCTACTACCTTTGAATATGGCCTCATAACTCCGGCGATCTTTCCCTTTTCTTTTGGGTGGCCGCAACGCATGCTTACTTATAATTATTAACGCTGTGGAAGTACAGTATAAGAATCGAAATTAAGTTTTCTATCTGCTAGGCCTCTGCTAGCTGAAAATGGTTTATCCCTCACTACAGCTAGTTATTCTTAACCATCACAAGAAATCTAATAGTATGTCTGCTTCCTATGCTTAGAAGATAAATGCTTTAAAGCCTTAACTGTTTTGTTAGTTTATTTCTTACTAGATTTGTGTATTACACTCGTCATATTTTAGTGCATCACACACTTGTAGATGTTCGGTTTTTTCTCAAACTACGCATCTGCAAATTTAAGCGGTTGTCATCGTTATTTTTGTTTAGTTTTTCGGTTTATACTTATATCGTAAGATTAATTATTATTATGATTCAGTCATTCTCAGCTGAAATAATTATAATAAATAATAACAAATTTTCTCGCTCCAACAGCCAATATTGCCAAACTTCAAGAAGTCCTCTTCAGGGGTCAATTGAGGTCGAACTCTCCGTGGTGGTATAACAACACATTGTAAACAGCACAATTTCTGGAGGGTACACTTACTGTCTACTATATCTTGGAGGGTGATATGCATGCAGCATGGACAGCCAGCATCCTGGAAGCTCTAAACCTATGTCTCTGTTAAACTTGTTGTTATCAGGTGTCATTTGTATGTGTAGAGCTTCCTTCATATTCAACTCACAATTCTTACTGGCTCTGTCTACAACTTTTACCTCTTCCCATGTAATGGGATAATGCTGCTGCCAAGCATGTTCAGCAATGGCTGAAATCTTCTCATCACCTCTCTTACAAGCATCCTGATGTTGTTTCACTCTCTGCTCAAGCCTTCTAGTTTGTTTCACCTATGTATACTTTACCGTAACTGCAGAGTATATTCTATACTATTGATGACTTGGTGGTAATGGATATAGTATCTTTGACTTTAGTAAGATGTGATCTTAGTGTCTTACCCGACTTAAATGCTGTTTTGATGTCAAAATCTCTACACACTACTCTCTTACTCAATCCTGCAATGTATGGATGAATAGTAAGAATCAAACCTTCTTCTTGCTCAGCAGTATTTGTGTGATCTTTAGAAGGTAACTCTTTAGAGCCTGCCCTAATGGTTGCTTTAGGTTTTTCTCTTCTTTCTTCAAGTTTTCACTCATATTAGTTACCCTCCTAGTTTTCACTTATATTAGTTACCCTCCTAGCTCTCTGATACAAGCATCTCACTATTCCTTTAGAGCCTGCCCTAATGGTTGCTTTAGGTTTTTCTCTTCTTTCTTCAAGTTTTCACTCATATTAGTTACCCTCCTAGTTTTCACTTATATTAGTTACCCTCCTAGCTCTCTGATACAAGCATCT
>WLWI01002974.1_pt1 | contig 14603 bp, 6 predicted proteins | sample 6701501 | NCBI WGS metagenome assembly WLWI01 (sample SAMN12718690, study PRJNA515312) | sponge metagenome | isolation source: marine sponge | host: Mycale hentscheli | place: New Zealand: South Island, Marlborough, Capsize Point | collected 2014-11-01
CAATATGGGAATGATATTTTACTCTCACGCCACATTTTCACTCGCCTTTGGCTCGTGAAAATATTTTGCGTGCTCGTAAAATATTTTCCCATATTGTACTCTGACTCGTGCTATAAGTATTATATATCTACAGCAGCTAATTCTAAAGTTATAAGCTTAGTATAAGCTAGACGATACTTGACTTTCCTATAAGCTAAGAGAATAAGCTAGCTTATAGAAACTAAGTATCATCTAGCTTATACTAAGCTTATAACATAGGCTGAGGTAGACACTATCCTATATCAAAGCATTGGCATAGTGTGAGTGTCCCCAAACTGCAATTTGAAAAGTTGGCAACTGCATATAATGCGCATAATTTATTGGGGAAGGGGGGAGGGGGGAGGGGGGAAAGGGTCTGGAGCATTGCCTTGACAGTTCTAGGTCCACCAGAAGTTGGTGGAGGTAATTAGGCTTTAGCACTATGAATAACACTAGCTAGCTGAAACACAACTGATATAACCATTCTTTCTGGGAGCTGCAATTTCGCCCAATGAGTATCTGGAAAGGTTGGTTAAAACAATCAGACCCTACAACTTTATATTCTCTTTAATAAAACCAAGCCTGCTTTTAAGTAAGCTGCTACTAGTTTTTTATAATATGTTATAGATAGTATACATAATGTATTATATATGCATACATTTAAAATATTATGTTAAATAAGATATCATATTAAGAGTTTCCCTGAGCTAAACACAAGTGACATTAAAAGGGTACTTTTTCTGCATAGGTGCTGAAGGGATACCTATTGAGTGCCATTTTGGATTTTATACAGAAATATTTTAGTACAATAAATGCTGATGCAATAAAGCACCTTATATGAACAGATGTGCCCTAGGAACTAACCAATGAATATATTTCATATGAATAAAAAAACATATGTTGCCTCTGTGTTGGTGGAATGTTAGTATATTCATTCATTCATAATGAATTTCAGCAGCTATAACTTAAGTCTTATATATCACAGAGTCACCAACTTCAATGACTATCCTGACCTTAGTTACAAAAATGTTTTCTTTTGTCCTTATGGTCCTATTTCTGTTGTTGATTGAGCCTGCAAAGCAATGTAAGTTATGTTGAGATGTTATTATTAATACAACATTAATAATGGTGGTACTGTTTTATTGTAGTAGATGGTGGTGACGATATAAGGAAGGTGGAAGTTTTTGTAGCTGATCCTGTTGAGTTAGTGTGTAATCTATCATTTCCATTTGAATGGGTAATAAATGAGACAAAGTACAACTTCAACCAATTACCTGAGTTATTCGCTACATTTAGAAAAAACAATGAATATGGTATAACAATAACGAAGGCAAGCCTGTGGATGAACAATACAAGATTCAGTTGTCGCAATTACTTGACCAACACTATATCATGGATGGGGTTACTGATTGTAAATTTCAGTAAGTTTAACTAGTTATTTTTATGCCATTATGGCTAGAACTTAAACAGCTTGGTACCGCGGGACCTTAGGAACCGCTACGGCCACTGCGATGGTTACGACGATGACCAGGTTTTTGTATCTGCAAGAGGGCGTGGCAAATAAGTTGATTTCGACCTTTCCCAATTTCGGGATATTTTTGCACGGCGTTCTTTCACCTTTCTCCATTGGGATACTAATGGTGTTGTGATTTGTCCAGAAAAAAAAAATAGGCCAGACTTATGTTCTATACTTTCAATTAAACTATACAGTCGAATTTCGAATAAGGACAAATGATGGGAATATGAGCTTTGTCCATTATTGAGAAACTATCCCTTCTAGGAAGCCATAACTTTTTTGACTGTTTATCTAATATTTGATTGTGTAAAAGCTGATTAGGTCAATCAATTGATGAGTAAAAGAAATAAATAACAAAAAGGTTTTAAGTTACACTTCTGTTATGGAGCATATTGTTAGCTTGATTGAAAAAAAACAACATTACTTTAATTAGTTGCTTAACAATAAAAATATTAAGTCAATACTGTCTAAAGTTGTTCTAGCTCTGTCCTTCTTTTGTGTGGCAATGATGTTCTAAAAATGAGTGAAGAAGGCAGAAGAAGGAACAAATGGGTTGCCTTCATCATCTTCTTCTCACCCAGTTGATTAAAACAGCTGGATTCCCAATCATCAGACATTCTAATCACTAATATACAATCAGTGGGAAATTCATCCATGTTTACAGTTTGTCCACCTGTAGCTAGAGTAGTTCTGCTTTTGGAAAATCCATTGAGCTAGGTCCGACTGTAATTGTATTAACTACCAGTATCAGTAATAAATTTTGGGGTTGGTTTACTGAAGAATTTCTGCAATGGAAGGGGCGAGTTTTAGATTCTCAAGAATCTCCTAACACGCTCCACTCTTGATAAATAGTTAATTAAGAATTGAGAAAAACTACAACAAACGGTTTGAAGACCATCAATACTGTAGCAGTAGATGAAGAATGAGCTCGTAAGCGACGGCACCCTCGGAGGAGTTGTGAATTTAATACTTGAGGCTCTAGGAGCACAAAACAGGCTACCAATGCCAGATTTTTTTTTAGTCGTTAGTAATATTTTTAGGTTCTACCGCTAGTTGGGGCTCTATACAAACTAGCAACCAAAATCCAATTATTATGAATATTTTGCGTGGGCAGTGTCACAGCACCCTTATTATACTCATAGCTAGCTATAGTGCGAGACTACCTGTGGGCATAGCTTCTTATATATAGATAATAATAACAATGATAATAAAAATATAATAATAATTATGATAATGATTATAACATTTTATTTATGAAAAGTCAATGCACATCCTAAAAACGGCTTTGGTGTTCTCTCACTGAACAGCCACAGCTTCTGGAAAAGGTACCATCTAGTAGCACTTGTTTCACTTGTGCCTAGTTCCTTAGTACGGCAAGAGTTGATGGGCCTGTAGTGAGGATATTTCATATTTTTCCACTTTTCTGGTAGAGAATAGGGCTAAATGTCCCATAGTGCAAGGCATTTACCGCTATCCTCTATTGGAAAGGTGGTGAAGGTATGAAATGTCCTAAATATGTGAGTACAGGAAATTCAAGTTTTTGTTTTGTAATATTCAAGATAGATGGAGCTTGCAGCCATGCACCTGAGTGTTTGTCCATCTCCACCAAGAGGCATACACATTCTATCTCATTCTCAGCTTCATCTAGTAGAGACTTGGCAGTGCTGTTGGACTTGATAGAATCCCAGTTCTTATCCTTCATGGTGCCAGTTCCTGTAGGTGGTATAAGTACAGTTCATGATTCTTCAACCAATCTTGCTGAGCAATGTCAGTGAAGGAGGCACATGATGACTAAACACTTACGGGGAGAATTGTCAAAGCCAGATCAGAAGTAGCAGCTGTACATGCCAGAAATGACCACAAAGCTAAGTTAGAAGCTCTTCTCACTCCTAGGCCTCTAGACTTCACAGGCAGAGTGGCCTGTGTCCAGGCTTTCTCATTCTGCAGTAGAGGGGTGTTAATCATGTTGCCAAGGATGGAGCGAAGAGTAGTTCCACACTTGATCAAGTAGTGACATAGGGCAGTCAGTAGGATGTACGCAGTGGAGATATTAGCTGCTCACAGTGTCGATGAATTGCCAAGCAGAACAAAAGTGGACCAAGAGGATTTCCATGTTGAACACCTTCCTGTTGGCTTGTGTTATAATTTTTTTGTGGTGGTTTACCAGACCCCTGGCAAGGGTAGTGGGCTGGAGCATGACATCTAACAAGGTGTGAGATAGTGGTGGAGATGTTACAAAGGCACATGCTGCAAAGTTCATTACTGCCCCAAACATTTTTTTTTGGTTTAATTATTACTTCTGAATACAGTGAAATGTTTTGACTATTGCAAAAAAAATTGGCTGCTTTCAGGTTATTTTCTATAGTTTGTTTCATTTATTCTGGCTGATGTTGAGAACCTGGTTGCTATTTGGAGTCCCTTTGTAGGGTGATTCCATTGTGCATCAAACGTTTTCATCAAAAAAGCTGCAATGTCTGTTAGTAATATTGTATGCCAGACCCTTTATGTTCCAACAGTTTGAATGTCCTAATTTTACGTATCTTGACACTCTCTACCAATTGTTATTTTACACAGGGCTTGGTCATACATTTTTAAACTTCATTTTATGTAGTATGTTGTTACCTCTAATAAACTTCTCGGAGGAGTTTCAACATTCTGTCTTGATCTTGGCACTCTTAGTGATTAGTTTTTTTTTTGTACTTTCCCGATGAGTAGTTCAGATATATTTTATTTTGCACGACAAGGTGTTGACTTGGCATATCAGTAATGTTGATAAAATGCAGATTAATTAGTAATAATCTATACTTCTTTTTTTTAAACATGTTCAGCCACCAATGTGACTATTTAGCTTTTAGTCAACTCTTTCTGATTCAATGCAACCTGCGTGTATATCTTTCTGCACTATTAATGTTATCACTATAGGCTGCATAGCTACTTTTTTTAGGGCCAATTCTATGCCTATTATGGTAACAACATGATGCTGATATTAGTGGCACTCTATCTTTCAATAGCCAATACTTCTGACAGTATACTATCAATTGTGTGTAAATGGGATTTTGTTGCTAAAAGTGGCTGGGTAGCTGCTGATAATATTATTGTTCACGTGTGCATCAAAATTCAAATGCTGTAAATTCAAATGCTGTATAATGCTCCATTATTGATTACTATTGTCCATGAACACGAAGCAAAATGTGTCCAGTATTATCAATGAAAAGGGCCTAATGCAACTATAAGTGAACAAAATAATAGCATAATATTATTTATATTTTTCCTCTAATATATGTTTTAAATGTCTACATAGATAGATTTCTGGTGTTAAGTTTGTAAATAGAATTCTAATTATTTAATATAATGTCAGGATAATTTAAATAGTTCAATAATAATATATTTTTAGCACTTTTGGCACCAAATAACGTAACTGTTGAAGAAGGTAATGTAGCATCTTTTTCATGTGGAATTCCTGTTCAATTCCGTCACTTAATTACGATTGAGTGGAAAGTGAATGAATTAGTGTATTTTTCAACTAACTTGCCAAATAATATCTATTTTGATGGAGACAGTATACACTTATATGAGCTAAGAGTATATAACAGTGGAACTAGAATCCAATGCCTATTACGATCAAATCTTTTACTATTGGATGACTACTATTACAGCAGTATTGCTACACTAACAGTGCTGCTATCAACTGCTGCTGGTAAGTTACAGTTTATTAAATGGTACACCATTTTTAGTGTGGTTTATTATTATTTCACAGGAATTGAAAGCTTAAACACAAGATGTGCAATTAACTTTAACCATCAAAAACTATATTTTGGGATGAATAGTATAATTGAATGGACAATGTCTGTTTGTGAGACATGTTCTCAGCATGAATATGAAATAAAAATAATAAATAGCAGAAGTGGGAAAACTATCACTAACAAACAGCAGAGTCTTTATTATGAAATAAGTAAGGAAAGGCGATCAGTAAATTTCATCTATTATATTGATGCCATTCAGCTTACTGATAATGGAACATGTGGTCACTCTGTAGTTGCCATGAAGATTGATGACAATGGTAAGTAACAATTTATAAGACTGATAATAAAATGTGCCACAATTCTAATACAAATCATTTCCAAGTGCCTTAGATGTAATTACTATGTTAATGATTCAGTCATTCTCGGCTGAAATAATTATAATAATAGCAAAATTTCTCATTCTTACAACCAATAATATTGTTAATTAAAACTTAACCCGATATTTCGACTTCTTGCCGAATATAGTAGGATATAGTAGATAGCAATGACAAACAAGTGAGCATTTAAATTATTTATTGAGTACTGAATTGATCTATTGAGTGCCTTTACGTAGAAATTGTATTGAAATGGAAAGTATCATATACCCGCAATATCCCGTGGTAAAGAGGAAGTCCAGAGAGCAGCGCCAAAAAACCCCCGAGATTATGAAATTACATCTGGTAAAGGTATTTAAATGCCATAGTGCCATTCATTAATGCCATAGTAACCGATCACAGCAACTTTTGTCCCCTAAAAACAAGCATTTTTGCAGGAATTCTCTCACATTTTGGAGCCTAAGTTTGAAGTAAGACTTGCTTAATGTTGTAGTACCCAAAGAAACTGGGGCCAATAAAAAAAAAAGCAGTGGGAGCCCCAGCGCGCGTTTAAGGGGCATACGTACCATCCATACATTATATATATATATGCTAGTGGTGTGCTTGAGCACAAATATCAAGCGAGCTTGCCTGGTTCGGTTACATAAAACTATTTACACTGAATGAAAAGTGTCCATTGATGACCATAACACAAATAATCGTAAATTAGTGTATAATCAGTTGAACTAGCTTGATAACCTCTTCATTCTTGTCAATTATTTGTCAACTATAATTATCAACACAGTTTGCAGATTTTGTTATGGTTGTCAATGGACTCTTTTCAGGCAGTGTTACTACTGGTGTCACCTGGTTCTACCTCCCTTGTTTTGGAGAATGCTCTGTAAGATTCTGTCAAACTTAAAAATTATCCCTTGACAAGATATAATTAGCTAATGGGTATGATTGATTAGTATTTATCATGCTTTCATCAATTTTACATCATTTATTTGCTAGTATGTCAATTTGTTTAATAAGTACATTTAAACAATTTAAACCCCACCCAATATTGTAGGCATGGCAAATGTGACTGCTTTATTGGCCACTTTAAAATTGCTTTGTACACCCATTTTTGTTACATAATAACTTTAGCTTAGTTCATGCATAAAAGCAAATAGTAGTTGACCATTAATATATACAGAATCACTCTCTTTCAGGAATAGTGATAACTTCTGTAGTATCCAATTTAAGCCATTCTGACTACCACAATTACCAGTAACTGAACAAGCTCGCAGCTATACCAAAAAAACATAGCCAGAGTTATTTTTGTAATTTTAGCTAACAAATATGGAACTACATACTTACCTCAGCTTCTTACAAATAATGGTGGCTTCCTAGGTTTTAATAATTAGCCACCCGGACTACCAATGGCACTTGACAACCAACGAGCGGGATTTAGCAGCCCCAACAAACGACGAGTTGTTTTATTTTCAAATTAACTTTGGTAAAGGGTTTCAATGCCATAGTAACCAGTTGGCAGTATCTTTTGGGACATCGAAAACAAGTGTTTCGAAGAAATTATCTCACAATTTGGAGCCCAAGAGTTTCAAGTAAGACTTGCTTAAAGCTATAGTATCAGAAGAAAGTGGGGTCAAGCCTAAAAAGCCGTTACTACATAATTTATAATATTTAGCTTTATTCATGCAAAACAGTATAATAGCAATTGATCATTAATTTTAGCATACAAATACCAAATTACTCTTACCTGAGTTATGGTAGCTTCTGTAAACTTGAGCAATTCTGACTACCTCAATTACCAGTAACCAACCCTTGAACAAGCTCTCAGCTACTAAATAAATCAGGCCTGTGTTATTTTTGTAATATTAGCCAACAAATATGAAATTACTACTTGCCTCAATTTCCTGAGTATTATGGTAACTTCTGTAGTTACAAATTTAAGCTATTTTGACTATCTGAATTACCAGTAATTCTTGACAACAAGCTCTCTGCTACAAAACAAAAGACCATTAATTTTAGCAAACAAATACAAAATTACTTATTTTCTTGAGTAGTGGTAACTTCTGTAGTATCAAATTGAAGCCATTGTGACTATCTCAATTACCAGTCTCTCTTGACAACAAGCTCTCAACTACAAAAAAGGAAGGCCAGAGTTATTTTTGTAATTATAACTTACAAATATGGAATTAAGTACTTACATCAGTTTCCCTCTAGTAGTGGTAGCTTGTTATAAGGTATTCTGACAGTGACAACTTCCCTAGTATCTAATTTCAGCCATTCTGAATACCTCAATTACCAGTAACTAGTGAACAAGCTCGCAGCTCTAACAAAAAAATAATAGCCGAAGTTGTTGTTTTTTTTTGTAAATTTAGCTAACGAATACGGAACTACGTGCTTACCCCAGCTTCTCCCAAGTAATGGTGGCTTCCTTAGTATTAATTATTTAGCCATTCTGGCTACCAGTGGCTGACAACCAACAAGCGCCATTTTTAGCAGCCCCAAAAAACGAAGATGTTTTGAAATTACTTCCGGTAAAGGTATATTAACCAGTCGCAGTAACCAGTCGCAGTAACCAGTCGCAGTAACTTTTTGGGAGTTGAAAACAAGCGTTTCGCAGGAATTGTCTCACAATTTGGAGCCCAAGTTTTAATGCTATAGTATCAGAAGAAAGTGGGGTCAAGCCTATAAAGCCGAGTTTTTACGAGAAAAAACCGGCACGCCCGCGTTGCAAGGGCAAACGTACAATCTATACATATTATATAATATGGAACATATACCAGATTTTGCACTATCCACCCCTAATACAGTCTCGCTCCACTCGCTCGCCAACAAGTAGTGTGCTTCAGCACAAATGGCAAGCAAGCCTGCCTTGTTAGGCTGCTTAAAACTGCAATATTGATGGCGAGACAGTAACGGGTCTCTATTTGAGATTTTGGTATGTATATATGTGACCGTCTATAGGAAAACCAGGCACAACGCGGCACCCTTCGAAAAATTTTTTTTTGCACTTACGGAGTTGTAGGCGTCCAGATATTGAGCTCTCCAAGTTTTATCGTCGTAGCTTAAGTCGTTCCCGCTATAATAGACCTAACCGTTCCCTTCCGTCGGCTTAAAACAATACATTTTTAAGAAATCGATCTATCTTTTCTCGATATTACGCACGCCGCGTTGTGCCCGGTTTTCCCTTAGACGGTCACATATATATATATATACTAGTAGTGCGCTCGAATAGCACAAATGCATGGCGAGCGAGTAAATATATGAGTATAGGTAAAGATGATTTGTGAAGGAAATTGCTAAATAATAGCAATGATCAGGCATGATAGAGTTAACAATAACAGAATTACCTGAATAAACTTCGAAAGCAGTGGCAAAGAAGCGCAGCTTGACAAAGACTTCACAATTGTTTCAAGAAGAGAGTAGCTATAAACTTTTTGGTTGAAACAAAGTTGCTAAGGCAGTGCAGCAGGATTCTCCGCGCTCGTTAATTGAAAAAAACTGGAACTGTGAACGCTTTACCTAACTTACGTAATTAGAAGCGCGGGCGAAATATTTTGACGTACGTATACATACCTACATATATATATCTGAAATCTCAATTGAACACGACTGAGAGTCAGCTTCGCTCGCTTCGCTCACTCGCTGAATTATACTTATTTATTCCACCGCAGATATTTTCACAATGATATCTTTATAGGTACATGACCAGTGAAATACCTCACGATATTTCACTTTGTTATTTCACACTGTACTGGCAAGCTCATAACCCTTGTAGTTATAGCAACATGCCAAACTTGTCAAACTTTCGTCATATCACACTCTGATTCATGTAATAGGTACTGTACTATAATATATGGCAAAATTCAAAGAGGTCAATGTGTGTCCACCCCCCCCCCCCCCCAGAGGCTACTCCAAAACGTAAATATTAGTGCGGGCGAAAGAAATTCGGGTGAAAAGACTTTGTAGTAATGTTAGGAAAAGAAAATAACAGCAAAGTGCTACCAACACAGAATAGGGTGGACTCTTTAGCAGTTAGGTCTTACCAAGTTAGCCGAGCTCATTTATTCTTTTAGCGTCGGTAGTAAGCTAACTTCGTCAGTGTGCTGTTCATTATAGCTATTTATGCCTTATGTAACAGATTTGTTCTTACTTATTCAAAGTCCAATAGTCAAGTCACTAAAAGAATGCTATATCTGCTATAGCTCTGGTGCAATAGAGCATTTCGAACGAAGCGTGACGACTAGCTTAAATGAAAACCGTTAGTTTATCGATCCTTACCCGTATCATCCTTGGAAATTTAATTGCTTGCCCCTAGAAAATCTGTTGTGCAATAGTCAAGTCACGAAGAGTGTACAATACAGGTTTGGTGCTGGTATATCCAGTGAACAAGTATGTATACATTTCATAGTTTGTTGTTGTTGCTTTTTTTTTTGTTTCTTGTTTGGTGTGACCTAAATACTTCAATTCATCAATGTAAGTTTTTTGTATTTATGTTTGTATGTAGCTGAAACTTATGAAATGCATATCATGCTGGACTCAACAGTGTGTTTAACAAGACAAGGAGATCAATTTTTGTGGCTAAATAATCCAAGTAGTACTGCATTCTGCATTATTACAAGCGATGCAGATGATGATGGTATCCAACGCTATGGATGTTATACAGAAGAAAACCAAATATATGATGTCACTAACAGAGATGGAAAAATTTGTTGGAATAATTTAATAACAACAATGAATTTTACAAAGATTTACGATATCTTTGAATCAGGTTTTGAAAACCACAGTACAGTTTTGTCAGTAAGAACCTACAATAAAGCATATACTATTATTATTGAAAGTGAGTGAAATATTTAATTAAACAGTAACCACCATAACCAATTGTAATAATGGTACTATATTGCAGCAGTTCTGCATACAAAAATTGAATATGTTATTCCCTTTCATACACATTATAATCTTGCATGTTGCATTGCTTGTTGAAAGTTGTTGTTGTTTTTAAGGTTTGGCAAAAATGAATCCCACAAATGATATGCATGTTACTGTGCTTGTTTTTATTAACTCCTTCAAACTGTAATATAGCTTTCTAGTGCTTTAAAATAACCCAATGAATCCCCTTATTCATTATAGCATCACTACATATTGTACACATGATAAAAAATATTAGATAATATGCTATATTGAACATTTTGTATATTTAAGGCTATAGCTAGAAAGCTTCATATAATTGGACATTGATGCACTAGCCATCAATCAGGTTAAAAAATACAAAAAAGCCCAGTTTACTGTGCATTGTTTTATGAAAATAACCTTAGAATAGGGACAAAAAAAAATTATTTTGAAAGTTTGAGAATTTTTTAAAGACTATTAATTTCTATACAGCACAGTAAACCATTTTATATATCAGTAACTCAAAGAAAACTTCAAAAAACAATAAATTCTAACTAACCGAAAACTTACTTAGCTCAGTCATTATTTTACACAATATTTGTGCCAGCCTTATCACAAGTCAAATAATTCTATTATTTTTCAGGAACACTGCAATTTGTTCTTTTTTTAATGTTTATGCTATTTTTTTAATTATGTTACTTTTATTGACAATTTGTTCACATGGTGTAATTTAACATAGATCCTCTCAAGTTTTCAGCTAATTACGAGTCACTTCAATGTATTTCTGCTGCTGTTGGAACATGTAATATAACTGAAATTGTAGATCAAAATAATAAAACAATACTAAAAAATTATTTGATTGGAGGAATAAATGATACGATACTTCTTCCTAGGTTACTTCCAAACCAAATCTACTATATTCATGTTATATTCAACACAAGTTCAACTTTTGATTTTGAAACCAATTTTACTACTAACATTTTATATAAAGGTTAGTGTAGTTGAATGTATTTATAAACATGTTTTATAGTGGATGTGCGTAGCCCAAGATAGGGATAAAAAACTACAATTAAACATTTGGGATTTTGTTATATCACTGATTTTGACATCTTTTACAATGACAATAGTAGGTGTAACTTAAAATTAAAATTTGAAAAGGTGTTAACATATTACCATTATTTACAATTGTTTTGTATTATGATTAAATATTTATTAGCTATGTAGCTCTAAACTGACATGTTGAAATATTGAGTTTTTAATATGAATATTCTATAAGTCGTCTTGTGTAGCCTAAATGGGAGTTGAGAAAGCTAAAAGAGTCTAAAAAGGCATTTGATGACCACAATTTTAAATGGGAAAAATTACCCTCCTCTAACTTTACATAAACTTATTACTTCCAACACATTATGTCAGTTTTGCTGCCTCACTCAACAATACCTTTCTTAATAGAGTCCAATCTAATTTTTGTGTGGATTGGTTCTTTGAATTGTGTTTAGGCTGGCTAACTTGACTATTGCCAAAAGTTTTAATAGCAGGTCACATTATCTTCTTCAATCTAATGTGAAACTTAGAAACTTTATTGCTTGACAAACTAGCAAAAAGTTTTAATAGCAGGTCACATTATCTTCTTCAATCTAATGTGAAACTTAGAAACTTTATTGCTTGACAAACTAGCAAAAAGTATTCAGAGTGTTTGAAAAAGAAATAATAAAATCGCATCAGCTGCTTCAGCTGAGTTAGATATTATTAACCTCGTGCTGTCAATATTATGATTCTCTTTCAATTATAGTATAGTCAAATCTTATTAATAGCGAATTTCTTATACTTTTTTAGATACCTCTTTATATTCTTGGATTAGCATGGCAATATTTTGCCTCACTTTAGTTATAATTTTTATTGCGCTCTTTTGTGGTCATACGTGTTTCAAAAAATTTAGAGGTAAGATGGAGTGATATAAATGAAATGTTTATTTTTCTAACCATGATTTATTTCTGATTCAGGAAATACAGTAAAAAAATGGTGTATTAGAGGTTTATTAGTGATTGGAATACTTATTTATATGACTTCATTTGTACTACTGTGGGGTTTTGGATTCGCAGATAAAGGTAAGTATTCCTAGCTAATCGGTTTAAAAAATGTATGATATATGAGTGTAAATGTGGTATGTTGTTACACATTTTTTTAATAGTAGTTGCTAAGTGTTGGAAAATTTAGTACTAGCTAGTCATCAGATGAGATTAATTCAAATCTGTTAGACCATAGTGGTTCAAAATGAGAAGCAATTCATGAGGGGTTATCATTACTAAATTTTCACAATTATATTACAAGGATAGCCATGTGAATTAAGAAATGTAAAATATGAGGTAATGAATATTGCACAAAAATTTGTTTACTAAGCAAATAATTAAAACAATGTGATAAAATGATTCTCAATTTATTCTAATTCATTCATTTTTTGTTTATATATTTAGTCATTTCCTGAAACTAAATTAGGGTATTGCAAAGCAAAAATATTATACTAATCTTTGTTTTTTTCAAGAAATTAATTTTTGTTACTTTTAGATAAAAGTAAAGGAACAACGTCTTTGAAAGAAGTATTACTCATCACTGCACTTACTATCTCAGCAATGTGTTTGCTTATAATCATTGTAATGCTGCTGGTGATCATGTCTGTGGCCCTTAGTAAGTTTAGTTTTATAAAATATTTGTTGTTTTCAATATTTATTATGTGGAAAAATGCACCTTAAACTCTAAGGTACATATGCCCGCTACCAAGTTTTATAACATGATTTAAAAATATTACAGCTGTCTCCAAGAGTGGTGCACTCGTTGTACAATATGAGAATGGCATTACACTCTCACGCGTGTATTTGTACATGCCTTCAACTTGTAAAAATACACATAAGCCCATGAAATTTCTTACCACATTGTGCAATAAGTAATTATAGTTATCTAAACTTTTTTTGGTTATAATTGGATGTAAAAAAAGAAATATAGCAAAATAGTATATAGACTACTGTTATAACAGCTACATTATTGAGCGTTTTAATGACTTCATGCGTAATTTTACACAACATTTTTGGAATTATGGCGAAGTTACTTTCGAAGATTGCTTTTGTTTTAGAAAAAATATCCTGAATAAAAGAAACAATTATTACACAACATAAAAACTAAAGGAAAATATCCAATGTATAAAATTATTTAGGCAATTATTAAGATTGTATATGTGGGTATGTATCGTAGGCCTAGCTACCACAGAGATTACAGCAGTTTGGCCACTACATATTTTGGGTCACCATAATAAGCACGGCATTTTAATTGTATGCATTTAAAACAATCATGTGCTGTGGCTGCACACAATAACTCAAGTCTCTTAGCAGTCGAACACATCAGGTTAACTGCAATATACATAACATTATGTATTATAAATATTATGTATAATTATAATACTTATTATATGAGTCAGAGTGTGATATGGTGAAATATTTCACAAGCAGGAAGCCAGAGGCGAGTGAAAATATAGTGTGAGAGTGAAGTGTCTAGCCATATCACTCTGACGAGTGTAGTAAGTGGTTAGATATCTTCACTGCTTGAGTTAGTATTAGGACTGGTAACTCACAGCATAAAGTTGGCTGTAACGGCTACCCACGCTATTAAACATATCTAGATATCTCATGATGCTATCTCATGGTGTCATTACACACTGTATTACACTCATTACCCTAGTAGTTATAACAACTTGCATAGCCTACCAGTTTTCCAATTTTTTACAGCTACCTTCCTCTGGTGTAGCCTACAGCATGGAGTGTGGGGAGCCCCTATAACTGCTTTATTTCCCTGTGTTATTTCCCTCCTAACACCTAGGGTGGGAGGGGGGGGGGGGGGGGGGGGGGGGATGTTTGCTGAAGAAAAAAAAAAAAAAAAAAGAAAAAAAAAAAAAAAAAAAAAAAAAAAAATAAAAAAAAAAAAAAAAAAAAAAAAAAAAAAAAAAGAAAAAAAAAAAAAAAAAAAAAAAAAAAAAAAAAAAAAAAGGAAAAAGAAAAGAAAAAAGAAAAGAACATGAACACAAAG
>WLWI01002975.1_pt1 | contig 14601 bp, 16 predicted proteins | sample 6701501 | NCBI WGS metagenome assembly WLWI01 (sample SAMN12718690, study PRJNA515312) | sponge metagenome | isolation source: marine sponge | host: Mycale hentscheli | place: New Zealand: South Island, Marlborough, Capsize Point | collected 2014-11-01
CAGTTTAGCAATAAGTGCAAGAACATCAGAAATGGGTATAAAGTGGTCAATATGTGATGAATTCATTGTTCACCAAATGTTTCTGTAGTTCCCTTTAGCTCACCAATTAATGTTACAGTATTTCCTTCTTCATCTACTGCAATTGGAGTGATGTGGAGGGATGTCCAAGAGATAGATCGAAATGGAGTAATTGTTGCCTACGAAGTCCTTTATGTTCCTTTGAATCAGTTTAATGGAGTATTAGTTCAAGGAGTAGTCAGTGTGTCAGCTTCAAATAGGAGTACAGTTTTAAGGGGCTTAGAAGAATATGTGCAATACAATATATCTGTGCGAGCACATACTTCAGTAGGACCAGGACCATATAGCACACCTATAACAGAAATAACATTTCAAGATGGTAAAGCAGTATATTATCTACTTTTTAGGTGTATGTATGAGTAATAAAACGGGTAACCATGCTATTCGGGATTAATAGGACGAGTAATTCAATTGTAATAGCACTCGGCTTCACCTTGTGATGTATGAATTGCTTTACGAGTGCTATTGATTCCTTATAGCATGGCTTTACCTGTGCTATTACTCACTAATAGTAGGCCAGGTTTTTAAAAAGTCATTAGCTATTGTAGCTATACTAAATCGTACAATCACTATCTCCTTTTGAATTAGCTTCCGCTGGAACTTCGTTTTCAAAGTTCTGCTCCTCCTAATCTGTTGAAAAACATTCCGACTAATATAGGTAGAGCTTCTGTGGTAAACAATGACATTATATTTAACCAGAAACTGCTCGAACTGTATTTTTCCAAGGTTAATGCAGCACGTGTGAGTACTTACCTGTACGGTTTCACTTTGTTACCGTGGTATTCCACTTGGTTTCCTCCTAGTTTCCACTTTCCCGGTGCAATTTCAATTGAACAGAGATTTTTTCCCATACATTTTTGAATTGGCAACTTACGCACTATACTATTAATATTGATATTTTTCATTTCTTTTCAGTACCTTCCAGTTCTCCAATCAATTTTACAGTAATCTCTGTATCATCAACTTCTATTAGAGTAATGTGGGAGGATGTTCGAGAATTAGACGAAAATGGAGTAATAATCGCATTTGAGATTTTCTACATTCCTCTTGACACATTTAATGGAAGACTAGTTCCAGAATTGGTCAATACATCAGCCTCTAACAGAAATGTTACCCTTAATAATTTAGAAGAGTATATCTTCTACAATATATCAGTCAGAGCCTATACATCAGTAGGAGCCGGACCATTCAGTCCCTCTATAACACAAAGAACATCAGAAGACAGTAAGTTGTGTAATGTGCAATGCTTATAACTTGTTATAGTTGTAACGCATGGCCATTAAATATTCCTAAAATATTAACATTGAACACGGGTCGTAAATTCCGCGCTAAGGTCAAGTCTAGTTAGGAAATAGGTGGAAGCAAAGGGTTATAAAAGCTAGCCCCGCCTGCTCAACCTCGAAGGACCAGAACTTGACACGCAGACAGTTTATCCACTTATGGCGAGCGGCTAGCGCGCTAACCTGCTCAGACTCAGCAAGATGGATACTCTGCCATCTTTGTAGAGCTGGAATGAGTCAGGAAGTGGGAGCTCACACAACTCAAGCAAATACTATTGCCTTTATAAAAAGTTATAAGTAAGGAATCAAGTACAGTACTTATGTATGACGCACGATGATACATGCATTGGGTTTGAGTGGGTATGAATAACATTATGTTCATGAGATTTGGTAAGGGTCAATAACAAAGTGCGTGCATGTGAATGAAGTTTCTAAGTCCAAAGTCTGGAAGTAGGTGTAGTCTTGAGGGCGTGGTCACGAAGTCCCTGACTGCAGCTTTAGTCCTGTTCGGATGGAGGCTCCGACATCCTGGGGGCGGGAGAGAGTTGGTGCTCTTCGACTATGAGGACCAGTCTGTCGGTTGATCTTTTGTAGATCTTCCCTTGTCAACGCATCTCCCCCGTCCTGACGAGACCGTCGACTCCTGGGAATGTATGAATGATTCGTGCCAGGGGCCAGCTCCTGTGTCGCAGCATGTCATCTTTGATCAGGACCACATCGCCTACTTGAAAATTATATGTGGTACGATTCCATCGGCTTCGTGAATGCAGAGACTGGAGATATCTTGTGCTCCATGTGACCCAGAGATCTTGTTGAAGACGCTGGACTAAGCTTCACCTGCGAAGTGTGGAAATCTTGCAACTGGAGTCACAATCTTCAGTTGGAGAAGCCTTCAGTGGACGTCCTATCAGGAAGTGTTCGGCTATGAGTGCGAGATCATCGTCCACATCTGTTGATTACAGAGGAGTAAGAGGCCATGAATTCAGTGTGGCTTTAGCTTCTGTGAGAACTGTGTTCAGCTCCTGGAAGGTGAGGATGTGAGGTCCAACTATCTTTTTGAGTAAAACCTTCACTCCGGCTTCCCAAAGTCCTCCGAAATGAGGAGCCCTGGGTGGAATGAAGTGCCACTGGACATTGGATGCTGGATCAAAGTGAGAGAGGGCTTCTTGGGTGTCTGTGGAAGTCATCAACTTCTGAAGTTCTTTGATCTCGTTTCTGGATCCCTGAAAATTGGTTCCATTGTCACTGTGAATGTGTTTAGGAGTCCCTCTGCGAGCACAAAATCTGGAAAGAGCTGCCATGAACTCTGACATTGACAGGTCTGAGCAAAGCTCAAAGTGCACGGCCTTGGTCGCAAAACAAATGAAGACACATACATAGGCCTTTCGGATGACAGGACATCAGCATGTGACCAAGCTTGATCTGTAGCGGACCAGCAAAGTCTATCCCTGTGATGTAGAAGGGTGGAGATGGAGTGGTCCTTGATGCAGGTAGCAGACCCATCTTCTGTGCTAGAGGTCTTGCGAGAGCCTTCTGGCAGACTTCATACCATCGGGAAACCAGCTTTAGGAAGTTTTTAGTCCCGGTATGTGATAGGTACCCGCAAGTAGACACAACAACGTGGGAACACCAGAATGAGAGTAAGTTGAGTGAAGAGAGGAAATGAGAAGTTGAGTGAGGGGTGATTTTAGAGAGAGGGGAATGAGAGATCTTGGCTGCTTGGAGTTCTACTCCTGGCTCACTCGTCCGCTGACTCTTAGGAGCTTGGAGGGATCCACTGAAACATCAAACTTGTGAAGAGAATGATGCTTGGGCAGAGAACAACCAGAGGAGATGTAGTCAAAGACATTCACGTAAACTTCACGTTGTGAATGTCTGAGAAGCAAAATCTTGGAGGAGGAGACTTCATCAGGCATCAGTACTTGAGAGGTAGCTCGAGAAGATCTTGGAGATCTGGAATTATGAAGGAAGCGTTGAATCCAGGCCACAACTCGAGTGAGGTGGTAAAACGAGGAGTATAGTTTCCACAGGGGATTGGAGGTCTTGTCTGCAGAGACAATGTTGATAGCAGCCTTGACTTCAGGAATGGAACTTGGTATCTGAAGCTGAGAGCGAGGCCATTGAGCTGGAGGATCTTTGAGCCATGGAGGGCCGTGCCACTAGAGTTGAGAATCGATGAGAAGTTGTGGTGTGGTTCCTCGGCTTAGAAGGTCGGCGGAATTCTGGAGCTGACATGTCTCCATTGTGAAGTAGGAAGATGCTGCTGAATGACTGAAACTCGGTGAGTAACAAATGTCGTGAGAGAACTCGAAGATTTGCGGTGCCAACACAGAATTATCAAGGAATCTGTCCAGGCATAAACTTGAGCCATGTCAATCTCCAGAAGTCCAACAACGTAAACTAGTAACTTGGATAGCAAATGAGCAGCCACCAACTCGAGTCTGGGAATAGTGGTAGTCGAGAGCGGAGCCACTCTTGCCTTAGAGTATATGAGGGTGACTGAGACTTAGGTATCCACATGTACTGTGCGGAGGTAGGCAGCAGCACCATAAGCAACTTGTGCATCCGAGAATTCGTGCAGAGTCTTGGATTGTATCGGCTGGTCATTAGAGATGAGTCTCCTGGGAATTGGATGCCGTGCAACCAGGGGTAGTCCTGATCCATGATAACCAGCTCTGTGTGATGTCGAACTGGAGTGTCCCAATCCAAGTGTAGCTTCTAAATGTCTTGCAGCACAATTTTGGAGGGAATGACGGCTGGTGAGAACAGACCCAACACATCATTATACAGTGCATCCAGCTTAAAGAACAAACAATTGATTTTTTTAATTTAAGCTAGAATACTTTACCATACCTACGACATATCTCTTCTTTCTAGATTCTACACCAGTTTCCAGAGTACAACAAGAATTGACCCAACAAAAGTCACAGAATCCGTCACCTTACATAGACGTTCAATACATTAGCGCCATTTTATTTTGACGTCACCAAATCGCTGTCGTTCGTCACAAATCGTCATGTTATAAAACTTGCATGTCAAGCCAACTCACAGTGGGGGAAGTTCCCCAAACGCGGGGGGTTTCCCCAAACGCGGGGGGTTTCCCCAAACGCGCGCGAACCGATTGGGTAATCCCCCCACTTCATTAATAGCTGGTGTTTATTAATAATTAACACAACAGTTCAGTATGGCTTCTGGAAGTAGATGTATGGAAGAAAATGTTTTCAAAAGGAGAAGAGGATAGCTTGAGTTGCTGACTGACATCAGCAATATTCCACTAAATGCAACCAGTAAAAGAGCATGCACATCAAAGACAGGAGAAAAGATTGAGAATATCCTGAAGGTGAAGGCCATCAGGGGAAGGCATGCATCAGCTCCACCACCAGAGTGTCCACCACCAGAGTGTCCACCATCTCGACCTAGTAGGATGAAGTGCAAGTGTACAACTTACAATGAACATATGACATTATACCATATAATTTAACATAGTCCACACATAATTGCAGAAGGCATGCATACACTACAAACACACACAGAAAGAAACACCAGTTTTGTTACTCAAAAGGCTGTGGCACTTCAGATGCTTGGTGCCTGCATTTCTACTGGAATGGGGATTCTGGAAGCTTGCAAACTAGCAGGTCTTGCAACCGGCTTCAGTGATCAGGGCATTCGCAAATGGGCCCAGAAGATCTATGCAGATTTCTTTGGGATCCTGTCATCTTTGCAGGACTTGACAGACGAGAGGCTGGATGACGAGCTGGAGTCTGGAAAAGGGAAGTATCCCAAATGGCTTTCCCTAATACAGGATGAGAACTTCAGATGCGACCTCAGAAATCTTGTAGTAGAGAAGGGATACGTGATGGGGCATCCTAACCTTACGCTACAGGATGTCATAACATGGCTCAAGAAGAAATATGAGGTGGATGTTTGCAAAACCACTGTCTGTGCTTGACTCCATGAGATGGGATTTTCATATCAGCAACACACAAAAGGAGTGTACTTTGATGGTCGTGAGAGGGATGATGTGGTTGCTAGTAGGAGGAGCTACCTCAACACACTGCAGTCATATGAGAAACGCATGTGGGTGTACACTTCTCCATGTCCGGACCCTGCCATTCATCCAATTCTTCGCGTCTATCATGACGAATCCACCACTACTCCAATTCAGATCAGTCCTTTTATTGGACAGATGGGACAAAGCAAATCCTAAAACAGAAATCTTTAGGACAGGCGATAATGGTGTCCCACTTCATTGAAGAAGTTGAGGGACTGCTGGAGTGTGATGGGGAGATGGCCGCACTTCTTATGGAGCACCAGACCGAGGGATACTTCACCAACGATCATCTCATCTCTCAGGTCTAATTATAACAAATAATGGTGATAATTAATAATAATAATTAATTATAGTAATAGTAATAACAAAAATAATAGTATTAGTAAAGTACATGTAATAGTAATAATAATAATACAATAACCGAAACCACCTTTTTAGTGAGACCACATTTTAGAAATAAACATGTTTGCACAGACTCACAAGGCAGTTTCTGTTTTTGAGAAGAAGTACCCCCAGTGCCAAGGTCTCTTCATTTTCGATCATGCTCCATCTCATATGAAGAGACCTGATGATGCGTTGAATGCCGATCGAATGAATGTGAGAGATGGAGGGAAGCAGCCATTTATGCGTTACACAGAGTGGAATGGCGCAGATGTCACCTTTCTACAACAACAACAGATGATTTTTTAATGGAACAAGCCTTCTTGCTTCTAAAAAACTACTAAAAATTATTTAAATTATTAATTATTATTGTATACAGTAGTCATATCCTGAATTAATTTTTAAATTAAATTAAACTTTGACCTAACCATCCTAAGAGCTGAACACAATCGAAAAATACACAAAACACAATCAAACTCACCCATCAGCGAAAAAACCGGCTTGCAACAATGGCGCTAGGTGAGCTGAAACCTCCCTTGCGAGGTGCCCTTAGGTGCAGGTCGGACTGCACTTCAAACAAATGCTATTCGCATATCTTGCGTTATGCCGCTCCACCTCACAGCGGAATTTCAACCCCTCTCTCACATTGGGCAAGGGTATATCATAAAATTTAATACCCCTTGCCTGGGCACTAAACGTAACTAGCTCAGAAGCCATACTCAATACAGTAGTCTCTTCTACAACAGCTGTTATGGATATTTCCATCGAGCATGCGCACATTCATGACGTCATGTTTACGTATGAGAACCGGAAGAATCAGCCGCGATACGTCACTACTTTGAGGGTGCCATCCCATTTCTGAATATTTTTATAAAAAACAGCTCTATTTTGCTCAATTTTGTTTACATAGCTTTGGTATTTAGCAACCATAAACTTAAGCCATTTATCTATGATTTGGTGTAATAAGAATACTCCAGTTCAAAAATTGTAGAAATCCCAGCTTAAACACTTTTATTTAATAAAATAGAAATATTGGCCTATACAAATATAATTAATGCAACGAATTTTGTTCAAATGAAAATTCATCTAGTATATTTCCAACTTGGAAAGTGTAAGAACTCCGACTATTATAATTTTAATTTCCCAGCTTAAACACACTTATACTCACAATTTGACTCTTGCACTTCAACCTAGTATAACCTCAACATTAACCACGATACCACAATTATAAAACATGTTATGTGTCAATATAGCATTGATATATAAGTATACAAAAAATAATATCTGTAGCTCCCATATTTCTCCCCTGTAAAGAAAAGACTAAGACAATAAAATATGCCATTTATTTGTTCTAAGCTGGATGCACTGTACTTTGGCTGAAACTGAGGCCACAACACGCTTGGTAACTGCACTGCTCTCAACCTTGGGCACTGCTACATGGAATGAGTCGTGTGCGACGTCCCAATGCATGACCAGAGTCTTTGAAGATGAGAGAGGAGATGGCAACTGGAGGTCGGCGGTCTCGAGCAGATCTGATGGAATGGTATTGCGAAACTCTACTGAGTTGCTGCGCCATTTACGGAGGTTCATTCCAGCCAGACTGAGGAGGTGGCAGAGTTGTCAACGCATCTGGTCAGCTTCAGCATCTGTGAGAACACCGGAGAGGCAATCATCTACGTAAAACTCTTGCAAGAACGTGATGGCAGCTTGAGGATGAGTTTGAAGGTGAGTTTCTGCCAAGTGCTGTATGACCCGTGTAGCGATAAATGATGAAGATCGTAACGCCAAAGGTGAGTCTTTTCATGCAGTGATCTCGAATTTGTCCTGACTCATCCTTGTGGAGGAAATGATGATAGTCTCGTTCTTCCTGATGCAAGACAATCTCGCAAAACATCTTTGAGATGTCTGCACTGAAGGCGACTCGATGACCACGAAAGCGGATCAAGATGTCAGCTAGCTTGAAATACAGATTCGGACTGGTTAAGAGGCAGTCATTGAGCAATAATCCTGTTGAAGTGCGAGCCGAAGCATCGAACATGGCACGAAGTATCGTGGTGGTAGACGATTCCTTACAAACACCTTGTATGGTTATGTAGTAAGAGATTGGAGATTTGAGATCTGCTCATGGAATTTGTTCGGCATGGTCCTAGGTGACATATTCCTGGGAATTGTCCCAGCTTGCCCTTTGTCTCCAATGAATGCTCATTTTGGTGAAATCGTCGGAGAGCTGTAGGACGGGAATGTCCGAGTTGAGGAGGATCCTGAGTGCGAGGCAAATTCACAACGTATCGACCATCCTGGTGGATTGAGTGTGTGTCATTGAAGTGTTCGAGTGCTTAGCATCCTCAGAGGTTAGTGTTGGCTCATTGGGAAGCTTGTCCAACTCCCACAATTGCTGCAGTGACTGGTGGAGTGGGTCATCCTTCACTTGGATGGTGTGACTGTTCATTGTCTAGAGGTGCGACAATGGTCAATCCAAACCCGGTTGGCATGGCTGATATGGCAGAGGCTTTTGAGTACACTGCAGGTCCCTTGATGCACTGGATGACACGAGTACTCCGATCAGGATATCCAAGTGGCCGAGAGCGCAATCAGCCAAAGGTGCTTTGTCTCTGACGCAGACTAAGATGCTTTGAGGATGTGTAGGTGGAGTAGCACACGGTATCTTGAACACCACTCCAAACTGACAGGTGAGTTGCTCATTAGAAAACATGGAGTGAAGTGTAGCTTGAACATAATGCTTTGATCAACAATCGCCCATCAGTTCATCAAGTTTCATCCATTGGGGATGTCTGGCAAGCCTGAGGCTGGAAGCCAGGCTCTCCATCATCAGAGAGACTGCAGCTCCTGGATGTAAGGCAATGCGAACACGTCTGGTGCGTGGTCCATTGTGCACATCCACGACGGCTGTGTTTAGTAATCCAGGACGCAATCCAGTAGACGACGGCTCAGTGTGTTGGGACTTGGCTGATGAGGTGACCATTGCTGGTAGAGCTTCTGTTGTGGTCAAGTTGGATGATGCTGGAGGAGTCGAGTTAGGCAGTGCTGAAGGGGTCGAGTTAGATGATGCTGAAGGGGTCGGGTTAGACGATGCTGAAGGGGCAGAGTTTGATGATGCTGAAGGGGCAGAGTTCGATAATGCTGAAGGGGCAGAGTCACGATGGAGCAGCGTATGATGCCGTCGACTGCACTTGCGGCAGTTGTATGCTGACGTGCACTGACTGCACAGGTGAGCAAAGGAGAGGCAATTGGTACATCTCTTCCCTTCTCTGATTACTTGTAGGTGTTTGACAGCATCATAACTGAGGAAGACAGGACATCAACTAAGAGAGTGTGCAGCGGAACAAGCTGGGCAAGAGGTGTAGGCACTGGAGGAGGCTACCCTCATGACTGTGCCAGGACGTTTGTCTCGTGTTGATTGAGTTTTGCTGCCTTTGAAGCTCTTGGGGACTTCAGAAGAATCGCCGGGCAAGGAGAACTCACGCTTCCGAAAGAACTACAAGATTTCGTCGATGTCAGGTAGACGTGAAGAGTCTGTATAGTGAGCAGTCCATTCATGTCTCATCTGAGAGTCGAATCGTTCTATAGCGATGGCTCCCAGGAACTGTTTGTAGGTATCACCCTTAACCCGCTCAATTCCACGCATATGTATTTCGAGAGTCTCTCTCATATGACGCAACCCACGACATGTGTATCTGTAGGTGTCCGGGGTGAGAATGGCCTTCACATGATGCGAGTAGATGAGCTGCGGCTGTCCGTAGGCATCCACGAGTGCGCGAAGTGCTGAGGCGTAACCATTGGGACCAGACTGGTAGTAATGCACCAGTCTTCGAGCTTCCTCCGTCACCATAGCATTAGCGAGGGGGGTGCAGTGCTCTGGATCTGAGAGTCCCAAGGCGCGTTTGTCAATGGCGGCAGTAAACAGGGCATGGAAATCTGGCCAGTCTATAGACATGCCCGAGAACTTTGGTAGCACCAGATTGAGTTTGGCTACACTTGGTGCAGGATGGGAGGAGCTTGAACCGATGGAGGAAGTGTGTTCCGCTGGAAGGTGGCTGTGATGTTCGTTGGAAACTCGTTGGTCAACATTATTCAGCATCTCTTTTAAAGAATCGACCATCTCAGTGACAACCTCTTCACGTTCATAGTCCATGCAAGTGAGTTCAAATCGTTGAACAATGTCTTTGATAGACTGAATTTCTGTCACCGTAGCTGGAGCAGACAATTCTTCCTTTATCAGGATGTTTCGAACAATCTTCTGAAGTCCTCTGCCTTTGCGATGCAGCTGAATAATAGTGAGAGTTTTTGTGACTTCACACAGAAGTTTGTCGTAGCTTTCGATAATGGCTTCATCACGTGACATCTCTGCTGCACGTTCTAATCCATCACCTATCAGCTCATCATAGTGTTCTTAGATGGCTTTGTGAACATCAATGTACTCCTTAAGGGATTTGTGCACACCTTCCAACTCATTAACATTGATGGCTAGCAGTTGGTCTCTTTCCCCCTTAGGATAGCTCTCATATTTCTTTCGTAGACGAGTAATGTTGCCATGTCGAGTTGTGCATCTGGCATTGACAGCGTCGGCGTCACCAGTGGTATAGATGTTTTGAAGATCATCTGACATAGACGTGGCTGATGCAGAAATGATTCAGATGTGCAACTCTAAGTTTAAAATAGGTGAAATCTATAAGGTGAAATCACTCAGAGATTGCACAGACTGAATGTCGATAGCGTTCGGTAAAGCGCTAGCTTCGGCAGATCCGTAGTTGTGCATAGACACGTGCGTTGGATCGATGCGTCCTTGAGACTGGAGTCTGTTGACGTTAGATCCGGCTCGAAAGACCATGAACACAGGGGCGTAAATTCCGCGCTAAGGTCAGGTCTAGATAGGGAATAGGTGGAAGCAAAGGGTGATAAAAGCTAGCCCCGCCTGCTCAACCTTGAAGGACCAGAACTAGACACGCAGACAGTTTCTCCACTTATGGCGAGCTGCTAGCGCGCTAACCTGCTCAGACTCAGCAAGACGGATACTCTGCCATCGTTGTAGAGCTGGAATGAGTCAGGAAGTGGGAGCGCACGCAACTCAAGCGAATACTATTGCCTTTATAAAAAGTTATAAGTAAGAAATCAAGTACAGTACTTACTATGACGCACGATGATACATGCATTGGGTTTGAGTGGGTATGAATAACATTGATGTCATGAGATTTGGTAAGGGTCAATAACAAAGTGCGTGCAAGTGAATGAAGTTTCTAAGTCCAAAGTCTGGAAGAAGGTGTGGTTTTGAGGGCGTGGTCATCAAGTCCCTGACTGCAGCTTTAGTCCTGGTCGGACGGAGGCTCCGACAAACATAATGTATATGATTTGGCTAGTAAGGATAGGAAAGGGAAATTTGATCATGGGAAAAGTGATAGGAAACTGTGTGTGGGAGAACTTGTCCTGATGAGAGTTCCGGGTTTGCACGGTGCCCTAGAGTCCAGCTGGGAAGGTCCTTATAGTGTTGTGAGGGTTGTGAGTAGGGTGACTTACTTCGTTAAGAGGGATGGAGGAGGTCACAAGAGGTTGGTGCACCTCAATAATCTCAAGGTGCACCGACCCAGGCCCGCTTCAGTCGCCTCGGTGTGTGTAGTAGCTGAGGAGACTGGCGTGATGGAGGCCGCATTACAAAAGGAGACTGTTCTTGGTGAAGATAATTGTGTAGGATGTAGTCAGTGTGAATTAGATGTGTTATTGAAAGTGTGTGATGACATGTTTAGTGAACAACCTGGGTTATGCACGGAATGTGAATGCAAGATTGAACTGAAACCTGAGACTGTATCTCTTCCACCTTACCAGATTTCGAGGAGTTTAGTTGATAAAGTGAAATTGGAGGCTACGAGAATGATTGAGAATAAGGTGATATGTGAGAGTGAAAGTGAATGGTGTGCCCCTGTGGTTCCGGTGTGTAAGCCTGATGTTACAGTGAAGATCTGTTTAAACTATATGAAGCTCAACAAGCAAATCCCACTGAACCTTTATTACTTATTCAAACCCAATGAGCTGGTAGAGAGGGTGAAAGGGTCTGGTCTGTTGTCAATTATCGACTTAACTAGTAGCTTTCCACCAAATACAATTAAAAGGGAGCAGTAGTAAGCTGACGATGTTCGTCAGCCCGTTGGGAAAGTATAATTTCTTGCATATGCCCTTTAGTCTGAAGAACGCGCCAGCAGTTTTTCAGAAAGTGATGGATACAATTTTGTGTATGGTTAAGGATTGTTGTGATGTTTATATTGACATTGATGATGTGATGATTTTTACTAAATACTGGGAGACTCACTCGTGTGATTTAAAGAGGGTGTTGAAAACTATTGAGAGAGCAGGAATGAAAGTTAAACTGAGGCTATTGTTCAGTTCGTGTGTAAGTCGGACTTGATGTACACTATCATTTTGTGTTGTCGTTTATTGTGATTGATTTATCAAACCATAGTTAGTTGCTTACGTGCAGCACTCACCACACTTACTCTGATGGCAGCATACCTTATTAATCTATTCCCGTAGGACCCACAGTGATATCAGTGGGATCTTGCCTGTGCGAGTATCGACAAAGGCGTAAGACCCTGACGACGACTCCACAATACTCACATTCAAAATTTTGGTGCTTGGCTCATGGACTAATATAACAGAGAGAACATTACAAAATCATAGATTAGTATTGAATGCTTTTATTAATAATTTTTATTTCTTTCCAGCACCCTCCAGTTCTCCAAACAATGTTACAATAATCTCGGCATCATCAACTTCTATTGGAGTAAAGTGGGAGGATGTTCGAGAAATAGATGAAAATGGAGTTATAATAGCATATGAGACTCTCTACATTCCTCTTGAGACATTTAATCGAAGACTAGTTTCAGAACTGGTCAATATATCAGCCTCCAATAGCACTGTTACTTTAAACAATTTAGAAGAGTATGTCTTCTACAATATATCAGTCAGAGCCTATACATCTGTAGGAGCTGGACCATTCAGTCCCTTTATAACACAAAGAACATCAGAAGACAGTAAGTTATGTAGTGTGCTTGCTTGTAATTTGTTATAGTTATAATGCATAACCATTTAGTTTTCCTAAAATATTCACATATTGTATATGTTCTGCTCTTTTTATGAATTTGCAGAATCTATAGATTGTACTGCACACTCTGTATATTAATAGATTGTGTACCAATATATATACTGTTCTACGTATCTATAGATTTTGCAGCACAGTCTGTAGATCTGTATAATTTAACTTAACACTTCTTCATTGGTCTTACATTTTGTAGTTCCCTCTAGTTCACCAAATAATGTTACACTAATTTCTTCTTCTACTACAATCACTGTAATGTCAAACTGATGTTCAAGAAATAGACAGAAATGGAATTATTGTAGCATTTGAAATTCTTTACATTTCTTTGAATACCTTTGAGGGTGTGTTAGTTCAAGTGTAGAAATAAACAGCTTAGAAGAGTATGTACAATACAATGTATCTATACGAGCATACACCTCTACAGGACAAGGACCATTTAGACCAGTAACAGCGAGAACGTTAGAAAATGGTAACAATATTAGGCAGACCAAATTATTTAGTAATTATCCCCTCTACTTTCCCAATTCCCTCGTGTTCTCCTTTCAATGTTACTATATTCTCCATTTCTTCTAATACTATTGGAGTAATGTTGGATGATGTCCAAAAAATAGATCATAATGGAGTCCTGATAACTTTTGAAATTTTATATGTTCCACTTGAGTTCAAGGAGTAGTCAGTGTGTCAGCTTCAAATAGGAGTAGTACAGTTTTAAGGGGCTTAGAAGAATATGTGCAATACAATATATCTATGCAAGCACGTAATTCAGTAGGACCAGGACCATATAGTACACCTATAACAGAAAGAACATTAAAAGATATAAAGTAGTATAATATCTACTTATAGATGTTTGTATGAGTATTACAACGGGTAACTGTGCTATTGGGGATTAATAGGACAAGTAGTTCAATTGAAATAGCACTCGTCTTCACCTCGTGATATTTCAATTGCTTTACGAGTGCTATGATCCATAAAAGCATTGGTTACCTCTATGCTATTACTCGCTAATAATAGGCCAGTTTTTTAAAAAGTCATTAGCAATTGTAGCTACACTGTATCGTTCACTCACTATCTCCGTATTTCAAGATTAGCTTCCGCTGGAACTTTGTTTTCAAAGTACTGTTCCTCCTAAAACATTCCGTCTAATACGAATAGAGCTTCTGTGGTAAAGAATGACATTATATTCATCCAGAAACTACTCGAACTATATTTTTCCAAGGTTAAAGCTGCACGCGGCCGCACTTACCCATACTATTTCACTTACCTATTATGGTAATTCAAGTGGTTTCCACCTGCTTACCATGCTATTTCACTTTCCCGGTGCAATTTCCATTGAACAGCAATATTATTCATACATATTTGAATTGGCAACTTACGCGCCATACCATTAAAATTGATATATTTCATTTCTTTTCAGTACCCTCCAGTTCTCCAAACAATTTTACAGTAATCTCTGTATCATCAACTTCTATTGGAGTATTGTGGGAAGATGTTCCAGAAATAGATGAAAATGGAGTAATAATAGCATATGAGATTCTCTACATTCCTCTTGAGACATTTAATGGAAAACTTGTTCCAGAAATGGTCAATACGTCAGCCTCCAATAGCAGTGTTACTTTAAACAACTTAGAAGAGTACGTCTTCTACAATATATCAGTCAGAGCCTATACATCTGTAGGAGCCGGACCCTTCAGTCCCTTTATAACACA
>WLWI01002976.1_pt1 | contig 14599 bp, 10 predicted proteins | sample 6701501 | NCBI WGS metagenome assembly WLWI01 (sample SAMN12718690, study PRJNA515312) | sponge metagenome | isolation source: marine sponge | host: Mycale hentscheli | place: New Zealand: South Island, Marlborough, Capsize Point | collected 2014-11-01
ATTTTAGTAGCTTAAGTGCTAGAAGTTAAAATCAATCATTTTAAACAATAGTGTAGTTTAAGCTTGCTCACCATTTTGTGCTCAAGCACACCACTAGTACATAATACTTATTGCATGAGTCAGAGTGCGATATGGTGAAATATTTGGCTAATTTATTTCACAAGCCAGAGGCAAGTGAAAATAAAGCCTGAGAGTGAAATATCTAGCTATATCACCTTGATAATTGTAATAAGTGGTTTATTCCATGCTAGATATTAGGGTTGGTAACTCTGATGTAAAATTGGCCACTCCCTCAGCTGATATTTTAGCAGCTGCTCTAACTTGGTTGGGTAGGCTTTACTAGAGGAAGGTAGCTGTAAAAACCAAAAGATAACTGGTAAGCCTGGCCAGTTGCTATAACTACTAGTGTTATAATGTTTATATAGCAATTATAATATAATACTATTTGATAACATGAGTTATCTCACTGGTCACATATCTAAGAATAATATTGTGAAGATATCTAGCTTTGATTAAAACGGTTTATTGCGGTATTACAGTGTTATTTACTATGGTATTATTACATTATTTATTAGGTACTGCAGAATATTACTCATCCTATTGGCCATATTTACACACATGCCTGCAGCAATTATAAGTACTAAGCCAATTAACTCATGATATTCTCCTATATCAAGTGAACAATATAATACAACATATACCCCATTTTCAATTGTCCATACCTATGCAGTCTTGCTTGTTTTGCTCACTTGCCAATTTAGATATTAAACAAGATAAATGAGTAGAAAAACAAAACGGATGATAATGGACTGTCATTGCAAAGTCAGCAAAAACATTAAAGCATTTGAATTACAATTAGAATAAATAATTGATAAGTTTACATCTTAGCTGACAACAGTGGAGCATATTCGATTTAATCAGCAAACTCACTTTTAGTTTCTTGTTGTTGGATGCTATTCCTATATACAGTAGATAAAACTAGTGGGCCATAACTAGTCCTTTCTTCTAATACTGATGTTCCATTTATTAATGCTATAGCAGACACTTCTATAGTGTATTGTCTGTCAGTCACTAATGAAATTATAACTGAAGAAACAGAAGAAGGAACAGTTACAATCATTTCTTCATTTTTATCTTTCTCTCTATAAGAAACTACAAAATTAGATACTCCAACAAGCTTAGTGATGGTCCAAGATACTTGAACAGAAGTTGAACTGAGAATTGTTACTGTGACATTTAGTACTCTTGCTACAATTAATAATAATACAAAGAGTTCAATCTAAATGGTATTCAGTATTATTAAAAACATTTGTAGTTTTGTTGAAACATTTAAATTTAATATCAATGTAAAATACTTCACAAATCATTGTGATAGCTTTTTAAAACTTCACATAATTTACTCAAAATTTACAAGTTGCATGTAATTTGTATTATTTATTATATTCACCTTCTTTTGCTGTAACAACAATAGTTTTATTAGAGAAAGGTCCAGTATTGACACTGTTGACTCCAGCTACAGTGAAGGTGAACTGAGTAAAGGGCTTAAGGCAAGTAATTAGATGAGTGGTAGCATTAGACAGTGTATTGATTGATATGTTCCTATTAGCTCCTTCTCCATACTGAATTATGTAACTAGTGATGACTCCATTTCTCTCTGAAACATCTATCTCTGTCCATATGAGAGTAATACTAGTAGACATTATCATACTAGCAGTAGGTACTCCAGGACTACCAGTAGGAACTGTGATATCAATACAAATGGTGGATAATTAATTAGGACATGCTTAAATTTCCATGCTACCAGAAATTCAAATAGAACTTTAATAACTTGAATTTATTAGAAAAATATATTAAAAAATTATAAAAGATAATTAAAGTATAAATATAAAAGATTATTATACTAAAAGATTGAGTCAAAACGAATGTAAAAGATGTATTATGTAAAGACTAATTTCACTATAATATCAGTTTTATAGCAATTTTAACAGTAATTCAAGTAATAGAATCATGTATGAGTATCAATAGCAGGAATAACTTTGCATAGATCTTTTGCTATTTTGATGTCAATTTAATTCCAGCTAGTGAGAGCTACAGTAATGTGTGAATGTATTTTAAATATTCAAACTAAAATTTATTTCCTTTCAAAAAATGAATAAACACATCTAAAAACAAACTTAATACCAAGTTTTTCAAAATAATACTTACCATCTTCAGCTGTCCTTATAATTTCACTTGGATTGGAGAAAGGTCCAGTATTAAAACTGTTGACTCCAGCTACAGTGAAGGTGTACTGAGTGAAGAGCTTGAGGCCAGTAATTAGATGAGTGGTAGCACTAGATGGAGTAGTGATTGTTATGTCTGTATTAGTTCCTTCTCCATACTGAATTATGTAACTAGTGATGACTCCATTTCTGTCTAAACAATCTATTTCTGTCCATGTGAGGGTAATATTTGTGGACATTATTGTACTAGCAGTAGGTACTCCAGGACTACCAGTAGGAGCTGTGAAATAATCTAACATACAATAATGCTATATTATGATATACAATTACCTGATTCACTTGTAGTGAGAGTTGTAATTCTAGTTCCAGATGTTTGAGTCACATTATTTATACCAGTTACATTAACAGAGTATTGAATACCAGCCTCCAGACCACCAATAGTTACTGAGTTACTGGTAGTAGATCCCTTTCTAGCTGGGACTCCATTACAAGTAGTACTAGTCAATGTAACTGTGTACACATCTACTGATAAACTATTGGTAGGTTGAGAGAAGGACAGAGTAGCTGATGTAGCAGTCACTGATGAAGATATCATTGGTGGCAATACATCTAAAATGAACATTGTTAATTTTACTCAATAAAACAAGTGTGGCTTAGTAATAAGCAGCTGCTATGACAACCATTACTTTCTATTGGTTACTCCATATTATGTAAACTATAATTTACATTATTGGAGTAGTTTAGTGGAATACAACTTTAATAATATGAGCACTTAGACAATAGTATGTACAGAAGTTACAATGATAGGATAAATACAAAAACACTGCATAAATATAGATAATTCTAACACCTTCGGGTCCGTTAATACTATTAATACTATTATAGTACTGATGCTATACCAAATACTGAATCCTCAGACAACTACAATTACTTTATCAACATCCCAAAGCTACACATACAAAGAGTAGCTTAAAGCCTATTAGAGTTTCATTGATGACCTGTTCATTGGTTCAGTTGGCAAATTAGTGGTACATTCTATGACAGAGGATGATTAAAAAACTGGTATTGTCTGCATGTGTTAGACATTCACAGTCAGTCACTACCTCACCATTCAAGCCTTGGGTTGATGTAAAAAAAATGGAATTACTATTTGCAGCAGGCCTGGGAGAGGTCTGTTCTCATATGGCAGCACTGCTTTTTGATGAAGTACACGAGGCATTATTTAGGCAATTGCCTAATAACACCTCACGTACTTCTCAATCATGTGTATAAGTTTCGTATACATTAAAAAATGTCACTAATGCCCTTTTGCTGACAATGACATTACTGCTACTGTGCTACAAACAAAGAGGACATTAGAAAGCAATTCATGTAAATACATTTTTGGACAAGAGTACGTGCTGACACTGTCACCTTTAGATGATCAAGTGGCTACTTTTATCCAAGAGTTATATAAGCAAGTAAATGTGCCTCAGCATTATCAAATTATTATGATTACTATGCTGTACACAACAGTAATATATCCTTCCCTTTATCAGATCTTTTTAAGTTAGCTCTATGGACTTAAAATGTTGATCTATTAAATGATGTATGATGATGATTTTGAACCATGACTGACCGGTACGTAAAAAATTAATGGACATGTCAACATGTAAGCAGGCTAACTGCAAAACTTGATTCATTTTCATGCTGGTCGTGTTGCAGCATCAGATTTCAATCTGCAGCACATACTGATATATCTCAGTCATTCCAACCACTTTAAAGTCCATTTGCTAATAGTTTAGCAACAGAGCTACAATAAAATGGCCTACCTACAGTACTATAATATTTATAGCTGCTTCACACACACACACACACACACACACATATATATAATATATATACAGTCATATGCTTCAAAGTTGATAATAATAATATATACAGCAGAAAGTAATGGTATACTGCAGTATAAAATCTTTTAGAGTGAAATATTTCTATAACAGCATGAATGATTACATGGAGATCATAGTCTTGACATTATCTTAAAATTAAGTTTAAAGTCTTTTTAGTCTATAAGTTAAATATTACTTTGAGTGGTTGTTATAACTAATTTAGATCACAATGTAAAACTAAGTATAGTCTTTTAGAAAATTACGAATAATAGTACATGCAAAAATATTCTGTTCTTTGTTTCTAATAATGTCACATGTATATAATTCAATAATGATTAAAAAAATCATTTTCAGGCAATAAATATTATGGTAGCTATTGGCTAAATTGTTTAAAATTATGGGAATGTTGATGTACAATCATATTAACAAGTAACTATAATAAATATATGATCATTTTAACCCTTTGCATGCATGCATAAGAGGGTTATGTCATGATCTGATTGTAGAGAATAATGACAATTAACCATTCATTTAGGTATAAAACTTACGCAGAACATTGATTTACAAACTTTTATTGTGCTCCTTCATTAAATTTCAGGCTAATTTCTGAGAAAATGCAAAGCTAACATCAGCTCCACCAAGTAAGTACTAGCTTTTGTTGGTAACACCCCTATAGTTTATATTATTATTCTTTTGGTTTGAGATAATTTCTAATGTATAGTAGTGATGAGGGTTCGCACCTTTGGTGATTCAATTTTTTAGACTTTTGATGTGTTTCAGTAAAAATGGTGAGCGAGCCTTTGCATACAAGAAACAAGTTAAAATACTTGAAATTTTAAATCTGATAAAATTTTATTGTTTGCATTACAAGATCAGTATGCCATAATAAAAAGGCTACATTTAGATAATTTTCCTAGAGTTTATGTTATAGCTCTTATTCATTTAGTTTTGGAAGGTATCATTCAGTTCATTTATATGTAAAAATCGCTATAAAGTATAGCTGTTGACCTAAGCTAGCTAAACAAAATATGGAATTACTTTCTTTCCTCAATTTTCTCGAGCAGTGATTGCTTATGTTCTGATATCTAATGACAAGAATCTCCTGACAAAAATTACTCAGCTACTAACAAATGGCTGCTTCTGTTGAAATTATTTATGGTAAAGGGTTTTCAATGCCATAGTAAACACTTGTCGCAACTTTCTATTTCTTGAAAAACAAACAAACAAACCAAAAAACAACAACAAGATTTTCTAAGCAAGAAAAGCACAGTTTGAGCCACTTGTTTACTATAGATAATTGGGGGAAGCCTAAAAAGCTGTAAAAAGCAAAAAAATGTTTTATGTGCCATTGTTTAGCAAAGCAGTAGCAGCAAAACAACACACACCACTGGCAAACACACACATGACACACACACACACACACAAACATATTTTTTCTCGTTAAATATTGAATGGATTTTTTTTAACAAGAGCAATACTGGATGTACAGCTATGACAAACAGTGCGATAACTAAGATAACCTAACACTGCCACTAATTTTTATTGAAAATGAACCGTGGTAAATTTGTAAGAATTAATAGTGTCAGATCATGCTAGAGACAAACTAATTCAAAGGAGTGAATGATTAAATATCCCTAAATGATCCAGGTACAGGTAAAGATTGATAAATCTTAGAATTCTGTTTAGATAAGTATGGTAAAGAGTAGACCACCAAGCAAAGGGTCAGAGAACAACAGTGACATACGTTTATCCAAACATATAAAAACAGTCCTGATTTTAGATTGTTAATCTGATCAATCTTGCTCAATTCACTCACCAATTATGCAACATTTCATTTAAAATTACTAAGCGATAATTTTACCTATAATGCTAAATAATCATGCAAGTGCTATACTTTTGAATTTCATCGTAGTAAGTATCTTTACAAAATATTGTTGATAAACTTAGATATTACAAATCCCTTCTTACCTCTAACAGTCAGAGTTTCAGACACAGCTGGTATACTCAGATATGTGCCAGTAGTAGCTCTCACACGAATAGTAACAGTAGAAGTAGTAATAGTCTCAGTTGTGTAAGTAGTTGCAGTCACTTCAGTGCCACCAGTATTGACATCCATAGTGTTTATATACACACGATATGTAGCTCCATAGGCACCAGCTGGAGGAGTCCAAGTGACCCGTAGTCTCCTATTACTAATCTGTCTCAATACAATATTAGTAGGAGGATCTGGATCTGGAATGAAGTAGATTAAATGCAAAATAATATATTAGTTGATGATGTACATGGAAGACACAATAGTATGATAAATGAGAAAACTAGATGGTTTGATGTTTCAAAAGCCTAGTGATATTCACCTCACTTTAAGTACATAGCTGTGTGTTTATACTTGCAAGTAATCCACTTATGATTATGTATTACAAGTGCATGTGGAGCAAATGTTAACATATATAAAAGGTGTGGCTTTCTTGCTATGCACTCTTCAATTGGTATTATTATACATTGTACAGAATGGTTGTTTTAAAAGGCGTATTGCTTGATACTGGTTAGTTACCTGGAATAGCTGTATATGCAAATATATAGTTACTATAATACTCCAATAAATAATTCGAAGTGTCAGACGGGATGGAGTGACCATTCACAAGAAAAGCTTCGTACTATTAAAATAATACATTTACCTTCATGTGAAAGGACAATGATAGTCCATTACAGAATACCATGATATTATTTGGTGTATTTCACACTATTATTTAAAAAAACAACAACAACTCTTCTGTGTGCAATTTAAATACTCTTTGAGGTACAAAGTTATGGTTTGATTTCCTAATCCATTGCAGTTACCACAGCAACTATGGTATAAATATATAAATTTGGAAATATTATAATAGCACTGAATACTGTTTTTTATTACCTTGTATTATAAACAATGGTGATGTCACTGCAGTTGGTGTATTAGCATTAATAACAGTGTATGTGTAAGTTCCAGGTAAGCGTCCAGTCACTTGTAGAGCAACTCTATACATGTGACTCTCACATGGTCCAGTACCTACAATACTCTGTCCTCCTCCATCATAAAATGAACCACCACCTGCCCATCTGGTATTTCTATCAACAATGAGATTATTCCTTCTCCAAATCACTGATGTAGCTTGACTTCCTGTAGTTATTCCTTCTATTATCAACTCTAGGTTATCACGATCAGCTAATTCTAATGAAGGGCTATCAGTATCAAGTTGTACAGTGGCACTAGTAATAGCACCTGAAATGTTACAGTATTGTAAAGTATTGATAATAACTAAAGATTGACAATTACATTTACAGTATTTAATTCTGCATAATTTCTATTTTATCCGAATTTATAGTTCTGAATTCGTTTCTTCAGATAAGAGGAGAAAAAAAATTCACACGAGCCATCAATAAATTTAAACTTTATAATCTAGACTGACATTGAAGGCTTTATCTTCAGCTAAGGAATCATGCTTGAGCTGTTTAAGAAATAACCTGGATACTATATATTAGTTTGACTAGGTATAGAGTTCTAACCACTAGTCATAAATGTTTCATTACATCAAATATTTTGGCTGCTGTTTTGGCTATATAGTGAAACAGGGCAACAATGCTATGAATAGGGGCACTGGGATACTTCCTGGGGTGTACAAAAACATCATAGCTTGAGGTGTTGCTAAACCACCAAACATATTTTATAGCTTCAACATAGTTACGGTATCATTTCTAGCAGTTACTATATTTATGTTTCAGTCATGATGGTTAGCTGAATAGCAGCTGAAACGTTTGATTAGTAAACATTTATGACTAGTGGTTTGAGCTTTTATAATCAAGAAATAACCTGTCCCAGATTGTGCTATACAAGGAGTTCAAAGGATCTGAAAGGAGATATTTTATAATGTATTGTGGAGGCTAACTAAACAGTGTGACTAGTATAGCCATTAGCTTAGTAATACTAAGAACCTTAAATACTTACATCAGATACTTGATGTAAAAATTACTGGTGAGTACTTGAAATTCATTTAATAAGATATGCTCATTGTGGGATAGGAAAACATTAGTATAAATAAAATTTGAGCTTCGGGCCTTTATCAAGATTGTATGTAGTTATTAGGAAATTGTGAAATATTTGGAACAATTTTTTTCACTTTAATTAGTTTTAGTCTAATTTACCTTGTAAGAAATATTTCAAATATGTGCAGAAATACCATTCTTTCATGATTTTATTTACTGCATACAAATTATATTTTTGTACTGTCACTAAAAATTAGAACTACAAAATCTTTGCATTTAGTGGCACACAGCTAAGTGGCACACAGCCAAGTTTGGCATCACATGTTGTATAAATCAAGATTCCTTGCTGCATACTGTATTTTGTAAATAGATATTTTAATATACAGACTTCTGTATTATGCTATACATGAGGTCATGAACTATTAAATATACTATTATAGGTTGATTTCCTGTGATAAAAAATGAAAAATATTTTTAACATAACAAAGAAAGAGATTTTGTTTGAAGCTTTCAAATTTTGACTCAATCTGATTGAGTTATTTAAATAGAATACTGTCAAATTTGATCAAAATTGGAAATTCTACTTATTTGAATACTGACATACACACAATAGAATATGGTTACTTATATGATAAGTACAAATAGTTTGAATTAAAATGAAAAATTAAGGAACAGATTAATCGTAATGCACAAATAATTCAAACAACTAGCTTAAATATTATTTTATACTAATAAAAGCTGACTTTTGCTACTACAAGAGCTGTATGCAAAAAAATTGTTCAGAACACAACAATATAGGTTACAATTCACATTTAAGCTACTGCGGCAATAAGCAAGTCACAATTTATTGTAGGACTTTAACTCCAGCAATTATTTAGAAATGCATGTTTGTTTGTGTGCGTAGTTACTTGTAGTTACTTTTACGATTATATAGACTGAATGATGCCTCCTAACACTAGGTGAACAGGATCTAAGACATTAACTTAAGGAAAACTAAATAAATGTAACCTTATTGTTACTTAAGTATACAGATTTTGTAATCTAACTTTTATCATATTCTACCTTGTGTGAATTACTTGTGCACAATGGCTCACTCGCCATTTGTGCTGAACCACGTTACTAGTTATATTGTAGATAAGCAGTATAGCAAAATTGTTATGTAAATAATAAAATGTTTATGTTAGCAATATGTTCTCCTATAAACTGACAACGTAAACAAGTTTGTATGGCATAGTCAGACTCTTTACCTACACATTTGTAGGTAAAGTGTCTGGTCAAATGCAATGAGGGAACCTGCTTTACTGAATCAGAGTATAATTCATTACCTCTATAATAGTGAAGTTCCCACTTAAGGTAGGAATCCTGCAATGGTCACCCTATTACATTCGACCAGACCCTTTCCTCATAGTGTTGTAGGTAAAGTGTCTGGCTATGCCAGACTACTAACAAATTATGACAGTAAATAGGTCACTGCAATGGGTGAGTCGTTAATGAGTGCCTTATAGCAGTATTGTTAGTTGATATCAGCCTAGTGAGTCTGCAGTGGTAGCTATCTATAATAGTCACTTACATTGTCCATTTACTTTGTATGTTGCAGTTGATATCAGAGCCAATAATAGTAAAATCATACTGTAAACTGAGCACATACAAAAATGGAGATAAACAAAATTTCATACAAATTCATTCTTTTCCACTTCTAGCTAGAAGTCTTGTCTTGTTACTAGGAATACACATAAATGATCCATTCTGCGGACCTGAACTCATTTAGCTAGCTAGATTACCTCAAAAGTATATCTCTACTTTCATTTAGTGAAGTAGTTATCCAGTCACACAGAGATGCAGTACCTCACAGGTCCTTATTCACGTAAACAACACGTGATTACGACACTGGGCGCGTTATGGACTGTCCCTAAGAGGGGTTTTACCTGGAATGGAGAATTTTTAATACTATCGCCTTCCGTGCTTGTTGTTTTTATGCGTGAGTGTATTCGCTACCATATATGTATTTTTATCACTTCTTTAGGCCTTTGGTCACCGAATTTATATTTGATATAGCTATAAAGACTTGCAGAAAATAGCAAGCTAAGCTTTTAAGTTTAGCTATTGGTCTTCAATAACTGTGGTGTCAAAGAGAACCGCTAGTACTGTTTCTAGGGGAGTTAAAGAATGAATGGGTTTTTTAACATTTTTCTTAGCATTTTTTGTGAAATGCAGACTGTTACTTTAATTACTGTTAGTGAATATTAGTATATTACCTAAGGATAAGATGAAATTAACAAGTAAAAACTATTGATAGTAGCTAAGGACAATTATAGTTATTATTATTACGGTCAAACTTCACAAATTCTTACAAGTCTATACCTATAATTCATATAGAAAGTGATTAATGGGTGGATACTGTCACGGCATAGATATAAATGCAAGAGTTTGCTCCAAATAAAAGCCCAATCTAGTTCAACTAGAATTATTTTATGACCTTCTCTGCACTGTGCTTTGCTTCACAGTTACATTTTCATTTTTTAATTTAACGTTGTAGCATTCTATTTAATTACATACTAGTAAATGCACATCAAATAGTTCATGCCAGCTTTTTCTTCTAATTTTTATATGATTAGAAATAAACTTTAATTTGTAGCCATAATGTGTACAATGAATTTCATTGTCCCACGCCACGAAATGTTTCTCCATTACATTGTTTATTTTGAGACCATCTTTATGCTGACTATAATGAATATTGAAATAGTAAAATTATACTAATAATTCTGTTCTAACTTTCTAATAATCTCGTTAACTTCAATGTCATCAGAATTTAATTAACTTAGAAACAAAGTGTCCATATTATATTTTATGAACCCATAATTAGCCAATTGTTCTGCAGTTGTCCTATGATTAAACTGTGGTTTTGAAAGCAACCATGTAAACGAGGTCCTGATACAGTGTTCCAATAACTATTTAGAGCAACTTACTAACTTATTCATCTATTTAGTTAAGTTATTAAGTGTTTTAGTATAATAACTTAAAAAAACAAAGTATATTATTTTGTTACTATTTATTAATGTACTAACCAGCCCATCACATATGGTGTCTACTCTAAAACTGAAAGAATACTTCTATGTATAGCACATTTCAGCCTTCGTTTTGTGCAAAGTTTATGTTAGTATGATAATGTCTAGAAAGCCTGTACTTCACTGTGGATCAACAAAAAATATATGGTAAAGTAAATAGCTATGGTTAGTTAATTATGGAAGAGGGTATATTATAATATATATATATTATGTATACGTATATAACATGTTCAGACATAAAAATTGTTTGTAGATCAGAGTGTAGACTTTAAAGTACAATAGTAGCAGTTTAATTCAAACTGTAAACAGTGCAATCTAACTATTGCACTGAATTTTATTTTAATATTATGCAAATTGTAAACTACCAATGGTGACATCTCCTTGACTTCAACATCATGTACTTGTAAATAATGTGATTTCAAAAATCTAATTCATGCAGCATTAATTGTGTGGATGATATTAGTAGTGTTAAACATTGAATGAAGTAATCATTTGAGCTAAGATTAATGTCTGGCCTTTATTTTGTTTTCTCTGCTGTTGTCCAGACACAGAATATATTGTTCTCTCAAAATCATTATAATGCATAGTGTTTTTAAAGATCTAAAATATATAACCAAGTAATTTTATTTGGACTAACCTTCATTCTAATCCATGTTCAGTATTGTTATGAAATTTAATGTTGATTTATGATGGTTATTATTTTGGCTTTGAAATGGTGAACTTAACTGAATGTGCAGTATATGGACAAGTTATGGTAGGAAGGTGCACTTTTCACTATACTGTTCATTACACAATTTGTCTACAGTTAAGAATTATAAGAAATATTATTTTCCGTCATACTATTGGTAAGACATTGTAGAAACTTATCTGGATAAGATTAGAGTAATAAATCAATTGCCTAATATAACTTCTAGTTTGAGTAATATACTAAATAATACACTATGAAGTAGTTTTTTTTTTCAAAAACAGGTATGAACATAATAAAGAATGGTATATGCTCAGGTGATATCATTTGAGTTAGTGAATCAACCTTACTAACAAGGTATTTGTTTGTTATCTACAGATAGATGCATCTTCTGCTAATATATTTGCATTAATCCTTGGAGGGAGGCTTCTCATTGATGGTAACTTGACTAGATGTAGGCATCTGTTATAACACTAGTCCATTGTTTATTATTATAGCAATGCATTATCTATTAAACTGTACATTGTTTATGAAAGTAACTATTCATTGTGTGATAGCTATAAAACAGAACATGGTAAAAAGCAGGAGTATAAAGGAACTTTACTTTGTATGAAGTATCAGTATTGTGAATTAGCTATCAGTCTTAGTGTGTTGTGACAAATAGGATGATAGTTTGTGTGAATGTAAGTTTTCTAAGAATATTTAATTGAAATGTAAAAATAACCTCAATAATAGCTACAGCAGTGAATTACTATTCTCAAGCCCATAATTTTTAATGAATGCTACTATCAACACATTCACAACTTTAATTAAAAGTGTTACTTTTTACTTAACAATCAGCATTTTAATAAAGGTCTGAAACTCTTTGTTCATTGTGACTTGAATGAAACTGGAAAATAAACTGAAATATATTATTATATAATTTGATTGATTCTGATATACATAGCTAAAAATGATTTTAAAATGTTTAGTTTTATCGAATACTTCTGGCATTACAAGCTCCTATTACCATGGATTTCTGTCCTAGAATCATCAAAAATAATGTCGATAGTAGTATTTGTAATTACTCTCAATTTAAATTAATAGATTAAGCTGTCAATATAAACAACACAATTGGAGTGTTCAGTTTAATAGTAAATAGTACACGGAGACAATGCACTACAACTCCAACTGACTAATGGCAAGACTTTGGACATTCCTTGTGAATGATTTTGTATTACACATATCAGTTAGTGGCAACAGAAGTTTGGTATATAGAGCTCATACATTTATGTCCATGTGTTTGTACTTTATACAATCTAGTACAAAAAGTTAACTTTACATGCATACGTTTCCAGACCTTGTACTTTATCTAACCGGTGACCTTAGCTACCACAAACTTCACAGTTTCCATATGTTGCTGCCATGTCCAGTACTTGTGTAAAAACAAAAACAGTCAAGCTCTAGTAAACATAACTTAGCAACACATTTATTTTAACTCCAAAATAGTAATCATTTCACATCCAAAACACTCCTTTGCTTCTAACAAGCTGAAAATTACAAGTGTGATGAGACTCACTGAAATGCCAATTATTTTTTTCAGTTTTTTTTTATTTAAGGAAACTTTTTAAAATTTAACAGAACAACGTGGTTAATATAGAAGACTAATTATTCAAGTTAACCTTGATTAATTAACTATATCCTCATGTTTATGAGCATTATCGATGTGTTTTGCTTAAAATTTTACCATGTAAATAGATTCTTAATGTTTGAGATGCCACAGTGAGATGTAAACTCTCCTACTGTAACTTGTTATCATTATGCTATTTATGTGGAATCGACTGCTTCATATTAACTAACTCCTGAGCTGTGAGGGTTTGTGTATTATTATGCTACTGAGCAGAACTGTTGCTTTTCACTTATCTAGATGACTAAATAAATGTTTTGAATGGTAAAAAATAACAAAAGCATGTTACAGTTGGTAGTCTAAATGTAATAAGTTACTTTTTTGTTAACAGGGACCTTAAAGTGCATAATGTCAACAGCAAAACATGAATCACGAGTAGCAAACCATTTACACTAGACTACTAATAATGACCGACTGTTATTAGAGCTATTATGTGTAGCAAAGTGAAAACTGAAGCTATGAAGATAATATTGTGTGTGCATATGAAATATTTGTATGCCAAAGAGTGTGAACTGGACAATGAAAGACTACAAGATATATGTTTACTAGCAATGACTTAGAAGACTACTGTGCCTGTGATATAAAATACTAATGCTGCATCAATATAGCTCCTTTTAGTATAAACAATATCCTCAATACTTACATTGTTATTACTAGTTTAAAAACATTGTCTGCTGATGTGTAAATATAACAAAACCATGAAAAAATAGAGAACTAGATTGCCAGCTAGACATTTTAGACCAGCTGAGAATGCATTGAAAAACATGTGGAGACTATATTTTTCAGACCTCAAGTGTTCTCCATCATTGCTAAAATAGCTAATTATTTCAAAATTTATTAATTGTCGTTTATAGAGCATAACAATGAAGTGGAACCATTTCGGGTGGCTATATCTACTTGTGAGGAATTGGGTTTAGTATTGCACATCTGATTGCTATCAGTTACATGTAGTTCTAAATCTACATATTGAATCATCTTCATACAATAATAATCTAGATGTCTCATATTTTCTTGAACTACCGCTTTATAATCCTTTTGTATCTCTATTTTCCATATTTTCCTAGACACTGATG
>WLWI01002977.1_pt1 | contig 14598 bp, 10 predicted proteins | sample 6701501 | NCBI WGS metagenome assembly WLWI01 (sample SAMN12718690, study PRJNA515312) | sponge metagenome | isolation source: marine sponge | host: Mycale hentscheli | place: New Zealand: South Island, Marlborough, Capsize Point | collected 2014-11-01
TAGACCCATCTGTCTTATGGACTGGCACAATCGGGGCACCCCATAGCGATACTGTCTCTTCAACCCATCCTTCCTCAACTAGTTGTTTCACAGCTGCCTCAACCTTAGGTTTCAGCATATCAGGGATTCTATATGGTTTCTGAGCCCTAGGTTTAGCACCTTCTTCCACAACAATCTTTGTAACATCACATCTCTCCACAAACTTCTTGTGCACTGTCTTTCCTCTCTTCTTACTACCAACCTCTTTCACACAATAATTAATATCACACAATATTCGATCCACCTCATAAGGGCCATCCCAAGCATCATCTAATTTACCATTTCTTCCTGGTATCCTGCACCATACTTTATCACCAACACATAATTTCCTCTTCTTCTTCCCAACATCATAATACTCTTTCCTCGTCACACTTTCTGTCTTACTCTTCTCAGCTGCTACGTCTCTCATCACCTCCAATCTTTCTGCCAAATTTATCACCCAATCACTAGAATTCAATTTTTCAAATTCCCTACACTTCCAACCAGCATAAACCAAATCAAGAGGGGTACGCATGTTTCTTCCCCACACTAATTCATAAGGGCTAAAGCCTATCTATCTATTAGGAATCTGCCTCAATGTAAACAAAGCAAATGGTATCTGCGTGACCCAATCTTTCCCTTTGGCCTTAGCCTTCCTAAGCATATTTTCCAGAGTGGAGTGCATTCTCTCAACTACTCCATTAGCTTGAGGGTGGTATGGGGTCGTCTTTACCAAGTCAATACCGATCAACTCCCCCAGTTCCTTAACTAGTTTCCCCGTAAACTGGGTACCATTATCGGACACTAGTTGGAGTGGTAGACCTGTTCTCCCAAATATAGAAATAAGTCCTTCAGCTACAGCATTTGCTGTGACACTCCTTAGAGGGATAACATCAGGCCACCTAGTCGCCATGCAAATGGCTGTGAGTAGGTATGACATTTTCCCTTTTCCAGGAGGTAGAGGGCCAACTATATCCACTGCCACCACTTCAATTGTTCAGAAACTATCGGCCTCTCAACCATAGGGGCTTTAGCTTGCCCACGTCTACTCGCCTTCTGACACACACAACAGGATGCACAGTATCTATGAATGTCTGCATTCACATTGGGCCATACAAATCTTTTGCCTATAATATCGGCAACCTTTCTTGACCCTATATGACCACTCTTATCATGAGCTAGTTCCAGTAAACTTTCTCATCTCGACTTTGGAACAACAATCCTAATCACTTCACTTCCCATTGAATCAACAATAGTGTGTAACAACAATCCCTTGTCCCAACTATAACCACGCATACCCATTGAAGCTAGCTTTCTACAATAGCTCAATGAACCATCCTTTGGGATCTCATCAATCAACATAGCCTTATCTTCTCCTTCATGTACACAATCAATGCCAGAGCCTACTTCATCCACATTCACACTTACAACACTATTCCTATCCATGCCATCAACTCCTTCACTCTCACCTAGTTCCTCCTCTTCAGATTCCACACTATCATCACATACTTCCATCCCAACATTGGCAGATTGCTCACAACAACCTGAAGTACTGGTAACTTCCCTCATGGGTACTGGCCTAATATTGTCAACCTGCTCTTCCTCCAACAATTCTTTCTCAATTTCATTCTCTCTACGTTCTCTCTCAACCATAGCTCTTGTCTGAACACTACATACTCTCCTCTGTCTTTCTAATACACTTAGCAATAAATTCCTCTTCTTCTCATTTAGCAAGGGCAGAGCTATTAAGGCTCTCCCTCCTAGCTCCTCCATACTTGCTAAAGCCACCCTTTCTCTCAACACATCCTCACCCATCCTAATATTAACCTCAGCCAATTCCCTCACCTTCTGTCTCCCATCATAGCTCACAACACTGACAGTCTCGTTGAGCCTGGCTGCTGTCGGTACCACCTCCTCTGGTAGAATAGAGATGTCTGCTCCAGAGTCTAAGATGGCTGGCATGGAGACTTCACATATGCTGACTTCAATCACATTCTCCTTGGGACCCTCTCTGTCTGGCGTTGCCACACTAAATGACCTTTTCTCTGGTTTCTTGGTTGCTGCAGGCTTGTCATTCTTCACCTCATCACTGCTGTCCCTTCCCTGGCGATAAGGGCAATCAGGGCTAATGTGCCCTGCCTGCTTACAGTTGTAGCAGGTGATGTTCCTCTGGTCTCTCCAACTGGTGTTCTGAAACAGTCTACTGTTCTATGTCCTACTTTTCCACACTTCCCACACATTGGCCTCGTGTTGTATGTTCGGTAACCTCGTGGTTGCTCGAACTCCGTCTTCCTGTTTGGTGGTAGGAACAGTTTCGCAACGTTCTTAGAATCATCAATCACCACTCCATGATTCTCATAACATGTGATAATAGCTTGCCTCACATCTGACTTAGAACGAATGCCGTCACCCGCAAGAGCAAATAAGCACTCCTTACTACCGAGATTCATGAGATACATCTTTAATAATTGCGTCTTAACATCAACCAATGTTTTTGATCCTGTCAAAATTCTGTCTATCAAGTTCTCTGTTTGATTCAAATAATCCACTGGACCAAGTTTCTTCAGAGCTTCTGAGTCTGGCCTCATAAATGACTTTGCTGCTGATGATACAGTAACTCCTACCTCATTAAGCAGTCTAGCTTTAGCTTCTTCGAAGGGGGCATTGTTTGGTAGTTTCAGTGCTTGGAATGTCACTGCCAACTGTCCAGTAAGAATTCCAGGAAGCTGACAGGTTCGTTGATCATCTGGTACTTCATGGGAGTCCAATATTGCTGTAAAATTCTCCAGTTGTGCTGGCAGGTACTCTTTTGAGGACACCTTGGGAAACGTCTGAATAGCATGGTGAAGGGCTGTCTGCCTATCCCTCTCTCGTTGCCTCTCCCAGTCAGAGATACGATCTGCTCGTCTCTCCTCCCTCATGAAGTGCAGCATGTCTGAGTTCTGCTGTACTGTCTTCATCATCAGTCTGTACATATCTTCTGGTGTTGGCAATTGTGCCCGCTCCCTTATTGTCCCAGGTTCACTTATCATAGAAGCAGTCTCTGTCCTCTCGCTAGTCTCACTAGGTGTACCAACAAGACTGATGTAATATCGTTCATCTCGCTTATGCCTCCCACATTTATTCCACTTACTGCACCACACATTTCCTGTTGCTCCACTGAAGCTCGCAATCTCGTCCCAACTCCAAACTCCATAACAGAAGAATGCGATTCTGGCTTCTTTCCCTTTCCCTTAGCTCTGTTCGACATGTCCACTGTCCAAGGCACCAAGCTTAGTTCTCTTTTTCCCTGTCCTGGACAAAGCGTACAAAAAAAAAAGAAAATTAAAATACAGGTATAACGTGCCACACAAAATGATACAAATATCACTCAGTTCAATGAATAAACAGTTTAATCCTCCAACAGACACTTCTTCCAGTCTCAGTTTGTGCTGTCCAGTCTTCCCACAGGCGTCAGGTCCAGATTTCTTCACCGCTGGCACCAGGTTGTGGGGGTAGGTTCACACGCTGCCACCAGGAGTTGAGGGGAGAAGTTTCTCAGCGTTGTAGTTGAGCTATGCTCTCAGTAGTCACCCACAGCAATCCCTAGATAGGCTGACCCTAGTCTTGCCTTAAGGAGACAACCGAGCTTCTTCTCTGATTGCATAAAACTCTTGCTTGAGGACTTTCACAAAACTCAACATCGAACCCTTGCAGCTGGGCCACTGTTTAAATAACCCAACTACCAGGGAGGGTGAAACACAATGGATGGCACTAGGAACATGATCTACACTAATTACTAAGATAATTCTATGACATATGTTTATGTTTTCATGGGCTAATGTTTATGTTCTTGACTCCATTAATGCATTCCTTTCATGGTGGGCGGTCCCACATTCACCATAGGGCATGAAAACAATTTGCCAAAAAGCTTGTGTAACACTACAACGAAACAAATGTTTTACATAATATTATTTCCAATAAGATTAGTGACGCACTTTAATTGGAGATCATTCACAATAAAGTCACAGTAAGAAAGCCCTGTAAAAAAGCTGGGCCTGAATTTGTAGAATTATAATCTCTAGCTAATTGCATTACCAAAATTCACAGTGATATTATTTGGTAATAGTGCTGGCGATCAGTTTTCAATTTCAGTTCACCATTGACACTTTTGTCGTTTTTCTCACTCTGGGCAGATAATTCCATGTTGTCATCCTTATGACAGGGCACTAAAAAATATTGTATTGTTTTGTTTTCACAACCCACCACTTTTAGTGAGCTGGCTTTAAGCCTCTGGTATATAAAATGATAGTTCTGTGCATAAATTAAATGAAGATTTTCAACTTGAAACTCACCAAGTCACTAACATTTTATACTTCCTGGTCCACGACAAGATTAATCACCTATTCTATCTGATGAAACACCAAAATATGAATGATTCTTGTTGATACCAAACCAGAAGGATATGGCAATATCATTAATTGAAGCTTTGTGATACTGCTCCTTGATGACCTGTTGCAGCTGTTCTGAATCACAAGTTTAGGGTGACATATACTCAAAAGTATGCTAAAAGTACGGTTTGATGGACATACCGCCTTGAATTTGATGCTGTTATTATTCTTGTTCACAGTAAACCAAGGCCTGGTATTTGATTGATTCCTAGTCTTAACTTCAACTTCTTTAACTTCTCTTTAGTTATAGTCAGAACAATTTTTTTAGATGCTCAAAAAGTAGCTTAAACCTGCATGGCTAATAAAGGTCAGTAAGTACAGGAGGCAAATTAAAACTGAGGACAGATGGAACGTAGTCTTCATAGTATTCCCATAGTAATGAGAGAACTGCTGGTTTGACATTTACCCTGTAGGCTGTTTTCCTAAGTAAGAATTTAGCATATCCAGTACAAAAAATAGAGTCCTATTGTTGCTGTTTTCCCACTAAATTTTATTTCCTGATTATGTGTATAAGAAATTTATCAAATGGATGGTGGAAAAACCCATATGCACTTTTGAGAGTTAGCATTAAGGCATTCCTCTTCTGTACTCCAACAGCTATCTGTTGAAAAGGCATGTGAGACCATGTTTCCCACAAACCTGCCATGCCACAATGTGCAGCAAGAATCTTCCTATTCACTAAGCTTATGAACCAGGTGTCGGCTTCTCATTCAATTTCTGAGAGTGATAGACTTACACCAAAATAGTGACTAGTATCATAATTAAACGGATATTGCTTTTATTTTGCCAACTAGAACTGATTTGTTTCCCAATTTCGAACAAGAAACTTACGTCACCCAGCCTAAAAAATTCATGTAGGAGTCTAGGTTTCTATAGCTTACCATGTCTTTTTACAATAGGGACTTGGAGTTAGGATAAATATGTGCATGGACATGAATATAGCTGGCCATAGGTCAACATTATATTTTCATTCTTTTTTTTTTTTTACTTCTAGAGATCATTTCCGTATCTACTAACTTTATTAGTTAGGGTATTTGAATAACCAATTTAAAAAAATAGCCATTCCTTTGATCTTGTGATGGGTACTCAACCTGTCCACCAGCATGCCCCCCAAGATGGTGGATAGTGATGGTTTCTATGTGGTGGCATGGTTGCCATGGGTTTATATGAATCCAAGTTATAAATCACACCATAAATTTAAGTATACACACAAATATGTATGGAACAAAAATGTCACAGGTCAGGTATATACAAATATCCATCAAATTTGTATGTTCCTGACTGTGCCTTTTTCACTGCACTCCTCCCAATTACAAAGTCAAATGCCTTATGAGAATGGCTCCAGCTATTAATTAAGTTGACACTGGAGAAGTGTAGTGATTAGCTTGATATATTAATCCCAAGTTTTCTCTACACTACATATACTTTCATAATAACTTAGGTGATATTATGCAGATGCAAAGTGTTCACCATTTACAGTCTTTAATGCAGACGTACAGTATGATAATGAAAACCTAAACGTTAGAACTAGAGCTTTCATCAAATGTAGTGCAGGATTTCATTTAGTTGGAGTGAGTTTGAGAATTTGTGAAGAATCTGAGAAATGGAGTGCTAAGACTCCCACTTGTGGTAAGTATGGCTATTAAAATAGTTTGCTTATTGCATTAGTCTTTATTACAGTTGTAAATAAGTAAATCTATATTGTTTAATTATATTTTTTTAAATATTGTTTATAGTACCAGCTCATTTCAAATGCACAGAACCAAAGTTTATTTTAACCATATTGTTGTTACTTATAATTTTCATCTTTTGAATAATTATATTTATATCTACATAGCTATATAATCTGATATGGGGTAAGCCAGAAACGTATACAAGCACCAGTGGTTTTCATTTTTACTACATTTAACTAAACTACAATAATAGGACCACACTTCTAGATGCAAATATTGTGGTAGGTGTAGCTAGGCAGAGACAGACAAAGGTTGCTGCCACCAGAGTCTGCAGCTGACACAGCTTATCAACAACTAACAAGGCCTGTGGCCAAACAGTGCCCCTTTTACAGATGCTAAGGTTTGACAAAGGTTAAGTTGATAATTTCGTGACAAGTCAGACTGGGGCTAAGCACATGGTTGGCCACAATATAAAGGACCTGCACATGCCCAGCTCATGATCATGACATCATACATAGTTAATTAACACTTAGTAGCAGGCTATTGCTTGCAGTTCAGGCTGCACATATACTCACACACAAACATACACTTAGTCACACAATACACACACGGTGAGAACAAGGATGACAGTGACTGTTCTGTTCATATGGGAAAGGGTGAGTGATAATGTGGGGGGATGGCTATTACACCACAACTATCACCCTATTTTTTTTAATATGCTGTAAACTGGCAGTGAATTGAATTACTACATTGTGCAAATTTGGTAGGGGGGGGGGGAACTGGTGGGGGCAGAATTGTGGTATGAACACCTATTAAAGTCTTTGGTAGCTTTAAAAAAACTCCAGGCTCTAATTGTATTGTTCATACGTTTTTAATTACATTGAAACTTTCTCACCTAAAGGGGTCTGGAAGGTGAGAAAGTTTCAATCTAGTTAGAACTTGATAATAATAACATTTTTAATTATTAATATTCTTTCTATATTGCCTTACATCAAGTCATGCCTTTATGTTATACTTAAAATTTTGCCCAACTTACACAAAATAGCTTCTTTACAACTGAAGGTACTTAGTCCACCACTATCAAAGTCTGCAATGTTATTCTGTCTGAGTGAGAGTGAGTGATTCATTAATAGTCCAAGCAGCAGCTTCAATACCTGCAAAGCTTTGTAAGGGACTTCATTCCTGATTTATGTAAAGATTACTTTAAGGGTGCCATACATGTGGCCACCAGAGGCAAAACCCAACCTAGTGAAACACCAATTGATTGTTAATCTGGTATATTACCAAAATGACCAAAATAATTATATTATAATCATGTCTCAGTGAGACCATAATCTGTATAAGTTTCCTTGATCACACTTCCACAAGATATTGGCATATACTATCACACAATTTGATCGCACCTAGCATAGCCTTCAATTCGTTTGCTGGAGTCAGACTAGGTAGCACTGATGTGACTATCACACCAAATTTATTCTAGAAGCATTTGGAAGTAGTCAGTGCCCCACCACCCTTATATCTGAATTTCTACCACAATGGAGAAGCAGATTGATTATCTATTGATTGTGGTTTTTTTTTTATAGGTTTCTGTAGCTTTTGCTGACAGACTACTGGCTATGCCAAGTTGAGAAAGAGTTGCTGGTGGAGGTGATTAGACCTTGAACGTATTTGGAAATTTTCCAAGGAATATGGTTCCTTTGGGTGTCTTCCTTACCTTACTCATGCTGGCCATGCCTGCTAGATTTAGCTGTCGTAGGGTGGCTGACACCTAAAGGAATTTAAATTGTGCGGTAGACAGGTATTCAAACGAGCGAAACTTGCTAAACCTAACTTTGAAAGGACAGCTGACAGTATAGGGATTTTTATTTGTGGTTGAGGAGGGCCATTCCCAGTGTTCGAGTGTAGAATGACCCCAGTCATCTGACTAGGTTGAGCCCAGGTCTACTAGCACAAGAGTAGAGTGATCCCTCTAGTATTGTATGACCCCCTCCCCCACACTCTCCATGGGTACAGCTTTGATTTTTTACGATGGCAGCGGAGGAGTACGATCATCGTATACAACAGTACACAGAAGGTTATTCAAAAGACCAGAAGAGATAGTTAAAGTTCATCCTGTTTGAAATCAATTTTCAGCAGCATCATAATCTTACTTTGAAATATTGATCATATCTATTTTTTTATGTTTTGCTATTTTTAACTAATTTATTCATTCAATAGTTTATTTATTCATTTTGTTAGTAATTCATTTATAGCTATATATTTTTATTTGTTCACTTAACTATTATTCATTCATTTATTTTATTATTTATTTATTCATTCATTTATGCATTCACTCACTCACTCACTTATTCGTTCATTCATTCATTTTATTATTTTTTTATTCCTATTATTTTGTTATCATCTTTATTATTATGAAATCTCTTCCTCTTTCATAGTTAATCAAATATTACCTCCATTTTATTCTGCCCTTGCTGCAAATGCTTGTCTTTGCTGCTACAGAGTCAACATTTCAAGGTTCCCTATTATTTCTGCAATTTTAGCCTGGTATTATTGAAATAGGCTTTTCAACAATAGTAGTGGTAAAGATACCAAGCAAAAACATCATTTACTTTACACAGCACTACTGTCCTGGGTCTGCCCAGGTGGCTCTGATTGCCTTGGTTGAGTATGGGTGGTATTTTGACATATTACACTGTCAGTTGGAGGACTCCAGCTGCCTGACAGTCATAACTAGGGCCTGCCATATTATGCTCGAAATTTTTTGAATTATTCTTTTTTTTTTTTTTTTCTAAAAAATTGAGTTATTATTCCAAAAGAATAGTATCTTATTCTAGAAATTTTCGCATTATTCTCTTATTATTCTAATTAGAGAAATAAGTGAAATTGTGATGATTGCAGTACAGCTAGCTGTATAGAGTTGGTACATTATGAAATGAATGAGTAAAACTATCAGTCTCGTACTGAATTACTCAATATGAAAGATTTTCTATATAGCTAGCTAATCTTTCAGTGAAAATCTTGAACATCCCGTAAAAGTGTTCAATGAATGGAAAAAACATGCTCTGCTGCAGTTGAAAAAAGTTCAATTTTGAGAAACCTTAAAAAACATTTGGGGAAAATGTGGATTACCCGGTATTAGAGAATTTTAATATGCTCAGCAGTGGATCCACATTTTCTTCCCTTCACATTCGTAGGTCGACTGGTAATAATATACTTTGTTTCTGTCAATTCTAATGCAGTATGATTGTTGAGTTGCTCAAGAAGAGAGAATCAATTTAGCATAATTCTCGATATGACTTGCTGAGTCTGAGCCTGACTGACAGCTCTCCCAGTATTCAAATTTTTTTTTCATTTTGGAAATAAAATAACAGAATGGCCAACACTAACCCAGCTGCTTTAATCAAGTAATGAAGATCTACCTCATAACCACATTTCTACACATGTTTATGTCCTTTGTTGTATAAAGAAAAAGAGATAAAAAAAAAAGTGCTATTGATTTTCTTTTATTATTAAGGATAATATGGACTGATTATTTTTTTCCCTTTATTATTCTCCGAAATACCCTTATTATTCTAGAATTATTCCACTATACTATTACAAGTCTATTATTCCAGAAAAAATGCTAGCATAATCTGGCAGGGCCTAGTCATAACCCCTGTTTGTTTGACAAGTGAAACAATACAACACCTGACAATTTCAACAATAGAGAGATACTCAGATCACTATATTATTGGTATGAAATACACTCATCAAGGTTGATCACCTTAGCTGTACAAGGAGCAGTATAAGTTTAACTTCATCCAGAAGGAAATGGTGTTGCCTGATAGCCTAGAAGGGAATGGTGTTACCTGATAGCTTAGAAGGGAATGGTGTTGCCTGATAGCTTAGGAGAGTCGTATGTTTTGTCCTAATTCCTACCACCACTAGTCAGTCCGGTAGTCATATGAACTAGCACATTCAGCAAACTCCAATGAAGCATTTTGTGGGCCATTGTCACTTCTACTATTTCTGGGTATACTGTGTCTTGAAAATTCTTGCTTTTTAGAGCATTGATAACTATAGCTGACGTAGTTGATTTCAACTGGAACACCACAGGATATCTAGAGAAATAATCCACTAGGAGTAGATAGTAAGTTATCAATTTCAAAAAGATCAGCCCCACAGCCATGCTCACATGTTGCTCAGCAGCTCTCACATCTGCTATGTCAGCTCTGAGTTTCGTTGGGAAAACGTTCCTAGTTGGTTCACCATACCTAAAAACCTCCTGAGATTGAGACTGAGTGTAGCACTTCCATGTTTCTTACAGCACTAGTATTCTCTGGATCTGCCCTGACTCCATCTTTGCTGAGCTACTGACCAATAAACTTCATTGAAGATTTCCTGAACACTCACTTCAAACCATACAATGTTACATCTGATGCCTCTAGTCTTTCTATTACTTTAGCCAAACGTGTACCATGATCAGCCATGTCTGTTTGGGAATATCCAGCAAGTTGATAACTTGATTCTGGCATAGTCTGTTAACGCCCACTACACTAAACAGAAGCAGAGTAACAAGTGCAGTAAACACCCACTATGTGTATGGTAACATCAGAGTTGCTATCCAGCTAGTTGAGGATATCCCTGCTAGTCCTTTGACGGCACTACACTAAAGAGAAGCAAAGTAATTAGTGCAGTGAAGACTCACTAGCGAGTATGGAAACGTCAGAGTTCCAGAAAGAAAGTCAACTGAAGACCTGACTACCTCAGAAGAATTCTATAAAGACAGAAGGTCGTAAATCTTTCCTCATTCTCCCGTTGACTGGATCCTCTGAATATAGGTTGTCCACTAGCTAAGAGACAGACCCACATTTAATATTACCAAGTAGGTAGAATAATATTGCTTGTCCAACAGGTGGTATGAGGTGATATACAAACAAAAAATCAAAGATCGACGATGCACGAAGGGTCGAGGGTGCACGAAAAAGAATAAGTGAGCGTGCGTGAATAAATATATATTATTCATTTGATACAGGAGAATATCACGAGTCTGTTGGCTTAGTATTTACGCGAGTGCCGCAGGCACGAGCGTAAATACCTCCAATCAGACGAGTGATATTCTCGGGTATCCAATGGATAATAAATTTATTAGGTACTGCTCATGGCAATACCTTGGTAACAAGAAATTTACCTAGGGGGACGTAATAACCCAACGTAATTGGCGAGCGAGCGAAGCGAGCGAGCAACTCTAAGATGTAGTCTGTGGAAATCCTGAATACGTCGTCGTAAATAAACGCTCGCGCACATAGTGGTCGTTTAAACGGGCGCGCATACGTGGTCGTTCAAACTGAATAAATGGTCGTTTAAACGCGCGCGCATTCCAGAACTTCAAAGTGTCAACATTTCCCTAGAACTTCGCTCGCTCGCCCAACCAATGCTACACGAGCATTTTCTAGTAACTATGAACACAGGTGATATGGAAAAATATTGCCCTAAGCCACATCCTGTTTAGTTTAATGCATTTTCTATGTGGCAACAGTTATCAGGCTCTGTTCAGTACCTAATAAATAATGTTAATTGGCGAGCGAGCGAGACACTTACAGGGTTAACACAATTGAAAATCGGGGATGTTTGTTTATCAGTATGTATGGACGTACGTAAGGCATTTTTGTACTTTGACCCTCCGTTTTTTGTGTTAGCTCCGCGTGCGATCCCGTCCCAAACTTCACTAAACAGTATCCTCTGGTTTTGCAACCATTACCGTATCACCTTAGAAATTGAATTGTTTACCACTTTGAATTGTTTTGGGGTGCAGTTAAAACTCAAAAACTTATGGGAGCTCCATTTCTATTCGAGTTAGTGGCGGTGGTAAGTTAATGCGCTATTTGTCACAGTTATAAGCCCTACTCAACAGTATTTACTTAAAAATTCATTGTCCACTAGACGAACCACGAAGGTAAGTCTTGGGTAGATATGTTCAGTTAAGTATTGTGCGTTACAACTACTATTAAGAATATCACAAAGAAAATTTTGTGATTTGATTTTGTTGCTTCTTTTTCGATTCAAACTGTTGCGGGAGCGGTTACTATGACATTGAAACCCCTTTACCGCATACGTAATTTAAAAACTCGACTTTATTTTAGTAGCTTGATTGTTCAAATTTAACAATAGTGTAGTTTAAGGCTCGCTCGCCATTTGTGCTCAAGCACACCTCTAGTACTGGGGTAGCTTAATTGAAAATCGGGGACGTTTGTATATTTGTATATTTGGACGTACATATGCTATTTTGTACTTTGACCCTCGCGTATTTTTGTGTTCGCTACGTGTTCTACCCCGTCCCAAGCTTCACTAAACAGAATCCTCCGGTTTAGCGATCATTACCCGTAACGCTTTAGAAATTGAATTGTTTACCGCTTTGAATTGTTTTGGGGGTGCAGTTAAAACTCAAAAACTTACGGGAGCTCCATTTCTATTCGAGTTGAAAATTCATTGTCCACTAGACAACCACGAAGGTAAGTCTTGCCTAGGTATGTTCAGTTGTGTGAAAGTATTGTGCGTTACAACTATTAAGAATATCACAAAGAAAATTTTAAATAACGTGACTTGATTTTGTTGCTTCTTTTTCAATTCAAACAGTTGAGGGGAGCAGTTACTATGGCATTGAATCCCCTTTATCGCATATGCGTAATTTAACAACTCGACGTTTGAATGTTAGTTGTTAAAATCAATAGTTTAACAATAGTGTAATTTAAGGTTCGCTCGCCAGCTCAAGCACACCACTAGTATATATGTGTGGGCGTACGTATGTCATTTGTACTTTGACCTTCTTGTATTTTTGTGTTAGCTCGTTGTTTGACTCCGTCCCAAACTTCAAACGGAATCCTCCGGTTTAGCGATCATTACCTATATCGTCCTAAAAATTGAATTGTTTACCCCTCTGAATTCTTAGTTAAAACTCAAACCCTGCCCTACACGAACTTTTTCCGATTTGCTGCCGAAATTTTGGTAGAGGTAAGTTTTTGTTTGCCTTCTATTCTATGCAGTAGAATACCCACTGGGTGGCCCTACCCTCTTGGTCAAGCCCCATAGCTGTTATGTACTGAGTAAACCTGCGCTTTCATATAGGCCACTTGTGGGGGTTGCCCGCGCCAGACCCGAATCTCAGCAAGGTAACACGCACGTAAGGAGGCAACACAGTCGCTGCCACCAGAATTCTCCTCTTGGTCGGAGCCGAAGCTTGACCGAACTGACAATGTCTTGTTAACTAATTATAGTATAATTGAGAACTGACTTGGGCACGAGGAGGACCAAGGTTATATACCCCAAGGACTCCTCGTGCAGCAAACACACGCTTAACCATAACCACACAATCACAATCATAATCACAATCGTTCATAATCATTAAACACACACAATACATCTACGTAATAGTCTCTCTTGCTCTTCTTCTCTCTCCTTCTCTATCTTTGGGCGACCGTGGAGCCCACATCTCTCTCCTTCTCTATCTTCATCTCCAGTGTGGGCGACCGTGGAGCCCACATCTTCCCCCTCCTTCACAGAAAGGGTGACATCCTCACTGGCGCTAGCATGGCATCTGCTTAACCCATTGGCCACGACGTTACTAGCGCCGACTCTATACTTCACTACGAAGTCGAACTCTGAGAAAATCAGTGACCACCTGTATAGCCGCCTATTCAACTGGAGGCCCGTACGTATCGACTCCAATCCCTTATGATCTGTCCATACTTCAAAGGACTGTCCATGCAAATAAAAAGAAAAATGTTTCACAGCCTCAACCACGGCTAGACACTCCAATTCCTGGGCATTGTAGTTGGACTGTGCCCCACCCAGCTGTCTTGAGTAGAACGCAACCGGGAGTAGCTCCTCCTCTCTTCTTACGGACAGAACTGCTCCGACTCCACTGCTGCTGGCATCACACTCAACTACAAACACATCGCTGACACACGGAACAACCAAACACACAGAACTAGACAACGCACACTTTAACTTACAAAAAGCCTCTGACATCTGGCTTGTTCACTCCACCTTCTCTGCCAAGAGCGATGAGGTATGCGGAGTGAGAAGGGCAGACCACTTGTGGAATCCCTCGATGAACCTTCTATAGTAACCGATCAGCCCCAAGAATGCTCTAAGCTGCTTCCTGGTCTTAGGCACAGGGTGGTTCCTAATCGCAGCCCTAGCCTCTGGCACCCAAATCACTCCATCACCAATCTCATGCCCCAAGAACATCAAACGCCTCTTCCCAAACACACACTTCGACAGAACCCCGCTTTCCTCAATACCTCAAACAACAACTTCAAATGCACGAAGTGCTCACTCCAATCCCCTGAAACCACCAACACATCATCCGATATACACCTTCGCAAACTCCATACAATCCACTAAAACCACATCCATCAACCTTTGAAACACACTAGGGGCATTCGTAAGTCCAAATGGCATTCTCACATATTGAAACTTCCCAAATGGACAAACGA
>WLWI01002978.1_pt1 | contig 14597 bp, 8 predicted proteins | sample 6701501 | NCBI WGS metagenome assembly WLWI01 (sample SAMN12718690, study PRJNA515312) | sponge metagenome | isolation source: marine sponge | host: Mycale hentscheli | place: New Zealand: South Island, Marlborough, Capsize Point | collected 2014-11-01
TTTCACTGACTAGAGTGGTGTTACTTGCAATCCACTCTAAAAATTTTGGCAACACAACAGACAGTGGCCGTTTACTCTTTAAAAGATTGGAGGTGATACCTGTTACCTTAGAACTAATATTACAACTGTAATTATTTATAATGTATTTATATAATTCCAGCAGCAGAAATGTTTCGACTGGTCCGAACCAGGGAGGAAAAAGTTATATTGGGGATGGAACCAGGAGGTTGGATCACCTTGGCTATGAGTGCTCGAGCAACTTGGCAGACCTACTGGGGGCCACAGACTGACCTACGCTGGGGGGCACAGACGGACCTGACCTGCGCTGAGGGGCACAGACGGACCTGCACGGAGGGGCACAGACGAACTTGTGCTAGGGGACACAGACAAACCTGGCTGGAGGGCACTCACGGACCTGTGCTCGGAGGCACAGACAGATTTCTGTCACCTCCATCATGACTAACCAACGGGGGACCTGTACAATATTTATCATAGATGAGACTGTACATCAGATTTATCAAAAAACGTGTAACTTTATGCTGATAAATTTTAGACTAAAAACAAAATATTAAATATATACTACTACTCCTTGGTTTGGCAGCTCATTGGGTCAATTAACATTGCACCCGCGTTGCTATGTGCCAGCACCCTTAAGTTACTTTTGTCATAGTAGAATAAGTAGTGCACCCTGTGCAGGTTTCAATAGTGCTGTGTATGTAATTTTTTGTAATTCTCACGTAAACAAAAAATGGGTGAGCGTCCACTCGGTAAATTTTTGCAAGTGAATGGTTAAGAGCTTACCAGTAGACAAGGTAGATTACGATATTATTATTATTATTATTATTATTATTACCATCATCTATATAATAATATGCTTGAGGATTCAACAGGGAAGGCAAAGTCCACAATCGTGGATATAGGTAAAGAGAAACTGAGAACCAGGAAGAGGTACAGACCAAGTAGCACAAGGGAATACATTAACTCAAGAACGAAGGAAGGTTTCAGAAAGAGAGTAAGAAAGGAAAAATGATGTAACTTAACCAAGTAGTAGAGATTATAAGAGATAAGATAAAAGTACCTTATGCTACAGCATTCCTAATTTGCAAAACATGTTACATCAAGCGCCACTGTGTGGCAGAGTACTTGCTACTTATTATTATAAGATTATTATTATTATTATTATTATTATTGTCTTTTGTTGTTATTATTACTATAATTGCATTTGTTACTATGTCGAGAGCAATGGACTTCAAGCTCAATACCCCTTCCCGGTAGCTGCCATCATTTTTATCTGGCAGCCAGCGGCGAACTATCCTGCAGATATACAAGACGGAAAAGAACTGCCCGCTCAAACTAACACACGCATACATACACATAAGTTCAGTTCAGTTAAGGGCGCACGCCCTTCCCACAACCACTAAGGGTGTGTCTCTTGACTCTTCGCCGCCACCGTGAGAGTGGGGCTCCTCTCTCTTTTCTTCCTCTTCCTTCTTCTCTCTCTGAGGGAGTGGGTCGTAGCTCCACTCTATGATTATTTTATTATTATAATTAGTTGGGACCTGGTGTTAGATTCTTATTAACAAGTTTTAACATGTTTCTCTCACCTCCTTCACATTCACTACTAAAGCACTGGCCAGGGAGAGGCATGTGGCAGAGTTGGGGTCAAATACATTGCAAATGTAATTAAATACATTTTTTGCAGTAATTTCAATGTAATTGTGTTTGTGTGAGTCTGGAGCTCTACAGTAGGAAACAAAATATAGTTTCAGATTCCATTCGTAGTACGAAGTTTCAATGGGGCACACAGCTATAACCAGGTTCTCACTTCAAATGTCTTCTGTTAGCTACTGATGGACTTCCAGTAGTAAAAATTCTAAGCCCAAGAAGTCCCTAACATCAAGAAACCGTCGATCTTGTGCGGTAGTGGAGCTAACAATTCTCGGTGAGGAGACAGTTTCAAATAGGACGGCTTCTATTGTTTTTACCCGAAAAGCTAAGCCTCCAGGAACCTGCAAATAACAAAGCGGAACGTTTGTTGGATGAACCGTCTTTTTATATTGAGGTGAACGAGAAAGATTAAAACGTGTGCGTGGTCGAATAAAACAGCAGGTTTTTTACCAAATGGCCTACCGCTACTCGTTTTTTAATCGTGCAACGGCCGTTCCGGAATTCGGAGCTTTATTTTGTCTCCTACTGTATATATCTGTAATGCATTTAAATACTAGCAAAATTTTAAATTGCACATTTGAATCATTCATTTGCTAATACAAAACAGAAATAAAGAAGGAGAAAGAAAATAAGGGAAAGTTCCTCAAAAGATTCCTGGGGGAAAAGGACAGTAAAACTTGGATATTTCATTGGAGTTCACTGTGTGTGTGCATGTTGAGTGTAGATGTGCATGTATGTGCATGTGTGTGTGTGTGTGTGTGACACCAGATAACTATGTGACATACATTCAATCATTTGCAATTCTAATTAATACACTTCTGAAATCAAGAATTTGTATTTGAAAAGAGATCAAGTATTTGCAATTGCAATTAAATTCTTTTGAAGTATTTGACCCCAACTCTTGTGTGTTGTTGAAAAGGTAAATTCAAATAAACAGCAAATAAAGTCAGGACTATGCAAAATTGTGAAGTGACTTTCATTATAATGTAAACGCATCACACACTCTTCACCCACACTTCCTTCCTTAGTACAGTGCTAATGAGAGTATAGAGACTACAAGTAACTATAGAGACTAGAAGAGACTAAAGAGACTAAAAGTGACTAAAGAGACTAAAGGTAACTAAAGAGATTAGAAGAGACTAAAGAGTCTCGAAGATACTAGGGTAAACTGAAAAGACTAGAAGAGACTAATGAGACTAGGAGAGGCTGAAGAGACTAAAAGTGACTAAAGAGACTAAAGGTAACTAAAGAGACTAGAAGAGACTAAAAAGACTAGAAGAGACTAGGATAAACTAAAGAGACTAGAAGAGACTGAAGAGACTATATTATAGACTATATAAAGAGACTAAGAGACCAGAAGTGTGACTAAATAGACTATGGGACTAAAGAGACTATGGGACTAAAGAGACTATAGAGCCTAGAAGAGACAAAAGAAACTAATGAGACTAGAGAGACTAGAAGAGACTAAAGAGACTAGAAGAGACTAAATATACTAAGGAGACTAAAGAGAGAAGAAGAGACTAAAGAGACTAGAAGAAACTATAGAGTCTAGAAGAAATTAAAGAGATTTAAGAGACTAGAAGACACTAAAGAGGCCAAAGAGACTATAAGTGACTAATGGGATTAATAGATTAAAGAGACTATAAGTTATTAAAGAGACTGTAGAAATTAATGAGGCTAAAGAAGCTAGAACTGACAAAAGAGACTAGAAGAGACTAGCAGAAACTAAAGAGTAACTATAGAGACTAGAAGAGACTAAAGTGACTAGAAGAGACTAAAGAGACTGAACAGACTAAAGAGACAAGAAGAGATTAAAGAGACTGATACTAAAGAGACTATAGAGACTAATGAGACTGATACTAAAGAGACTTAAGAGACTATAGAGACTAGAAGAAACTAACGAGACTAGAAGAGACTAAAGTGACTAGCTTGAAGAGACTAAAGAGACTGATACTAAAGAGACTAAAGAAACAATAGAGTCTAGAATAGACTAAAGAGACTAGGAGAAGCTACTCTGACTAAAGAGACTAGAAGAGACTAGAGACTAAAGAGACTAAACAGACTAAATAGACCAGAAGTTTGACTAAAGAGACTAAAAGAGACTAAAGAGACTAGAAGTGACTAAGCGACTCGAAGAGACTAAAGAGACTAGAAGTGGTACTATAGAGACTAGAATAGACTAAAGTGACTAGTTAGAAGAGACTAAAGAGACCAGAAGTGTGACTAAAGAGACTAAAGCTAAGAGACTAAAAGAGACTAAAGAGACTAGAAGAGGCTAAAGAGACTAGAATAGACTAAAGTGACTAGCTCAAATAGACTAAAGAGACTGACACTAAAGAGACTAAAAGACTAGATTAGACTAAAGAGACTGAAGGGAATAGGAGAGACTACACAGACTAGGAGAAACTAAAGAGACTAGAAAAGACTAAAGTAACTAACAGACTAAGAGACGAAACAGAAAGAGACCAGAAGAGTGACTAAAGAAACTGAGACTAAAGGGACTAAAGAGACTATAAGTGACTAAAGAGAATAGAAGAGACTAAAGAGACTAGAAGTGACTAAAGAGACTAGAAGAGACTATACAGACTAAAGAGACTATAGAAACAAGAAAAAACTAAAGAGATTAGGAGAAACTAAAAAGACTAGGATACAAGAAGAGAATAAAGAGACTAGAATATGCTAAAGTGACTAACAGAGACTAAAGAGACTAAACAAAAAAGACCAGAAGAGTGACTATAGAGACTGAGACTAAAGAGATTAAAAATACTATAATTGATTGAAGAGATTAGAAGAGACTAAAAGAGACAAGGGACAAAAGAGACTAGAAGAGACTAGGAGACTAAAGAGATTATAGATACTAGAAGAGACTGAAGAGACTTAAATAGACCAAAGTGACTAAAGAGACTAGAAAACACTAGAGACTATACAAGTGATTAAAGTGACCAGAAGAGAAAAAAAGTGACTAAAGAGACTAATGAGACAAAAAGAGACTATCAGTGACTAAAGAGACAAGATGAGACTAAAGAGACTAGAAAAGACTACGAGAAACTAAAGAGACTAGGAGAAATTACAGAGACTAAACTGACTGAACAGACTTAACAGACTAAATAGACTAAAGAGACCAGAAGTGTGACTAAAGTGACTGAGACTAAACGGACTAAAGAGACTTAAGTGACTAAAGAGACTGAGATTAATAGAGACTAGATGAAACTAAAGAGATTAGGAGAGAATAAAAAGACTATAACTGAATATAGAAACTAATAGAGACTAAAGAGACAAGATGAGGCTAAAGATACTGAAGAGATTTATGAGGCTAAAGAGGCTCGAACTGACTAAAAAGACTAGAAGAGACTAGGAGAAACTAAAGAGACTACAAGAGACTATTAAGACTAGAATAGACTCAAGTGATGAGAAGACTAAAGAGACTAAACAGACTAAAGGGACTAAAGAGACCAGAAGTGTTACTAAAGAGACTGTAAAAGACTAGAAGAGACTATAGTCTATAAGAGACGAGAAGAGACTAAAGAGACTAGATGAGACTAAAGAGACGAGAAGAGACTATAGAAACTATAAGTGACTAAAGAGAGTAGGACAGACTGAAGAGACTATAATAAACTAAATATTCTAAAAGAGACTATAGAGATTAGAAGAGACTAAAGAGACTAGAAGATACATAAGAGATTATCCACTAGTTAGCTAGCTATTTCGCTTATGCTTTAGGGAATCGTGTTCTATAAATAACACTTAAAATGATGTAATGAGAGAACAACTTACATGAAGAAACAACCCTAAATTAATATTAAAATTATAATTTTGTCAATGCTTCATTGTAATTGATGTGATTTTGGTTGTGGTCTGCAGTGTGATCGACTTAGTGTCACCTAATTACAATTTGAAATGTTGGCAACTCTGATATAATAGTATTTATTTTCTGATTGGAGTTGACTTTAAGACATATATGGCTGACACAATCTGCACTTTAATTATTACAAAGATTTGACACTAGTACTTCCATTAGGACTGCAGAATAATTGATTCTGTGATGCAATTCTGACAAAGCATGCATGATTTATGCAATCAGGGTTTCTAAGCATTATCGGTGTAGATAATATAGAAAGTGGTTGAATATTATCTCAGATTTAGGATAATGCCAAAAGTATTTCAGAATAGAGAAAGGTACGCATAACTTTGCTAATTAATGTAGTTAGCTACTAACTGCATTTGAAGAAAGGTGTACTTAATCACATGTTATAAAAAATTTATAGTAACAAAACATAAAAGTATCTTCTGGGCACTCTACACAAGTAAGTATATAATTACAACTTGGTTACGTCTGTCTCTGTTATTTCTGGAAAACTATCGGCCAATATTGGTGTGTGGTTTCTGCAAAAACAACATTATGTCATGACATTACATTTAATTATATTATAATATTATCACTGAGTTTTAATCCACTCAAAGTTTAAGCATTTATGAAGAAAGAAGATGGACTAATGTTATTTATTTATAACAAACTATGTTTTTAGAACAATATCAGATATCATTGACAAATAAATGGGACAACTCTTCCATTGTTAATGCTTAAGCATTCAAATTTCATTTATGCTTATTGAACTCATCTTTCAAGTTGTTTTAGGAAGATTATAGTCATCATGACAGTTCACAACAATAGTGACCACAGCATTTATATGCTTTGTTTGTATGTGTTTCAAATAGGCATAGTATGTCTCAGATATAGAGTTAAAAGTTAGACTACTTAACAAAAAAAATACCATGCTACTCTCTATATGTATTTTTGTAAGTCATGGATTTTCCAGAATCTGAATTTAATAAATAAAAATCCTTTGTTTAGTCGGCTTCTTATTGGGTTGAGGCATTAAGCATATTTTGTCATCATTTTGTACTACTAAAGAAATGTAAGAAGCTCTGGCTGAGAAAATTTACACAGGGCAAAAACAAGCAGCATAGGCTGAGGCCTACTGTATTAACTCTAGTAACTTATCCCAAAGGGAAATAATGTTAACTTAATCCTTCACCTACTAACATCATTGAACTTACACGATGAGAGTATAGTATGTTCTTACTTTATCAATGTTAGCTAAGCCATTTCTCAAAGTAACTTGAACACTATAGTTTGAGAGCCTTGAATGGTGCATGAAACTAGAGCATTGGACAATTTAAGTTCCTTGAATATTGCCAGAATATTTATATAATATTTCCTTTTCCAGAAAGAGCAGTTAAATTATGTAAGGTAATACCAAAGTCATAACTTTATCAAGTGGCTTGATAATTACTTGCATCCTCTCTTATTGTATTTAGATAATAAACCAAGTGCTTGATTTAGAGCTTCTCATTGGAGAGATGGTGTTTGTAACTACTAGTTAGTGTCTATATTATGTCAATAGAGCTAACATATTTTATGTAGACTGCATTTACTGTCTATGTAAGAGATGATAGAGCTAAGTGTCCTATCAGTTGGTTCTTATCAATTTTACAGCTAAACATCAACATGTCTCATTTGGCAACACCAGAGAATTTTTTTGTCAGAAAAATGATTTGGAATTAGCTGGCTAGTGTATGGTGGTTCTCCTTAGGTTCACACTTAAAGGTGCTTGTTTACAGTTGTAATGTCTATCTGAAAAGAAGAAAAGCGGAAAGAGTTTAGAAAGAAGTATATTTTTAATCTTTACAATCATATATACATAATGAGTATTATATATGAGTTAATCACCTGTGATTCTATTGCAACCAGTGTTTCTTTTGCAACAGAAACACAAACAAATCACTATCAATGCAACAATGACTATAGCACCACCTATAACTGAAGAAACAGATACTGCTATTATCACACTGTTGTTCGTAAGTGGTTCTGAAATAAAAGGAAAACAGTGTTAGCAGGAAAAAAATGACATTCTTTTTTCAATGTAATGTATTGACGTACTGTACAATAAAATGTATAAAATAATGTATAAAGATAAAACAGTATAGTTAAGCTAATGAAGTATTTATAAATCCATAGTATGTAAATGATTGTTTTTTCATACCTGTGAATGTGCTGTTGGAGGATGATAAAGTTACAGTCACAGCTAAATTAAGAACAAATTATGTGTAATAATAACAAAAATTACAATTAATTATACTATTACAGAATTTATATCATTCACCTTACATTTTCACAAGATTTCATTTTAATTATACGAAATCATTGCATTAATTAACCGCTGATATAATATATTCTATGTTAAATGGAGATTAGCATAAAAAACTCCAAGCCGCACAAGGTTTTCACTGCAATATCGCCAGCAGGTAAAGCAGTGCAAGTTCGCGAATTGATCACCATGCTGTAGTATTCAACATAATACAACACTTTTATACAATAAAAAAAGATTCTAGCTATGATATAATCTACACAGTAGTATCTTTAGGTTTGTCATAATTCGTGAGATAATTCCTGATATCACATGATTTTACCACATGCTGGCTGTTTCTAGCATTGTTTATTCTTACACTACAAGGACAAAAAAATGTTCATAGAAAAAATAATGCTCAGACTATCACAAAAGCAGAGTATGCATTGGTAAGTTCTGATAATGGTAGATTCAGTTTATTTTGTTTTTTTAGCATTGTTGATTTGAAAAGTGGCCATTCTTACACTACAAGGAGTCTGCTGATGAAATTTTATTTTTTCCACACGAACTAAAAAAAGTGTTTATAGAAAAAATAATGCTCAGACTATCACAAAAGCAGAGTATGCATTGGTAAGTTCTGATAATGGTAGATTCTTGTTTTTGTTTGTCTTTTATGTCATAGTATTATTTACTTTATGTCTAACTAGCCTTGTTTGTTGTACAATATAGACTAAAGATCTCTATTTATTGTTTATAATTAAAAAAATTATGTATTTAACATGAACCTACTAGTTGTTTATAAAAAGTAATTATCTCAGGCTTTATTTTAACTAACCTGTGATAATATCGAGAAGATCAACTTAACCCTTTTGCTACTAAGAGCTACATCTATAAAAATTTCAAGGCTTAATTCAAATGATGATTACTGATGATAGTAGTAAATATGATGGGATAGCCAATCAAAGACAGTCAGTATGCTGCTACAAGAGTTCTATGGTGACCATTCAATCTCCATTAAACAGGAGTATGTTCTGTTAGACACATATTGATTAGGGTTTTAGCACTAAGTATAAGCTAGACGATACTTGACTTCCTTATAAGCTAGCTTGTTCTATTAGAATAAGCTAGAGAATAAGCTAGCTTATAAGTAATCAAGTATTGTCTAGCTTATACTAAGTTTATAACTTTAAAATAAGCTGACGTAGGTACTATCTAATATCAAAGCATTGGCACAGTGTAGACTTTCTAACCTACACTAAACCGCTAAGTTATTTTCAATGATTTACATTGATATTTACAAGAGTAGCACAAGTATAGAACTGAGGAATAAATATATAAAGTGTGGTTTGGAGCAAGAGTGGCCATAGTTTGAATGAGAAATGGCAGGCATTTGAATTGCGTAGGTATTCTAAATGACGCGAGTGTTGCATGTGCACGAGAAAAATATAGAAGTAAGTGAATTATGTAATATACAAAGTAATATAATAATAATGAAGAAATTTTGGTTTTAGACTCAATCACATATAACATTAAAAACATTAAAAAGAGAAGATATGTAACTTTGATCAGAACGCATTATAGGTTTTGTGCAGTACCAGCACAATAGTGTAATATAATTTTTTTATTAGCTACTTAGTAAAACCAGGAGAGGAAAAAAATTAACTAATAAAAATCAATGGGTAAACAATATCCTAACAACCAAATGAAATAGTACTTAGTTATTTGCTGTAAATATAATTAAAATGGCTTTCAGCACATTCAGTTTAAAGAATCTATCTACTTATAATATTTATATAATGATAATATAATTAATTTTAAAGTTCAAGTGTATCATACCATAAATTAGTCTATACTTATGTAGATTTCTAGACATAGTTACTTTTTAAGCTTATAAACATTATGATCAAATCACTTATTTATGTATTACCAGAAAGTCCATTACTTATAGAAGAAACTGATATCATTGCAATGGGATGGTTACATGTTATGTTTTCAGACTCAGTCACTTGTGTGATTAATACGTAATAATTTTTGTTATTAATATGAGTACAGGTGTTCATTTCCAGGCCTCCAGACTCACTCACAATAATACCATTTGTGAATATTCTACTAAAATTAGTTGGCATTAATATCATCTGTTCTTTCACATTATCTCCCTTGTCAGGACATTCATAACAAATCATTTCTTCTTCATAGGTAAAGGTGCAACTATTGCGTTTAGAGATGAAATCTATACATAAAATAATATATCTTTATATATTTATAACAATTATCAATATATAAGTGAGCTTAAATGAATACTTCTTCGTAAATTTGAGCCGAACAAAAATATATATCTATCATTCATTTTCTTATTTCGTTAAAAAATAATACAAGTATGCCACCACCAGTAAGTGTTATAACCTATAGAATAACCCCTTAGATAGTGTCTCAAATTGATCATTTCATAAAATCCAATTGGCGTAACAGCTGCTACAACAAACTAAATCGATGATTTTAATTTTGATGTTTTGCTTAATCTTTATTTCATAAACTTTAGCCATGATTTCATTAACATCAGCAAGGAGTTTATATCCATCAGTTTACACACATTCTGATTTTGCCTTATTTTACTTATTGCTATCAAGCAAAGCAACAATTTTGCAGCATACAAAAATGTCGTACAATACTCTTTTAGTCATTGAAAAGCTTCCAAAAAATATAGATAGCATCAACTATAACAATTAGTTGTTTATGAGGGTCAAGAGAAACATGAAATTATAAGATATCATTTTTTTATTGACTAAAAAAAAACTCTAAATTTTATGGGTCTTTTCTGAACACTCTATAATATAATCTTGTAATCTTACAATAATTTCACTAACATTGCGATGTCTTTGAAAGGAGTACATGTTTAGGCAGCAGCTTGTATAACAACATTACTTTAACTGTGCTTAAAAGTCTATCTGATGATCCCACTAAAGTATATCCCATCCTCATTTCAATGATTCAAATTAAGAATAAAACAGCTAGTTTTTAGTTGAGCTTCCAAGTTAATTACTAGTAAACATTTTGTACCAGTTCTGGGAACACCTTGAGCAACTTATCGCTCTTACAGCATTCAGAACATTGTTATTAGGGTAGAAGCAATCCAATTGCTTTCACTATGTAGAATAATAGAATCAATATTGTCATGGAATTGTTTTCATACTCCATACTATTAATACTCATTATTATACCTCAGTGAAAAAGTTTAGTTTATACTGCTATTTTCTTTATGGTAGAGTGTTGAGTCTATTCTACACGATTTTACAGCAATCTGAAAATGTTTACTGTTAGTACTGAAAGGATGAGGTTACTTGGAAACTCTTGTAATCAAAATTGCATAAAGTTAATTGCTGGTACGTTGCATATTTCATTGGTGGTATAGGTGTATAATGATTATAGATCATGTGTGTCAGACTTTTTCTCTGAGTAGCAGTGTCTGGATGAAGGATTGGGCAATGCGAGTCTAGGTATAACAAGCAATAAGGAACAACTTTAAAAGCTTGACAATAAATGTGGTATTTAAAAAATCCAAGCATGAATTTATTGAGCAAGTGGTATTAATGCGCTTCACAATAATTTGGAAAATGAGGGTACAAAGTCTATAGTGGATGCGATGTTATGAACATTTGGGTGAGGTGATTATCACTTGTCCTGGTTGGAACACACTATAGTAGCTACATCAACAGTTACTACACTACAATATCTATAATGTAATTATTTCTCAAATTTGACACACTGTGTATCAACTTGTTCTCTAAATTTCATTGTACTATTAGTTACTGTAATTCATATAGTGCTTTTGCGTTGGCATATAGGGTACAAATTTATGCATAATTGGGAATAATTGCAGCAATGCCTACAAACACACCAAGTTAATGTGGTATTAACATAATTTAGACATACAGCTATCAGATCAGTGGAACTGCAAGCTTTTGTGAGTAATGCCCCTTACAATCACATGTTAATGTCATAACCACATAATTGTTGCAGTATGCGATGGTTTTATATACCTTAAGCAGAGAAATTATACAATGTTCAAATTGGAGTTTTGCATAATAAATGTAGGTTATTAGTATCACTGTAATGGTGCTGATGGTTCACACATGTTGCTTCGTTCTTTTAACTATTAATCTAAACCCTGCTACAAATGAATTAGTAAAATGTAATTATCCAACTGACTGCAGTACACTGAGGTCATTCAGGAACCATAAATTAATGGACTTTTCAGTTGTTAATGGAAATTGCAGTGGAAATGAATGTTGCAATTCCATTATAGCATGTAAATGGTGTGAAATTTACAGTGTTTTTCATTACAGGAATGTTTTAGGACTTTGTATGTTATAGCTAGAGAACATTTTCCTGTGTAGGAAATTTTGAGAAACTTTTACTTACAATTAGTTTTATATTAGACTTTCATTGCCTTAGCTATATGAATAGAATATGTTTTAAATCTGTAATTGTACCTTTTATTTATTACAAAAACTTACTCAATCGATTCCTTCCATAAGTCAAGTCCATTCTCTTAGAAAAAGATGGATAAACCGTACTTCTCACAGACATAGAAGTGTCACTTTCAATATTCATGTCAAAGGCAATAATGTGGTAGTATCCGGATATATAAGTCATGTTATGTTCTTGAGATTTAATTAAGACAAATGCTGACTTTTCATAATCAATTTCACTGCAATTTGCAGTAGTACAATGAAGTAAACAAACAAAAGCTCCAGTAACATCAGAAGTTTCCAAAAAAATTGGCTCAATTGTCAACACATCAGGTTCAATTAGTTTCATTTTGATATCCATCACTGAATGAATGCCTATTAGTGGAAAGCATATTCTTGATGCATTAACCCAACAAACACAAATTGTGACTGAAACACTATTACAAATTTCTGTAAATTAATTTTAGAATCAGAGCACAACAGCAGTAAATTATAGTATATTAAACTACCCATTGTATCCACTAGGTATTCCATTATTCTTTATAACTAGTGATGTGCTTGAGCAGAAAGGGCGAGCCAACCTCTAAAAGTATAAATTCGTAGTCATTGTGACCATTATGTTCTTTAGCAAACAGATACAGAACTACTTTCTTTCCTGATTTCCTAGAGTACTGGCATTTTGTGTAGTCTCTCTGACTATCAGAACTATCAGTAGCTTTTGACAACAAACACTCAAAGCTACTAAAAAGGCAGTTTTTTATATTACGTCCGGTAAAGGGTTCAATACCATAGTAACCATTCACCATAACATTTTGAGAATGAAAATTCAAGAAGTTCTAAAGAATTACTGCACAGTGTTGTATCTAACAATACGTTTTTAAGACTTAAGTGCATCTTGAAACAACCTAATGCGAAGGATAAAATAATTAATTTCCTTGAATGATACAGGATCGCTCAACTGAAATGAAAGATTCAGTTGAGTGAAGGTATAGGAAGGGGTAGACCACAAGCAAACACAAAAAACACAAGGGTCAAAGTATAAAATGACATATGTATTTCCACACATACGTATAAACTAGTGTGCCTGAGCACAAATATCGAGCTAGCCTACATAATCAGGTTACATAAAACCACAGTTTAGTTACTACTTAATTTCTTAGTTCATGCAAAATAGTATAATTCCAGTTGACTATTAATTTCAGCAAACCAATGCAAAATTGTTCTCTAGCCTCATGAGTAATGGTAAATTCTGTAGTATAAAACTTAAGCCATTCTGGCTACCTCAAGTACCAGTAACTGGTGACAACAAACTCTCAGCTACAAAAACAAAAGACTATTCATTGTACGTAAACAAATACAAAACTACCCTCTTACCTCATTATCCTGAATAGTCATATCTTCTGTAGCATCCAATTTAAGCCATTCTGACTGCCTCAATTACCTGTAACTGGTGAACAAGCTCACAACTCTACCAAAAAATAGCTAGAGTTATTTTTGTAATTTTAGCTATCAGCTTCTCCCAAGTAACTGCCTTAAACGCGCGCGGGGTGAACTTTTTTCTCCAAAAAACACGGCTTTTTAGGCTTGACCCCAGTTTATTCTGAAACTACAGCATTAAGCAAGCCTTACTTTATACTTAAGTGCAGAAGTGTGAGAAAATTCCGGCGAAAACGCTTGCTTTTCAAGAAAAAAAAAGTTGATTCGACCGGTTACTATGGCATTGAAGACCCTTTTCCAGACTTAATTTCAAAACTTCGCCATTTTAGGGAGATATGGATTGCCGATTGTTGGTTGTCAAGAGCCATTGGTAGTCAGAATGCCATAGTATTAATGCTAAGGAAGCTACTACTACTCCAGGGAAGCTGAAGTAAGTACGTAATTCCATATTTGTTAGCTAAATATGCAAAAATAACTCTGGCCTCAGGGGCGGATGCAGCATTATAGAGGGGGGCCGAAAGTTAAGTGGAAACTTGACCACACCCATTTCATCACACCCACTAATTTTTTTTTTTTGTTTCTTTCTGAATATTTCAATTTGTTACATACACGAAAAAAATTACACTCGCTGAAGAATTAGTCAAGAATTTATTGAAGCAAGTTATATAGTCATAATACCATCCGTCTTGGATGAGAATTCATCCACCACTTCCTCTGAAGTAATTTCAATGTCATGGTGGTAATATAGCATTGCCAATCCATTAAGATGGTCTTGTCCCATACTACTCCTCAGTGAAGTCTTGATCAATTTGAGCATGCTGATGGAACGTTCACATTCACAGCTTGTAACTGGCAATGTGCCCATTATACATAAAAGAGTGTGAATATTGGGAAA
>WLWI01002979.1_pt1 | contig 14592 bp, 13 predicted proteins | sample 6701501 | NCBI WGS metagenome assembly WLWI01 (sample SAMN12718690, study PRJNA515312) | sponge metagenome | isolation source: marine sponge | host: Mycale hentscheli | place: New Zealand: South Island, Marlborough, Capsize Point | collected 2014-11-01
TACTGTCAGCTCATACCACCTGACATTCCAGTGGTGTTCAGGAGTGAAATATACTGAGCATTCATTAGTCATACACTCACTACTAGTCAATTGTGTTCTCCATAAAACTTCATCATCATTAGAAATATTAACTGAATACTGTGAAAAATAGGAAAAACATTTTCAAAGTTATGAACATTTCAAAGGTTGTTATTTGACTATACTTTGTAGAATTACTTTATTGTTAAATTTTTGCTACGGGCTATATAGAGTTTTTATTTCATTACATGAACTAACCTTGTCTAACTGCTTCAATATGATTCTTGTAATGTTCTTATGGAATCCATAGTAAATCAAAGTTATTGCTTCTTGCAAATTTATGTGTTCATTAATTTCTAAATACAAGAATAATAGTAGCATAAATCAATGTTATTTGTTATTGGTTCCTTATTTTCCAATATTATTTTTGAATTATCAAGTTCTGGCCCTTCATAAAAACTACTAAACAGCATAAAGGTAAAATGTGAAGCTCTTGGAAGTCGTGGGTTGTCGTAGCTCAGTGGTTAGAGCACTGGTGGCTAAAGCCAGTGGCCCTGGATTCAATTCCCGGCGACAACTAAGATTTTTTTACAATTTTTCCATTCCTTTTTTTTTTCAAGCCCCTTTAGGTGAGAAAGTTTCAATCTATTTTTTAATTACCACTAATTTTATACGTGAATAAAAACACCCACATTATTATATGCATTATATTAGTGTTGTTATAATTACAATTACATCAGCAATAAAAAATATTACTATTATTAATTACTCAGCTAGCGAAAGATATGCTGTAGATTTGCTAAATATCATGCAATTCAAATTAATATTTAATACTGTATGTATATCATTATATGTGGTATTATCTTAAAATATTATTATGCAGGACTATTAGTAGTACAACCTTTAGCAATTTCCTCTATTTAATAGTTGTCTGTGTACCTTTTATCCTGAAATTTCCTATATAAACTGATGCACTTTTTACTATTACAGTGCCACAAGTTATGTATTGCTGTTGATATGGAAGAATGTTATTTAATTCAGCTGATAATGTTAAATTTATAAAACTATATTTAACGTCAGATATATAAACTGAAGTTATCTGCACTGAGACACCTGGTGGTGATGTAGTTACTACTAATGGAAATGTGTGACTAGGACTGTATTCATATCTGACTAGACGAGTGCCATTTATATAATAGTCAATAATAGGACTGTTGGTATCCAGTGAATCACATGAGAAAGTTACTCTACCAGGACAGAGTTCACCTGATAGGGGATGAATACTAGAAGAAAAATATTTGGAATTCCTGCATTTAACCAACAAATAAAACAATAGCATTAATCGCTGTAGCTCAATATTCCTGTAAAAATCATTACACTTGTATTGACATGTTCAATTATTCTTTACATATGCCCACTATATTTTATCCTATTTAAATAGGTACATAATGACTAGTGCTTACGATTATTATTGATACTTGTGAGTCATAAATAACAACAATAGATTGACCACAGTAGCATAGGAAGGAGGGAGCTCTAAAGGCTGGAGCCCCCCTTAATTTGAGGGGCACAATCTAACAAGGGACTTCTCACATGAACACTTTCAAACAAATAAAACATGTCCTTAGAGCCACTCTATGTCAATCTTCCTACACCACTGGACCAGAACTACACTGTATTGCAACCCCTTAGGTGCTCTTTATTTCATGCATTACTAGTCCTACATGAGGAATAGGACAGCAGGATTTAAATGTAGAAGGTATGGAGCAATCAAAGTTAATTTCTCAAGTTTATTGGTATTTCATGTTTAGATTTCAAAGTGTTACTTGTAATTTACTAAATTTATTGCAACTACTGCTATTATGGTGGTAAATGAAACAATATTGCCACTTACCTTGTGTATGAGTTGTCAGTTGTATAAGCAAAATCAATTTAGAGATAACTATAATGTCCTCCATGTTTTAACTGACTGTTATGTGCTAGTAAGTTTTCCCAATTAGTATTAAGAGAACAGTTGAAATTTTTTAGAATGGTTTCACTGTGTCAATAACAACCACATCTTTCAATACTACTATCAATACAAAACTTTTAAATCACATACTTGGGGAAAAAAATCCAAGTACTCAGTCAATGCAGTCTTAGACTAATTGCTTCATGATAAGATGTCATTTTGGTGGTTGGAACATACTTGTAGTATAGCTATGTAATATCTTGCCTCAGCACAACTAAATAACAATAGTAAAAGCTTGAACAATTAGATGCTTCTAATATGTTGTAAGTCTTGCTATGTCATGGTGATTGTTATCTTAAAATCCTCACAAATTCAAATTTTGATCAGATATTTAAAAGCAGGTGTACTAAATTAGAGAATAGTGTACTTCAAGATCTAAACTACTCATATGTACATTGCCTTTTCAGTATTGAGTGTTTTCATAGAACTATTATGACTGTAATGTTTAAAAAATATTTGGTGAAATAACTATAATCTGCAGACAAAAAATATGTTAGTGAGTATTTAAATTGTTCCTTTCCATTATTATCTCATCACAAAACAAAACAATTGTTTTTCTGCAGCAATAATTAATGTTGTTATAGTAGAACCCAAATTGGGCTTAATTTGAAATAAACTCTTTACCAAGAACTTTTTTGTTACCAAAGCATTCACAAGGGTGTTCACAAACACATACCACAATATTTAAACTCAATTTACCTAGGGGAACCCGCAGCAACTGTCATAAGTGGGGTACCTATGGCAATGGAAAAAATGAAGTTATTTTAAGTGCAGTACACCTAGGGTTTTTTCATTATTCTTAATCAAATGCACTACTTGCTTTGCATCAAAGCCATTCCTTGATTATAAACTAAATTGACACCCATAGTTATGGACATCGACAGTGATTTTGAATCTCCTGCGCTTCACCTTTGAAAATTTAGATACAAACTAACAGAAACTGCTAGCTACTGCATGCTACACATAAAGGCTACCTTACCCTGTTAAAATATCCAAAAGTTGTTGGAAATGAAAGTTAGTTTTTAAAGCTTAAAATGGTTCGGCTTTGTCTCTGAGCCAAAAAATTTCACACAAATGAAGAAAGGGCTTGCTTTTCCAGGAAAGTTAATGTATCTCAGTTTATACTCTAATAAGCTTATGAAATTATTTTATCAATCATATTTAATTAGATGAGAAAATAAATCCACCCTATTTTATTGGCAGAGCCAATTGGATTACATTGATGATAGTAATTATAAGAGTTACAAGTCCAATGGTGCCCAAGTAAAGAGAGGATTATAAAAAGCAATAGATAAGTATCAATTATCAAGTCATTCATGGCTGGCCAAAGTATTATATATATAATAACTAAAGCTGTATTGGATTTAAACAAACAGCCAATATATCATTATGCTTTAAATCCCATTCTTTTATCCACACAAACACTAGTAAAAATATTATATAAGTGGATATATTTAGGTATATGTATATTTTTAAATAATTATTGCACAAATACGTGTATGAAAAGATGATATGAAGTGGAAGTGAAAATAATCTGTAATGAAACCATTCTAAAATGCTTTCAATAGATACAGTTTCTCCCAAAAAAACTCAATCAAAAGCAAAAGGAGTACTTGTGAACTATGTTAGCCAGTGGAAAAGTTCATATGCAAATGAGCGTAATCATCAGGCGATGAATTACTTGTATGCTATTTTTGTGCTTCATTATCTCTTATATATTCTTCCCAATACTCATGGTAGGTAAAATTATTTCTTTATCTAGCTATTGCTATGTTGTTAGTTATCACACAAGTATAAAAAGAATTAATTAAGTAAAATAATTATTACATCCATGTACTAATAGAAAATTTAATTGATCTGTTCAATTTGTTAGTGATATTTATATTAGGTCAGCCAAATATCACATCTACTGTACTACCTCTGTCTGGGGAACTCTGTCCTGGTAGAGTGACATTCTCTTGTAATTCATTAGGAACAGATAGTGCTAATATTGATTTCTTCATTAATGACACTGTGCTAGTCGGATATAAATATTCTCTTGATCATACTTATCCATACGCTATTCCTTCATCACTCTCAGGATTTATGGCTCAGATAACGTCAGTTATCTTTAATAATACCAAATTCAGTTTTGTGAACTTCACAGTGTCGGTTGATTTAATGGATTTGATTATTTATCACGGGCAGGCCATATCTTGTGGTAATATACTTGTAAGAAGCAATTATTTTCCTATTGGTATTTACTCACTAATAGGTAAGTTATTATAATACTATAAGCATAAGAACTAGTGATGTGCTTCAGCACAAATGGTGAGTGAGCTGGTCTGACCTAAGTTTAAACTAAAATTTAAATCCTAATTTTTTAAAGATTCTTTTGTGCTATTCTTTAACAACACACGACATTTTTACACAACATACATACTTGTTCATTGATAAGCACAAGACTTGTATTGTCTCTGTGACTTGACTATTGGACTAAGTTTTGCTTCATATAATAAGTGAACAAACATCACAAGAAATACTCTCACTACTTGCATTATTAGGTATCATTGTATTAAATATTTAATGACTTAATGCAACAAACTAAACAACGCCTTATAGTCTTCAAAAATATTTTTGTAATTTTGTGCCAAACCCTTTTATCTCCAAAATTGTGACTTGTGCTAAAAATTTTTAATTTGAATTATATCGATTGCAGAAATAAATAATTTGCATTTAGCAGTGACAGTAATCTTCTATGGATACAATAAAAATTTATCAAGAATCTCAATTAAATGGCTGAATAAGGTCAGTTAAACATTACGTTTATTAAGCTTTGCTGAACTGTTAATTTAACTCTTGGCCACAAATAATGTAGGCAAAAACAAGACAATAACAACTCTGAATTATTAATTTCATTTTTCAGTAGCCTGAAACATGACTGTTTTATACACAGGTTCCTGAATGTTCCTATCAGGTTCCAATTCAGTACTCTGTTAATATTTCTAATGGTAATGAAGTCTTATGGAGAACACAATTGACCAGTAGTGAGTGTATGACTAATGAATGCTCAGTATATTTCACTCCTGAGCACCACTGGAACGTCAGGTGGTATGAGGTGACAGTAATGGCTACCTTGGATACTGCAACTATTACTAGTTTTGTCACAGTAACTAATAGTTTAGGTTAGTAAAATCAATGTGTCTACTTCTATTCACTAATCAAAATAATACAAATTTTAAAACCCGTTTACTCAAACGCATTCTTTTATTTAAACATTCTTACATTATTGTTTCTTTAATTCCTAACTACCGTCAATTGGCATTTCAATTATTTAGAATCTTAATTATTAGAATGTTATTTATATGAAAGGAATGCGGGTTAGGAGGTTGGCATGGTAGTGCAAGATTTAGAGATAACATGCACCACAGAATATACTGTAGCATTTATCGAAATGATAGTTGATTAGTTACATTTCATTAAATAGCAACATAATCTATATAGCACATTGATAAATACATAATATAACATCAATATATTAATATATATATATAATACTTATCACCAGAGCTAGAGAGTGATATGGTGAGAAATATTTCACAAGCAGGCTAATCTATTTTCATGAGCAAAGGTGAAGTGAAAACAAAGACTGAGAGCGAAACACTTTGCTTTATCACCTCTGTAGAGAAAGGTTCCTGGGGCCTTGGTAAGCTCTATAACTATCATTATGTTGTAGGGTAATAACCTCCTATATTCAGGCTATTACAGGCTATTATATTCAGCATGCTAGGTAAATGTTGTGAAACTAAAAACACTAAGATATCTAGCATGGAATAAATATAATAACTTTAGACATATAAACAATTGGATGATTCGAGAATCACATCCCTATGGTGATGATTAAGACACAATATTACAGATCTCCATGAATTGTATATACAGTAATATTATCAGTGGAGGAATGTCTGTAATGATTTTTGACTTTACAATGAGCTACATATTTCTAGATACAAATATTGCTGATGTGAGCAAAAATGACAATAATAGTATAACTATATCATGTGGAACTGAAGTGGATAAGAATTGCTTAGTCAGCTATTACTCTGCAAAATCTATACTGAACAGAATCCTCCCTCCAGGCCAAGCAGATACCATTACTCTGAAACAAGAAATAACACTAATTGAAATAGATACTCTCAGCAATTCTACTCAATATTTGTGGAGATTTGTTTATAAAGGTAAAAATTGGAATAAATCATAAAGATGCAAAATGGATTTATAGTCATTACGTTAAGTAGCAGTAATTACAAAGATTATTCTATTTATACACTTAAGGTGGATATTTATAGCCCCCCTATGGATTTGAATTAAATTTAAGTCCATGCTCATTTTCATGTGAAATACACTATTTTACATTTAACTTATCTTTTTTTATTCAATTGCATGCATAAAGTTTCTAGAGAAATTATTAGCACTGTTTATAAGGTTATGTAGTACAAGTCTCTCCTTCAACTACAGTACTACAGTATAAATATGCTGAGCTCTCAAAACACTGCCCAAGTTAACAATAATGTCCTTTAACAAATAAAAAAACACAGCACAGCGCCAAGAAGAGACTACTGAAAATATAGTAATTTAAACCACTGAATATTATTGTATTTTTTTATTATGTCTTTTAATATTGATGTAGTACATAATCCCCAAACACTGTCGTCAGGATTGTCGTGCACTACTGATCAAAGAATCTTACCTCAAGTTTTGGGAGCAAATAATTTTCCCATTTTCTTTCATCTGTTTTTAGACAAGCTTGCTGTATCTACCCAAATAATTCTGAAATGATAATTTGTACGTGTGATAATTGAAAAAGTACATGCAACCACCAGCACTATATTTATTTGATGGTCTAGTTATTCACTTCCTAGAAGGTGGGTGTAAAATACATTCACCACGAATTGAGCAATCTGATTGGACAGTTTGGATGCAATATGATACTAATATAATATATATATATACACGTATATATATATAATATTACAAGGTAGTACCAAGTAAAGTGTATCATTATGTTAGTCAATTTAGTGTTAATTACTCCTGTATAATAGTGTACAAAATATTATAGTTTCATAAACAACTAATGTCTCTTATTATACGTGTAGCTAATACCATCAATGCTTGCACATTAAATAAAAGGCTATTAGAAATTATAATTTTCAATCTATAATTCTGTGTAAATCTTCTACCATATTATTAGCTGATGATGCTGGAATCAATTCATTGGTTCTGCTAATATTACTTCCTCTCACTACAATCTTTGTGACTATTGCCATGGTGACTGCTGTTCTAATAACTTATCATGCAATAAAACACTACAAGAAGAGAAAAGGTAATATCAACTAATACAATAGTTTATCTTTAGTAGATATTTCAATAAAACAGTGTTACCACACAAATTTTCACTTCATTAGAAATTTTTAATCTGGTACTTAGCTAGAGACATGGGTTGGTTAAATTCTGCCAAGGAAAATTATAGTTGCTCTATTTTACTAATGACCTGATTTATTGCAATAGACACGAAAAAAATTATCACTTCTCACGAGGAAATACAGATGGAAAAAAACCAGGTCTATGGAGTTCCTTTGAAACGATCAAGTAAAGAAGAGTCTATAGAGATGAATAGGAATGTGGTCTATGGAGTTACTACTGAGAGAATCCACTAGAAGATGGCAACAAAATAAATAATTACGAAGACTTAGAATAGTTGTTTCACACAATAACCTACAAAATGGACAATTTCAACTGTTATTTTCCACATGTCACAAAGTGTTGATAGAATTTATCATAATAGCAACATCAGTTAGTGCCAATAGTTAATTGCAGTAGAACATAAGACAATGAGAATTTCTTTCATGCTTGTGTACTTTGTAATGTTTCATTTCATTCATTCACATGCATCAGAACTAAGTATATTGTCAAAAGCTTCAATATTTAGCAACTTGCTGTCGGTCAGATTGGTAAACTAATGCCAGTAGCATTTCAGGGTTAAGGTTGGGAATCACAGTCTGAACAGTCAGCAGGTTTGGGTGGTTCAGTATCCTGTGTCATATTGTATAATTTCTGGTTCAATTTGAAATAAGAAAATATATTTTTACACTGGTTATTACTTGACTGACAAACCTGTACAAGGAATGCTAATAACATCACTAGGCAAGTTGGCACTGCTTAAACAGTGTCAGTCACAAGTGGTCAGTAAGGCTTTGCAAATAATTACAATGACTGCAGCTAGCCTATGTACAGGCCATAAAGTTCTGATTACCATAAGCTCAATATCAGACAGTTCTCCACTTGCATTGCTTGTTACACAGGTCATGAGTGTGTTCTACTTGTGCTGTTTGGAGAAGGCTAATATAGAACACCAAACTTATTCCCAATCACAGCATCTGTTCCAATTCTTCACTAACCTATTGATACATTAGCATTTTTTATTTGTCCTCTTATTCATTAGAACCAATTTTGTGAAAATTACATTTAGTACTTTCATTAACTGGCTTCCCAGTTCAACTCTTGTTTAGATTACAAGTTGAGTTGGCAAATAGTATTGGTTAGCTTTTTAAAATGTTGAGTAAAGTTGTTGTTGTCCATCAATATTAACATATTAATCAATTTGTTATTACACTTGACCATGTGACAGCAGTTTGCATACCATAGGGAAGGCATCTTTAGTGAATGGTAACTGGATGATTTATGAATCCTAACCAAACAAAAACCCAGATAGCTTGTGCCAATCAAAATAGCCTTATGTTTAAAGAATTTCATGTAGGAGTTAGTGATGATATTGAGAGCTAGAGAGTATTTAACCTTTTGGTGCTCCATCAGATTGCTCATAAGGGCTATTCTAGAGACTTTCATAAAGTTAATGAATCATACAAGAATACTATTCATGCTGAAGAAAAATTATCACAACGAAAAAGTGAATATTACCAAAGAAGAAAAATTTGTAGAATGGAGCAATGTGTATCACTGATAAAGTGGTATCTGAATTGTTAAATTTGAGAGTATGGTATCTGAACATGGCAGTGTAGTGAAAATGAAAAACTAATGAAAAGAAGAGGCAGAATGAAGAAAAATTATGCAAAATCATACAGAAACTAAAGCTATTAGATATGATAATGTTAGGCAAAAGCCAATTAGTTTCATATACTTCAATTCCCCAGGAACTAAAACACTGATTAGTCACACCATCACTTATCCCACTACACAGACTCTTAAATATTTTTGACTTTGGCTATAAGTAAAAAATGTCATACAAATGAGGAACCAGTTATATGCATTTTCAGGAGATTAAATACATCTCAGTTTTTGAGAGAATAGAATTAACCCTCATTTTCTTGGCAGGGTCAATTGAACTACATTGACAATTATTTGATTTACAGATCCAATAAGCCCCGAATAAAGCTAGGAAATAATAAGCAATACTTAAGCATCAGTTATCAAATCAATAAAACAATATCAGCCAATATATTAACTCAATCCCATGCTTTTATCCATGCATATTATATATGTATATTTATATTTTTTCAATTATGTTGATTGCACATGCACTGTAAAATATGCGTATGAAAAGATGACATGAAGTGGAAGTGAAAATAATCTGAAATGAAACCATTCTAAAATTATTCCAAAAGATACAGTTTCTCCCAAAAAACTCAATTTAAAGCAAAAGTAATTCTTATATTTAACTATACTAACCAGTACGAAAGTTCATAAACAAATGAGAGTAATCATCAAGCTATGAAATACTTGTATGGTATTTTTGTGCTTCATCTTCTTTTATACACTCTGCCCAAAACTTATGGTAGGTAAAAAAAAATAGTTTAATCTACAGCTATGTTATATAGAGTAAATTATATACTTTGACATTAATGGTCACTGTATTTGCTATGATATCAGCTTAGAATTGAATCATGCAATCACTAGTTATGTTGGTGAATGTGAATTTTACTTAAGACAAAATGGTGTGAAGAGTTCACTAGATGATAGCAGCAAATACAGCCTATTAATATTTTATCATAAGAGATGATATCTCATACAATAATATATATCTAGCCTGTACTTATGAAGTATATAGAAATTTCTGCTATATATGTTTTTGTGGTTTACTATAGGTGGTGACTGGGCTAATTAAGCCATCCTAAAGATGATTATCTAATTTATTATCATTAAGTTAAAAGCAGGATAAGATATTGAAGATAAAAGTAAAGCTCAACTTTTATTAGTTAATTTACATACATCTTATATTTAAGGTTGTGATAGGGAACTTATATATACATCTATATAATATACAAGCATTTACACAATAGTTACTCTGCATATATCTTCATATTTTAGGTTGTGATAGGGAACTTTATTATATATACACACATATATACATATAGCTGTATATGACGTGTCTAGATATCAATTTTGAGTTAAATATTTTTCAAACATGCAGTTTTATATTGGTGAGAATATATTCGTTCTTGAGATTCTGGCATATCTTTTTGCTTATTAGGACAACCAAGTATCACATCTACTGTACTACCTCTGTCTGGTGAACTCTGTCCTGGTAGAGTGACATTCTCTTGTAATTCATTTGAATCAGAGAATCTTGTCATTGAGATCTTCACTAATGATATTGTGCTGATCACATATATTTTCTCACGTCAAGATACTTATCCATACACAATTCCTTCATCACTCTCAGGATTTATGGCACAGATAATATCTGTTACAGTGAACAATACCAAACTCAGTTATGTGAACTTCACAGTATCGGCTGATTTAATGGATTTGATTCCTTATCAAGGACAGTCCTTATCTTGTGGCAATGAACTTGTCAGAAGTAATTCTATTCATATTGGTATTTACTCACTAAAACGTAAGATATATGTAATAAGATAATAAGAAATTATCATGAATAAAAAGCTAGAATCAATCCATTACATTTATAATTATATAGTTTGCCTAGCATGAACAATTTTAAAAATTGAAAAAGTAAGGAAAGATTACATACAATATATATATAACTTATTACATGAGTCAGAGCTGATATACACAGTCTGAGTGTGATATGGCCAGGAAATATTTCATGAGCAGGCTAATTTAAGCCAGAGGCAGCTATAGTTTGTGCTAAAACTGGTAACTCATGGTGTGAAGTTGGCTGTAGGGGCTCCCACAACCCCCAGCTGATATTTTAGCAGCTGCTCTAAACAGGTTGGGTAGCCTACACACCTGAGGAAGGTAGCAATAAAAACCAGGAAAACTCATAAGCTAGGCCAGTTGCTATAACTACTGGGTAATGAGCTTGCAGCAATATAGCTGAAATAAACCTGAATAATATTTATGTATAAAATTGATCTAACTGTACAAAAATCAGTTTTGCTTCATAAACAAGTGAACAAACATCACAAGAACCATAATGACTCAATGACAACTAGTAAGATGGAGTATCATTGTACTATTAAAATATATGGAACGACACACTGTAATGAGCTTAACTAAATCTCAAAGTCTTGCCTAAATACTTTTGTAAATTTGTGAATGACTTTGATGTTCCTTTTGTTTTTCCAAAATTCTAAGTTTTACTATGTAAGTTTTAAATTGAGTTTATCTATTTCAGAAATAAATAATTTCAGTACACTGCATTTAGCAGTAACTTTAATCTTCTATGGATACAACAAAAATTTATCAAGATTTTCAATTAAATGGCTGAATCCGGTTAGTTTAAACACTACACACATTAAGCTTGGCTGAACTGTTATATAAACTGTTAATTTAACATATTTTCCATGAAAAAAATGTAAAGAAAGAGGAACTTGGAAATGGGAAAATTTGACTCCTCAATTTCATTTTTTATTCACCCCAAATTTTATACAGGTTCCACAATGGCCGTGTCCTATTCTTACTCAATACTCTGTTAATATTTCTAATGGTAATGAAGTTTTATGGAGTACACAATTGACTAGTAGTGAGTGTATGACTAATGAATGCTCAGTATATTTCACTCCTGAACACCACTGGAATGTCAGGTGGTATGAGCTGACAGTAATGGCTACCTGTGACACAACTACTACTACTAGTTCTCTCACTATATTTAATCATTTTGGTGAGTTTAAATGTGTCTATTTCTTTTAACTAATCAAGATGAAGAGGAATTTTGGAAACCTTTTACTCGAACACATTATTTTGTTTCAATAATCTTACGTTATAGTTACTTTGATTCCTGAATATTGTTTATTGGCTATGCAATTATTTTGAGTGTTAATTTAGAATGGTATTTATATATGTGGGCTAGGTAGTTTGCAAATTTAGAGATAGCATGCATCACAAGTGACCATTGATTAGTACACTATAGATTAAAGCAACACTGCCTAAACATCTTGATAATGTACATATAACATCAAAATATTATAAATTGCCCATTCAAAAATGTATAGAAAAATAGTTGTTGAATTGAAATTGCACAGGGAAAGTGAAATATCAGGGAAAGTGAAATAGTGCTTGACAAGTGAAAAGCATTTGAAACATACAGGTCGAGTAGTTTCTTATTGGAGACAATATCATTCTTTAACGCAGATCTACCCGTATTAGACTGAATTTTTTCTACAAATTAGGAGGAGCTATAGGTTGAAAATTAAGTTCCAGAGGAAGCTAATCCTGAATACGGAGATAGTAAGTAAAGGATAGAGAATAGCTACAGTGCAAATGTTTGAAAAAAAAGGCAGGCCTACTATTAGTGAGTGATAGCACAAGTGACCTGTGCTATTAGGGATCAATAGCATGGTTATCATGTTACAGTTAGATAATACTTATTACATGAGTCAGAGTGTGATATGGCAAGATATTTCATGAGCCAAAGGCGAGTGAAAATACATCCAGAAAGTAAAGTATCTTGCTAATCTTCTCATATTAGAAGCGTTTTTTTTCTATGTTGGATATTTTCAAAGCAGTAAGTTGTACTAGGTGGGTAAATCTGTAAGTAAAGTTGGCTATGCTAATTTAAATGGGGCTTTCCCCATCAGCTGATATTTTAACAGTTGTTTTGACCTGGGTGGCTATTCAGTGTGTGTATACTCACTGGTCATGAAACTAAAATACTTTTGTGAAGATATCTGACACGGAATAAATATACAAACATAAACTTCAGACATATAAAGTCACCTACTAACACATTATTAGCATCCCCTGCTAGTGATGTTTAAGATATTGTGAAATCTAAATAACATGACTGTATATATATATATATAATAATATATATATTTATAAGTTAGGAATGTCTGCACAATGTTTTGAGCATATCAGTTCAATGATTCTTTACTTAATAATGGGCTTCATATTTCTAGACACAAATATTGCTGATGTAAGCAAAAATGACAACAATATTGTATCTGTATCATGTGGAACTGAAGTGGATAAGAATTGCTTAGTCAGCTATTACTCAGCAAATTCTATACAAAACAGAATCCTCCTTCCAGGCCAAGCAGATACAATTACTGTGAAACAAGAAATAACACTAATTGAAATAGACACTCTCAGCAATTCAACTCGATATTTGTGGAAATTTGTGTACAAAGGTAATAATTAGAATAAATTATAATTTTTGTAGCATAGGATTACATGCTCATTAACATTAAGAGTAGTAATCACAAAGTGTATCAAATTTATACACTTAAAGTTGATATTTTAGCTGCTATGGATTCAAACTAAATTTAAGTTCAAAGTTATATTTATGTGAACTACACTATATTATGTTCAACTTTTTTTAATTTAATAACATGTATAAAGTTTCTGGAGAAATTAATGATATTGTTTACAAAGTGCTATATTTCCTGTCCTAATCTAGTACAAGTGTATTCTTCAACAAACTGAACAAAAATAAAAGCAATAAACAAATTTAAAGTGTAAACTTACACAAAATGCTTCCTATTTATAACTAAAGTACAACAGTAAAATATGTACAGCTGCCAAAACACTGCCCAAGTTAACAATCCTATCCTTTAACAGATAAATAACTACAGTAAAGTGCCAATAAGTGTGCACCACTGAAAATACAAAAATTTAAGTCCCTGAATATTTCTTTGTTAATTTATTAAGTCTTTTAATATTCATGTAGTATATAATCTCCACAATGCTGTCGTCAAGATTATCGTGCACTATTGATCAAAGAATCATTTCTTAAGTTTTGGGAGCAAACAATTTTTCCCAATTCCTTTCATCTGTATTTAGACGAACTTGCCGTATCTACCCTAATATTCAGAAATAATAATTCGTATATGGTGATAATTGAAAATGTAAATACAACCACCAGGAATAAGAAATCCAATGATTTAAATCCATTATAATTTAAATAGTGAGCTATCGGTCATTTGTTCTTATTTGTAAGATAAACAAAAGAGTGTAAGAAGTGTGTGACTATAAGTATAATTTATACCATGGTTCGTTCAAACCGTCCAATCAGATTTCTCAATTCGGGGTGAATAAATCACTTATACACCGCCTAGGAGGTGAATATTTTTTGCCCGTGGCCTAGAATTACGATCTGTAGCTAA